>OWJF01000983.1_pt1 | contig 13386 bp, 10 predicted proteins | sample 1732941 | NCBI WGS metagenome assembly OWJF01 (sample SAMN05065770, study PRJEB22554) | human gut metagenome | biome: ENVO:2100002; feature: ENVO:00000062; material: ENVO:00002003 | host: Homo sapiens | place: USA
TCCATTCACCACAAATGAGCCGCAGTCATATGTATTAGGTGGGAGAAACCACCCTTTACATAGTAACTCTTGGTTCTGGATACTGTTGGAGTCGCCCTCCAGATTATCATCTCGGGACAGACGGCAATAGAGCGCCGTGATCTTTTGGCTTGGCTGTAACATATTGACCTCCTTCATAAAACGCCAAACCGATTGAGAGATTGCAACCATACAATACCCTCAATCGGTTTGTTTGTCTATGCGAACCTGTTTTTCAGGCGGAAATATTTTTTGCGTCCTGCTCCAGGTCGATGACCTGTTTCATAAGATCGACCGTAGATTGCGTTCCTCCGAAACTGAATTCCGCGAACACAATGTACTCTCTGCCGCATACATGCTGTCGGCGGCTTTTTATAATCTTGTCGTCCCTTTCTTCCACTGCGGTATCCCGCACTGCCTTGGCAGAGGGAATATCCTCATCTCCATGCTTTTCTTCACTGTAGGAGCGGGGACGCTCATTGTATTTGAATTTATACGCCATATCGTTCCTTTCCCCTGACGCTACAGTCAGGCAACAAAAATAGCAGACCGTTACATGGTCTGCTGCTGTGTTTGTTCTGCCTGCTGATCTTCGGTCCACTGCTGTTCTGTAGATGATTGCTCATCCTGTGTGAGCACCATGGCTACGCCGGCCACCAGTCCGATGACAGCGCCGATATTTTTGGCTTCCTGTTCTGCCTGGATACGGCGGTAACGTTCCTCGACATCTTCGTTACCATCATCCAGTAACGCTCCAGTTACCGCCAGACCATACAGTCCAGCGTGGATCGGCTTCATAGAAACAGGTTGCGGATGTTGCTGACCACTGTCGCTGTGCCATACCCCATCCCCAGCAGTGCCGCCACGATGAGCAGTACCAGTACGATCCATTTGGCCACTACGATCAGGTCGAAGTCCGGAAGCCAGTCCAGCCATTTGCAGGAATGCTTTTCTTTCTTCTTCCCAGCCTGTTCCAGCAGAGTGGTCATCTCCGTCAACGATTTCTGGATCTTCGCCATGCTGTTCTGCACCGCTGTCAGGTCTGTGTGTGATCTCAGGTTCGGAAGATACTCCCGCATTCCACGCACTTCCCACCCGATGGATTCTGTCTTCTGTGTCAGCATCGTCAGAGCCTCCGGCAACGGACACTGGATGACAATGGGCGTGATCGGTGAACTCGACTCCTGCGCTGTCGGCTGCGGTGAAGGCTCGGGCCGGTTCAGGGCCATGAGCTCGTCCATAGATAATTTCTTCTCTGATCCTGAATTCATATTCCATGTTCTCCTTTAGATATTTGTCACCGAACAGCAAACGGTCCCGACACTGCCAGCCACTCGGCGTGGTATAGGTGATATTCTTTCGGGACTTTTCCCAGCGAACCTTGTAGCCCTCGCTCTCCATCAGCGCAATGAACTCCTCGCGGTTGGAAGCGTGGCGCATACAGTCATTGATGATATTCGTGAGCTGCAGCTTCTTGCTCTGACCGCGGGCTGCCGTGTGATACTCTCCGATGGTCATAGTCTTTGTTTTCTGCTTTTGTTCCCTGGGTTGAAATACAGGAAGTGAAAACTCCTTGCAGACCATGTCGTTACGTTGCCGCAGTTCCTGGAGTTGCTCCTTTGCGATATGCAGTTTCCGTCCGGTATCGAAATTGACCGAGTTGATGAGGAAGTGGGAATGGATGTGCTCACGGTCTGTGTGGGTGCAGACCAGAACTTCGTATCCCTCATAGTACTCGGCCAGCTTCAGCGCGGCCGCGTGAGCGGTGACCGGGTCGACTGCTTCGCCTTTCGGGAAGCTCTGTACCATGTGATAGAACAGTACACCGTCCGTCTTGTGGTAGAGCCGCTTGGTGGTCATGAAATCCGCGTAGACAGATTCCGGTTGACAGTTGATACCTGTGACCAACTGCTGCCCCTCGAACTCGGTCTTTTTATCCTGCATGGTATACCGCATCACGGCGCTCATGCATCCGGTGGTCTGGCCCCGCTTGTAGTTTGTGAAGCTGATGATAGCCATAGCTTACCAGCGCTTTCGTTCAAGGATCATCCGAACGGCACCACAGAGTTCAGAGAACGCCCGACATACGCTTTCCAGATCGATCACGGTCACTCGTCCCATGTGCGCCAGGGTGACGAGCTGGTTCAGATTTCTGCCGATGGACTTCAGCTCCTTCAGCACTTCTTTCAGGCCGTCGATGACCACCACCTGCTTTCCCAGGCAGCAGGCAGTGACGTAGTCGCTCATGGACATCCCGGACTGCTTCGCCAACTCCTTGATGGCCTCCCGGTCTGTGGACGCCATGCGGGTGCTGAATTTAACATCTTTTTTCATGTCGTTTCCTCCAAATCGTAGATAAAGTGGGCCCGGGCTTCTGCCCGGAATTCATGCGGAAGTCGGGCAGCGGCGTTGCCGCAGACCAGACAAACGCGATGCTGGCCGTCGTCCTCGCGGACGACGTATCCCTCGCTTCGCCGCAAGCGGCAAAGCTCAGTCACTCTGTCGCTCGTCCTCTTCCCACCGAACCCGCTTCGCTGGGCTTCGGTGGGAGCCCTTTGGAGGTGATTTCCCTGCACCGAACACCCGCGCTCCGCTTTCGGCCACAAATGGCACAAACGGCGTTTCTTTTTCCCTGCGGGTGTTTACTCGCCATGCCCGGCAATCTCCCGCAAATCGCCGCACAGCGCCCCAACAGGGTCAACAGGGGCGACCACAGGTACACCCTGGGCATCGTCACTTTCGGCACGGCGCAGCTCGATGAGCCGCTTCCCGTTGCTGCGGCGCACCATACCGAAAATTCCGATTTTGCTTAGCGCGTCAAGGCTTTGCAGGATCAGGCGGGACACTTTCTTAGGCGAGATACGCTCCATACCGACAGGGTCGATTTTTTCAGACAGCTCTGTGGGAGTGCCGATAAATTTCGTACGGTCGCGCATCAGTTCAGAGACCAGATAGGTGATCCGGTCGCCCAGTAGCTCCGGCTGCGTTCTGCTGTCTGCTACCATCTCCCACACGTTTTCAACGTTGCGTTCCAGAGACAACTCCCGGTATTCAATGTCACGACCGATGCAGGAGAGCTTCGCCTTACCGCTGCCGCGCCGATCTTCCACCAGAGTAAAACTGGAATCCACCGCCCCGCTGATGGCTGTCGTACCGGAGATACGGTTGAACACATCATCGGCAGTTTCCTTTCGCAGATGATGGATCAGCAGGATGGCGATGCCGTGCTTGTCCGCCAGCCGCTTCAGCACGGACAGGTCCCGGTAGTCATTGGCGTAGGTGGCATCGTGGACGGGGCGGACCATCTGCAGCGTATCGACGAGGACCAGAACAGTATCCGGGTGAGCTACGAGGAAGCCCTCCACCTGCTCCTCCAGCCCCTGGCCGATGGGAGCGCACTCCGTACAGAAATGGACGCTGTCCGGCGCGTCCTCTGTGATCTCGAAGAGGCGGTTCTGGATGCGAAGGACGGAGTCCTCCAGGCAGAGATAGAGGGTGGTGCCCTGCTTCACGCTCATTCCCCAGACCGGTTCTCCCTTGGCCACCGTCACCGCCAGCCACAGGGCCAGCCAGGACTTGCCCACCTTGGGTGAACCCGCCAGGATATGCAGACCCTGAGAGATCAGCGTGTCCACCACAAAATTGGGCGGCTCCAGCGGACGGTCCATCAGCGTCCTACCGTCCACCGTGACCAGAGGACGGTCCATTTTGTTGCTCATAGTCAGTACCTCCAATTCAAAATATCTGAATACAAAAATCTCCCACCTCGAAAGAAGTGGGAGCAGTATTCTTTTAGAGGAGCAGTGCCCACAGGACTTTTGAGCATCCCCTTGCCCCTCTGCTTGTATTGTGGTGGAAAAGATGGTATCCTGATAAAAAGCATGGACAGATTAAAAATCAAGTAGGACAAATTATTGCAGAGGAGGGGGCCAGCGGAAATGGAGGGGAGCATCATATTCTATACCTACGGCAGCACCTTGGAGCTGAACGGGCAGCAGTTTGAGGCAGGCAGGCTGACCGAAGATCTGCTGAATCTATCACCGGATGACTACCACCCTCTGCACGAACGGATGGTGCGCATCCGTACCCTTATGGACATCTACGAGTATGTCCGCAAGAGTGAACTTTGGTGGAAACTGAATGATGAGATGGAGCAGCTCTGTCAGGAACTTCGCCGATATACTGTGTTCCGCTTGCTACCGGACGATTGCTATGACGCTTTCTTTTCGGTGATACGGGAGATCACAGGACAGTTCAGCTTGTTTCCTCCCGAGGAGCACAGCCTTTCAGAGGATGATCAGACAAAACTTCTCAGCGCCTCAGCGGAAGAATTCTTCCAGAGCGATGATGGGGACAGCGATCCTGAAATCTCCTTGGGACTGCTGGATCTGTTTCGTCGCAGAGAGGGCAGCGAGGAAAAGGGCGAGTTGTTTTATTACGAGATGTTTCGCCTCCTGGGAGCGTGCGAAGATACCTGGAGTGCCTACAAGAAATACATCGACCGCTACATGATGTATCTTCACGACATCCGTGCCTTTGTTCCTACCATCCGGAATTTCATCAAGTTTATCCTCTCCACACTCACGACCAATGGGCCGGAAAGTTATGCGGCAGCGCTCTATGGTTTCTATAACGATGATCGCACCGCAGAGAAGCTGATCGTCAACCCCATCACTTACCACGGGGACTGCTACAGGAGACACGATGAATATATGCTCTCCTATGTCCCGCGGGAGCTGCCGGACGGCTCCATGGCCATCTGTCAGGAGCATGTGACGGACAGCTTACAGGCGCTGATGAAGGCAGACTATATGCTGGCCCTGAATAGCGGACACAACATCCGCCGCTGCATCATCTGCGGGAAATACTTCATGCTGAAGAGCGGCGTCCACGCTTTGTACTGCGAAGGGGCCTGTCCCCACGCTCCTGGCTACACCTGTCGGCAATTTGGCACGGTGGAAGTTCAAAAGGAACTGGCAAAGAACAACCCCAAGGTGAAGGCCAAGCTGACTGCCTTTTCCAGGATCACGAAGGATATGCAGCGGGGAGCTATCTCTCAGGAGGATGCCAGAAGAGCCAAGGATCATGTGCGAGACCGGCTCTACGATGCGCTGCGCAGCCCGGATATCTCTGTTGAGGAGTTTTCTGAACAAATATCTACTGCGCAAGTGTATGAATATTGCCGCATCACCAGAGTGAGCAAGCCCCGAGGGCGTCCACCGAAAGCAAAGGCGGGTGGGACCCATGACCAATGAGGAATTGGTCCGCCGATATTACGGCGGTGATGAGCGCGCGCTGGAGGAGTTGTACCGCAGGAATCTCGGGCTGATCCGGCGCATCGCCCGGGAGACTGCCAGAGAGTTCAACTGTCTGCATATGGACAGGGAAAGACCGGGAGAGTTGTCCGGCTATACGAAAACGATTCTGGAGGATCTTTGCGGCGAGGGTGCGTTGGAATTTCTGACACGGGTCCAGAGCAGAGAATACGATGAGAGCCGTGCTGTGCTTGCCACCTACCTGTACCCACATCTGAAAGGCCGGATGACCCGTTGGCTGGAGCAACATATCGGAAATCTTTCTCTGAGCAAGCACGAGATGGATGCTGTCCGGCAGGCACAAAGCCTATATCATTCAGGTCAGTTCAGCATCGAAGAGATCGCGGAGAAAATGGATGTCCTTCTGGAACAGGCTGTCAAGCACATCCGTTACAACACCCATTTTGTTGGTGTCAATGATCTTATCCCTGGGAGCTATGACGGTGATCCCTTTGAGCGGCTGATGCCTGGGAATCTCTCTGTTTCTGCGGAGCAGGTCGTGTATCGAAAAGTCTGCATTGAGCTGCTGCAGGAACTATTTGATGCTCTCCCGAAGAAGGACAGGGACATCCTCGGAAAATTCTACGGCGTATTCGGATTTGAAAAAACTTCGCTGAAGGAAATCGGCATGTACCACATGATGAAGGAGTCCGCCGTTGAAAAGGCAAAGGAGCGTGCTGTCACAAAGCTGAAAAAAGCCTATCCGGGTAGCAGGCTGCAGATCTGGAGGAATGTTCATCGTATGATACGCAGACCGATCCTGCCAGCGAAGGATGACAGAGCACTGCGGCGCAGCTTCACGACTTCGACCCTACGAAATCAGGAGTCTGGAAGATCGCAGTTTCGATACAGTCTGGTGAGAATTTTGCGCAGACAGGAGACCGCAACAGTCCCCTTTAGGACATGTTTAGAAAAATCAAGAGTCATACTCGCTTTTTTATACGTTCCGTGCTACAATGCAGAAAAACACGAAAGGCCGGCAACTATGGCTACACATATTTTAGTCGTCGATGACGAGACTGCGATCGCAGATCTGGTGGAGGTCTATCTGAAAAACGAAGGCTTCACCATCCACAAATTCTATAACGCCTCCGACGCCTTGGCTTGTGTGCGGACGACACGCTTGGATCTGGCGGTGCTGGACGTGATGCTGCCGGACATGGACGGCTTTACCCTCTGCCAGCGCATCCGGGAGGACCACCTGTTCCCCATCATCATGCTCACCGCAAAGGTGGAGGATATGGACAAGATCATGGGGCTGACCTTGGGAGCGGACGACTACATCACCAAGCCCTTCAATCCTCTGGAACTGGTGGCCCGGGTCAAGACTCAGCTGCGCCGCTACACCCGGTACAACCCCAGGGAGGGGACAGTCCAGGAGGTCACCGAATACGACTTTCGAGGCCTTCAGATCTCCAAGGCCACTCACAAGTGCGTCCTGTTCGGCGAGGAACTGGCCCTGACGCCCTTGGAATTCTCCATTCTCTGGTATCTATGTGAGCACCAGGGGAATGTGGTGTCCAGCGAGGAACTGTTTGAACATGTTTGGGGCGAGGCGTTTATGGACAGCAACAACACCGTCATGAGTCACATCGCCCGGCTACGGGAAAAGATGCACGAGCCCAGCCGAAAGCCCAAATTCATCAAGACCGTTTGGGGGGTGGGGTACACCATTGAGTAAGAAAGGAAATACCCGCAGCCGCCGGAGGTCTTTGCGCATCTGGGGCGGCTACCTGCTGGTCCTCATGGCTTGGGTGGTCGCAGTGATGGCCTTGGCATTCCTGGGCTTCATCATCTGCGCCAGCATCACCTGGCAGCCCTCGCCGCTCTACGACTTCCTGAATTGGGTTCGAGACTACATCGTTCTGGTCTGCATCGTCACAGTGCTGGCGGGCTGGGTGGTCATCAGCTTCTATTTTATCTCCAAGCCCATCAAGCAGCTGGACGTGGTGGCCAATGCGGCAGAGCAATTATCCCGCCCCAGTGAGGAGCCCATCCAGCTGCCGGATTCCCTGGAGGACATCTCCATCCAGCTGAATCTGGCCCGGGAGCAGGCTCTCCGGGACGCCCGGGCAGCCCGGGAGGCAGAACAGCGGAAAAACGACCTAATCGTCTATCTGGCCCACGACCTGAAAACGCCCCTGACCAGCGTCATCGGCTACCTGACCCTCCTGCGGGATGAGCCTCAGATCTCCCCGGAGATCCGGGCCAGGTACACCGGCATCGCCCTGGAGAAGGCGGAGCGGCTGGAGGACCTCATCAACGAGTTCTTCGACATCACCCGCTTCAACCTCTCTCGCCTGGAGCTGGAGCGGCAGAGCGTGGACCTGACGCGGATGCTGGAGCAGGTCGCCAGCGAATTCCGCCCCATTTTCGCAGAATCGGGGCTGTCATGCAGCCTGGATCTGCCGCCCAAGCTGCACTATTCCTGTGACCCGGATAAGCTGGCAAGGGTCTTTGATAATCTCCTGCGCAACGCGTCTTATTATAGCCTGCCGGACAGCACGGTGGAAATTGCCGGACGGATAGAGGCCGGGAAAATCGTACTCACCTTCTCCAATGCGGGAAAGAACATCCCCCAGGAGAAATTGGACCGGATCTTTGAACAGTTCTTCCGTCTGGACAGCTCCCGCGCCACCCGGACAGGTGGTGCGGGCCTTGGCTTAGCCATCGCCAAGGAGATCGTGGAGCTCCACGGCGGGACCATTCGGGCGGACAGCACCGAGGATCGGATCACCTTCACCATCTGTCTTCCGTCAGACCATTCAGAAGCGCCGTAAGAAAATCACAAGAATTTCGCAGAAAACTTGCAAGGCATCCGTTGGTAGATAGACAAGTATGAAACGCCTGGTTCTGGTACCATTTCAGTATCAGAACCAGGCGCTTTATTTTGATTAGGAGGTCTTATCCCATGAAAACCATTCTCGTTCTCTTCGGCGGATGCTCCACGGAGTACGAAGTTTCTCTCCATTCCGCCTATGCGGTGCTGTCCCACATGGACCCCGCCCGCTATACTCCTTTGGCTGTGGGCATCACACGGGAGGGGCAGTGGCTCTGCTATACCGGCGACCTCTCCCGGCTGGAGGACGGTACTTGGCAGCAGGCGGCAGACTGTATCCCCTGCACCCCGCTGGTGGAACGGGAGGCCCACGCTTTACTACTGCTGGACGGCTCCGGCCGCCGTCTCCTCTTTGACGCGGTATTCCCAGTCCTCCACGGCAAGAACGGCGAGGACGGTACGGTACAGGGACTCTTTGAACTGGCCGGGGTCCCGGTCATCGGCTGCGGGACATTGTCCAGCGCCTTGTGCATGGACAAGGACCGGGCCCACCAGCTGGCGGCCCTGGCCGGCATCCGGGTCCCCCGGAGCCACGTCTTTCATTCCAGCGATGATTTCAGCCGGATCGCCCAGGCAGCGGAGGAACTGGGATACCCGGTGTTTGTCAAGCCGGTCCGGGCCGGTTCCTCCTTCGGTATCACCAAAGTCTCCGGGCCGGAAGAGCTGCCCGCCGCCATGGAGGAGGCCTTCCGCCACGACAGCGCCGTGATCCTGGAGGAGACGATCCCCGGCTTTGAGGTGGGCTGCGCGGTCATGGGCAACGAGGAACTGACCGTGGGTCTGGTGGACGAGATTGCGCTGTCGGAGGGCTTTTTCAACTATGAGGAGAAGTACACCTTAAAGACCTCCGCCATCCACTGTCCCGCCCGCATCCCGCCGGAGAAGGCGGCAGAGATTCAGGCAGCGGCAAAAACCATTTACCGTGCCCTGGACTGCCGGGTATTCGCCCGGGTGGATCTGTTCCTCACCCCGGATGGGGAGATCGTCTTCAATGAGGTCAACACCATCCCCGGCTTCACCGCCCACAGCCGCTACCCCAGCATGATGCAGGGCATCGGCATTTCCTTTGGGGAGCTGGTGACCCGCCTGATCGAGTTGGGGGTGGCGGGATGAGAACCGTGTCGATTCCCCGGGAGCAGATTTTTCAGGGGCCGCTGGTCCTGGTCAACCGGGCGCATCCCCTGCATGAAAAAGAGCGATCTGCGCTGACCTCGGTGGACCCGCACCACCCCGACATTCTTCTTGAAAGCCGGGCACGGCAGCTACTGTCTGCCTGTATCCAAAAGGCGGGGGGACAGCGGGAGATCGTGCCGGTGTCCGGCTGGCGGAGCCAGCAGGAACAGCAGCGGATCTGGGACGACTCCATGGCGGAGCATGGGGAGACATTTACCCGCCAGTATGTGGCCCTTCCAGGATGCAGTGAGCATCAGACCGGCCTCGCCATCGACCTGGGAAAGGCTGCCGGATACATCGACTTCATCCGGCCTGCCTTTCCCTATGACGGCGTCTGCGGAAGATTTAGGCGTCTGGCGGCCCGGTACGGCTTTATCGAACGCTACCAGCGGGGCAAGGAGGAAGTCACCGGGATCTCGGCTGAGCCGTGGCACTTCCGCTATGTGGGGGCGCCCCACGCCCAGCTGATGGAAACCAACGGGCTGTGTCTGGAGGAGTACCGGGACTTTTTGCGGCAGGGTCCCCGGAGCGTCGCTCTGGAAAACGGCCGCATGGCCCAGGTGTTCTATGTGCCCGCCGCCGGAGCCGTCACAGAGGTGGAAGTGCCGGAGGGCTGCTGCCAGATATCCGGCGACAATGTGGAGGGATTTATCCTGACATGGTGGGGGGATACCCATGAGAACGGCTAAGAAAACCGTCCCGACTTTGGACCTCTTTCGTCTGGCGGCAGTCCTGCTGGTGGTGATGAACCACACCTCGCCCCTGGCGGATATGTCTGCCATGGCTGATTTCTGGCTTACCCGGGTACTGGCCCGGGTGGCAGTCCCATTCTTTCTGATGACCACTGGGTACTTTCTGAGCCGGAATCACTGGGCTGGTGTGGGGCGGCAGCTGAAAAAGCTCTGCCTGCTCTACGGCGTCTGCATCCTTTTGTATCTGCCAGTGAATCTCTATGCCGGCAGCTTCACCGGTCCGGCGGATGTTTTGCGGAAACTGCTGGTGGACGGCACCTTCTACCACCTGTGGTATTTCCCGGCGACCATTCTGGGCATCGTCATCGCCCGGTGGCTCAGCCGGCTGGGCCTGCGGGTGGCTCTGCCTGTGGCGGCGCTACTCTATCTCATCGGTCTGGGCGGGGACAGTTACTATGGACTGGTTTCCCAGATCCCGCTGCTTCGGACCCTTTACGACGGCATTTTTACACTGTGCGGCTATACCCGCAATGGCCTGTTCTTCGCGCCACTGTTCCTTCTGCTTGGGGCCGCCGGAAGGCGGTGGAACCAAAAGCTGTCTCTGGCGGGCTTCTTCCTCTCTCTGGCAGCCATGAGCGCCGAGGGGCTGTGGCTCCATCGCATGGATGTCCAGCGCCACGACAGCATGTACCTCGCCCTCCCCCTGTGCATAGTATGCCTTTTTTCTCTGCTGCTGGGCGGAAACAAGGGCGAGTCCAGGAAAGTCCGGGAATTTTCCACAGCCATGTATGTGCTCCATCCCCTCTGCATCGTACTGGTCCGGGGAGCGGCAAAGCTACTGGGACTGGGAGAAATGCTCATTGAAAACAGTGTTCTCCATTTTATTGTGGTGCTGGCGCTCAGTGCGCTGCTCTCCGCCCCTTGCCTGCTGAGGCTTCAAAAGAAGCCCAGCCCCACCGCTCGGGCCTGGCGGGAGGTGGATCTGGCGGCCCTTGGGCACAACGCCCAGGTGCTGCGGAACACATTGGCCCCGGGGACAGAGCTGATGGCGGTGGTAAAGGCGGAGGCCTACGGTCACGGCGGGGCAGTGACCGCCCGCACCTTACAGCGAGCGGGCGTCCGGGCCTTTGCCGTGGCCTGCCTGGCCGAGGGGATTGCTCTGCGAAAGGCGGGCATCCGGGGGACGATCTTGATCTTAGGTTATACCTCCCCGGAGGAAGCTCCGCTCTTGACACGATGGCATCTGACCCAGACGGTGGCGGATATTGACCACGGGCGGGCCTTGGCAGCCAGAGGGCGGCGTGTCCATGTCCATCTGGCCCTGGACACGGGGATGCACCGGCTGGGCATCCTGGCGGAAAACCGGAAGGAGATCCTGGAGGCATTCCGGCTTCCAAACCTGGTAGTGGACGGTGTCTTTTCTCATCTATACGTCTCGGACAGCCTGGAAGCCGAAGATGTTGCCTACACCCAGGAGCAGCTGACCTTGTTCTATGATACGGTGGCCTGGCTCCGAACTGCCGGATATGATCCCGGCAAAGTTCATATCCAGTCCAGCTATGGACTTTGGAACCTCCCAGCTCAGCCCTGTGACTATGTCCGGGCTGGAATCGCACTCTATGGAGTTCGAAGCGATGATGCGCCTGTTCAGCGAAACCTTGACCTGCGACCGGTTCTGTCTCTCCGGGCCAGAGTGGCCAGTATCCGCACTGTGCAAGCCGGAGAGAGCGCCGGGTACGGGCGGGTCTTTCAGGCAGAGCAAGAAACCAAACTGGCGGTGGTCACCATCGGCTACGCGGACGGTCTGCCCCGGGATCTGCCTCAGCGGGGCGGCCGGGTGCTGATTCAGGGCCGGCGTTGTCCTATGGTGGGGCGGATGTGCATGGACCAGTTGCTGGTGGACGTCAGCGATCTTTCGGAGGTCGCTCCTGGCGATACAGTGACTATTATCGGCCGGGATGGCGGTCAGGTGATTCGGGCAGAGGAACTGGCTGCATGCTGTGGGACGATTACCAACGAACTGCTCTCCCGGTTAGGCATGCGGTTACCCATTGTTTCTGGTTAAAGAGCGGTAGGGAATTTTACAAAGATTCCGGTTCGGATTTCAACATGAATATACCTTTAAACAGGAATAGCCACCAACCACGATGAAATGGTTGATGGCTATTCCCGTTTGGTCGACACCAAGAGATTCTCTCAATCGGTTTAATCTGGTGTTTTCAAGATGTCCTTATGAGGAGTCGCCCTTATGCGTCTTTCTTTTTTTTGTCCAGAATCCCTAACCTTTGGTTAATCGTTATCCCGCACTGCCTGCCATATAATGGCATACGATGGCGCGAAGTGCCATCGGAACGCGGCGCCGCGGCGTCCGGCCTGCGGCGCGGGAAACGGAACGATCAGGAGGAATGAGTATGAACAAGTTTTTGCGGCGAACGGTGCTGGCGGCCCTGCTGGCGGCCCTCTGCCTGACGTTGGCGGCCTGCGGCGGCAGCGGGTCTGACGACAGCGCTCCCGACACTATCCAGGACATGGCCAAGGACGACACTGTTCAGTTCGACTACGGCGACTATCTGGGCATCTGGTCCAACGGCACCGGTGACTACGACAGCTTTGAGGTGGAGCCCGGGGAGAGCGGCGAGGTCCGCTGGCTTCTCTACGCCGGCGCCAACTGGGAGTACAGCGGCTACCTCCAGTATGTGGAGGAGTACGGCTATGTCTACGCCTACAACGACCACAACGGCACAGCCTACCGCTGTGAGCTGGATGGCGCGGAGCTGACCGTGGCCGAGATCGGCACCTTCACTTACGGCGGCTCCGGCACGCCTGACGATTTCCAGGACGTGGAGCCCGAACCCACGGCAGACGTCTCTGTATTGGCCGGCGACTGGTATCAGGACGGCGACGTGGACGGCGACAGCCGCCTGGAGATCACTGCGGACGGCGTCTGGACCCTGCTGGATTGCACCGGCGACATGGACGCCATGATGGACTACGGCGAGCTCATCCCCTCCCAGGAGGAGGGCAGCTGGTTCGCCCGTTCCACCATGCTGGATGACGTGGAGTACAATGTCACCGTGGCGGACGAAAATATTCTCTACTGGGGCGGCGAATATGATTGCTACATCCGCTCCCAGGGCTGAAGAACAATATAAAAAGAGAGGACCGGCTGACCGGTCCTCTCTTTTTATGGCTTGTGCGTTACTATACATACGAACGGCAAAATGACACCAAACGCCCCGTCCACTGCGCTTTTTGCCGCGCCCGATATACATACCCCGCATTTCCCGTGATGCACATCCCCTGTCTCTTATACACATCTGACGCTGCCGACGACTTAATAGGTGTAGAT
>OWJF01000984.1_pt1 | contig 13369 bp, 8 predicted proteins | sample 1732941 | NCBI WGS metagenome assembly OWJF01 (sample SAMN05065770, study PRJEB22554) | human gut metagenome | biome: ENVO:2100002; feature: ENVO:00000062; material: ENVO:00002003 | host: Homo sapiens | place: USA
CGAGATGCAGCGTAGTCTCGTGGGCTCGGAGATGTGTATAAGAGACAGTCTTTGTAGTGAAATAAGAAAAAACATGCAACCGTTACAGAATATTGATTTGTGTGAGAGGTTGTAGGTAGTTTATGTAAGAAGAAAAATCAATATTTGAAATAGAATGTTCTACGAACTTATAAGAAAGAAACGTAACGAGTGGCTGCAATCTGCCGACTGCACCATACGCCCCATGCTTCAATACATAGAGCAGAGGGGAAAGATGCGTGATGCCCAAGTCGAAGCAATAAAAACATACCTATACCTAAAGATAGCCTGCAAGGGAAAGCCTCTCTACAAATTGTTCATAGAGGGATATTTCAACGACACGGAGACAAACACAAAGGAACTTACTGTAGAAACTCGAAATGTACTTGAAACCAACAAGGCTGCATTGGCCCTGTTTCAATATTCATGCTTGAAGGACCGAAATGGACGTCAGCTTGCTCCAGAGTTGGAGCAGTTCATACGTCATCATGCCACAGAAGTGGACTACGAGCAGACTTTGCTTGACATATTCTATGGTGTGACCTATACCGACTATCTCTTCTCGCTTCCAATGGGTGCCGGCAAGACTTATCTGATGGCAGCCTTCATATATATCGACCTATACTTTGCCCAGAACGAACCTGACAATCCCGTATGGTCGCACAATTTCTTGATTCTTGCTCCGTCGGCTCTGAAGTCGAGCATCATACCAAGTCTTAAGAATATTCGCGAGTTCGACCCTTCATGGATATTCTCAGAGGTTGAGGCGCAGAAGCTCAAACGACTTGTGAAGTTTGAAGTACTCGACGAGCAGAAGTCAGGCAGCAAGAGCAATATCGTGCGCAACCCTAATGCCCAAAAGATAAACACCCATCTGTATGGCAACAATGTAATGGGCATAGTGGCACTTACTAATGCAGAGAAAGTTATACTTGACCGTATGGACAACACGGCGAGTGACGCAAAGGTTTTCACCCCTGAGGAGCTGAAGAAGTGTGACATAGCCAACGAATTGCGCTCTGTTATAGGCAAGATACCACATCTGTCGGTGTTTATTGACGAGGTGCACCATGCTACCGACGGCGATATAAAGCTGCGCAAGATAGTGACAGCCTGGGCTACAGAAAACCACAGTTTCTGCAATGTTTTAGGTTTCTCCGGCACGCCTTATCTTGACAAGGCTGAGAGGACAACGATAGGTGGCACATTCACAATAAAGAACACTAATATCAGTAATGTTGTTTATTACTATCCGCTAATGGACGGTATAGACAACTTCTTGAAGCGTCCGGATGTGAAACATGTAGACATATCGTCCGAGGAGATTCTTCAAAGTGGAGTGCGCGAATTCCTGAACACTTATAAGGACACTGTATATGCTGATGGCACATGTGCAAAGCTTGCCATATATTGCGGTAAGATAGCCACACTCGAAGACAATGTTTATCCTCTTGTGGCAGAGATAGCCACAGAGTATGGGCTTAATCCTGCTGAGGTGATTCTGCGTAGGCACAAGGGCAATACCAAATATCCCGAGCCGGAAGGTTCGGAGGCAATGTTTGCTGCGCTGTCGTCGCCTCTTAGTAGGGTGCGCATTGTGTTGTTGGCACAGATAGGCAAAGAGGGATGGGATTGTAAGAGTCTCACAGGCGTAATATTGCCGCACGAGGGAGCTTGTCCTAACAATATGGTGCTGCAAACCACATGCCGTTGTCTGCGCCAAGTGATAAAGGGAGAGCGTGAGACGGCTCTTGTATGGCTGAACAAATCGAATGCCGACAAGCTTAACAAGGAACTCAAGCAGCAACAGAACATCACGCTCAGCGACTTCAGCAGCAAGCCACCAGTGGAGACTAAACATATAGAGCGATTCGTGCGCAAGGAAGTTCCGTCTATCGACTTCTATCAGATACGTGTGCAGTATAGAACCATCGTCAAGGAGTCGCCACCTAATACTGCGGCACGTCTTGCCGACCCCGACATTCTGCGCAAAAAAGACAAGGCTCTTGTCACTATTCAGAACATGGAAGGACAAGTGACTGGTTATGACGAAATTCTTGAAGGCAATGCCGAGCAACTGTCCTTCAGATGGTGGCTGCATACTATTATGCGCGAATCGTTTGGCATGCTTTCCATAGCCAAACTCATGGAGCATGAGCCACGCCTTAGAGCCATCTACGACGAGACACATGCAAGTGCTGAGTACGACCATTGCAAGATACGCTCGATGATACGCAAAGCCTTTGTGCCTAAGCGCGACTTCAGCATTGTTGAGGAGGTTGTGCCCGACGAGGCAAGCATACTGTCGCTTGAGCATCTTAAAGCCATCGATGTGGCAGACCTAAGCCTTGTTTATCCTAAGGAGGAGGACGTGAGGGAGATACTCGATTGGGACGCACATCCTGAAAAGGGAGAAATTGCTGCCAAGGACTTGGAGATGATAGAGACGATGAAGAAGATACCTGGCATACCTCAAGAGGCTATTGATGCGGCTATGATTGGAATACAATCAAAAGTGCCCAACGACCCGCATCCGGAGCGCACTCAGACATATCAGTATCTGCCTTATCGCTTTGACAGCAGTCTTGAGCTGGAGTATTTCACTAAGGCTCTGCTTGTGATGATGAAAGACCGCAACCTTGAATACTATTTCAATGGCGACGACACGCTGACAGAGTTCAAGATACGCACATACCGCAAGACGGCAAGTGGCCATTGGCAATACGACGGACTGTATGTGCCCGACTTCCTAATGGTGAACCGTACGGCAGAAGGTGGAATCGACCGTATCTGTATCATTGAGACCAAGGGCGAAGGCTATGCGCCAAAGTTCAAGGATAGGTTGAAGTTCATGCAAGACACCTTTGTGCCTAAGAACAACGAACAGTATGGACGAAACCGTTTCCGTTTCCTCTATCTTAAGGATACTGATGGTCATGAGGAGCGAGTAAAGAAAACAATAGAAATGATAAACGAATTTTTCAAATAAGCAATACAATGGCAATAAGATATATACCATATTATCCAGACACTCTGCAAGGACAAGCTCGTCTTGACAACTTTGTACGCACCAACCGTATGCTCTTTTATAAGGACAACGACAAGGTTAAGACTCGCGTGCAGCGAGGTATGCCTCTATACGAGGTGAGCGCGAAAGAAACTGTAGGCACGAACGACAAAGGCAATATAGTGATGCACGGCGAGTGTCTCTCTACCTGTGCCTACTTGAAAGACAAAGGCATAGAGGTGGACCTTGTTTATATTGACCCTCCTTTTGCTTCGGGTGCCGATTATGCCAAGAAAATCTACATACGTCGCAATCCTTTGGTGCAAAAGGCTATAGCTGAGGCTGAACAGCAACTCGACAATAGCGATATGCTCGCATTTGAGGAGAAAATGTATGGCGACATCTGGGATAAGGAACGTTATCTCAACTGGATGTATGAGAATCTTATGGCGATAAAGGCGGTAATGAGCGATACGGCAAGCATTTATGTGCATCTGGATGACCATATAGGACATTATGTGAAGATTCTTATGGATGAGATTTTTGGTGAGGATAATTATAAGAATGATATAGCTTGGAGGAGTACTGCATCCCACAATGATTCTAGTAAAAGCTTCAGTAGTATCTCTGATCATATTTACTTCTATTCTCTGTCAGAAAATAGTGTTTTTAATACATTATATACTGAATACACTGAAGATTATATTGATAGTGAATGGACGAAACTTCCTTCAGGAAGGTATTATAAAGCAGAGAATATGCTTGACCCCCAAATGAAAATGAATGCATATGATTTTCATGGAACAACAGCGAGATGGCGTACAACACCTGAGAAGTTTGAAATATTATGGAATGCAGAACAAACTGAGGTTCCTAATAGTCATGGCAGAATCAAGCTTGGTAAAAACGGTAAGCCTATTAAAAGGTGCAGAATTGTTTTTATGGACGAATTACCAGGTGCTCCTGTAAATGACATTTGGGATGATATTAATTATGTAGCAGGTCGTTCTATAGAAAAAGTCGACTATTCCACTCAAAAGCCCGAATCCCTCCTTGAGCGTATCATAAAAGCCTCAAGCAACAAAGGAATGCTTGTAGCCGATTTCTTTGGAGGAAGTGGTGTGACCGCTGCTGTGGCTCATAAACTTGGTCGTAGGTTTATTCACAACGATGTCAACATTAATAGCATTCAGACAACGCGCGACCGTTTGGTAGGTGTTGGAGCTGAATTCACCATGATGGAGATTAGGGATGGCGTGAGTCTTTTCCGTAATCCCGTGCAGACAATGGACAAACTCGTAAAGCTTATTCCTGGGCTTAATACGGATGCTAATCTCGATAAGCGTTTTTGGGCTGGTAGTATATTTAGTAGTCAAAACGGACAAATGCCTGTTTATCTGCCCAACCTGCTGGACAGCAGCTGTAGGGTGATGGACACTACAGAGATGAATCATATAATACGCGAGGCTTTGCCCGACCTCAGCAACGATGTAAAACATGTCATTGTATATTACATTGATGTGGAAGACATGGAGGCTCTTAATCAGTTTATACACGACGAGAACACTCAGACTGATATAGAGATAGAACTGCGCGACCTGAAACAGATACTTGATGAAGTTGTTATGGAGGATGAGGCCACATGGACGCTCTCGGAAGTACAGGTGGAGCTGTTCACTAAATGGCAAGTGAAGATGCTCACATTCCATAGCGATTACGTAATGAAGAAGATAGAGGCTTTCAATCTGAAGGCCAACCAACAGCACACCAAGAAAGTGGCTGACGGCAAGAAATCTACATTCAAGCCTATCGAGATAAGCGACGAGGGACTGGAATGTATAGAGTGGCTTTCGGTAGACTGCACCTCGGCACAAAAAGATGCGCCTTGGCATAGCGATGTGGAGGTCAGGATAGAGAAGACTGGTACTGTGACTGTAAACGGTAACAAGACTCGCGACCTTTGGGACGCCACAATTATTTCGGAAGATAAGCCTTTGCGCCTAAAGGTACGCAATATTTGTGGTGATGAGACAGTCTTTATCTTATAGACAGTATCATATGAAGAAAACAGCTTATTCGTTGGTTTGATAGCGCAGATACGTCATATACTAATGTGTCGCGTGAGGTAAATGGCAAAAAAACTATCAATCTGAAAATGCAGTAAAATAATAAGGTTGAGATGGTGTATCTACAACATCTCAACCCTTTTTCTTTGATGTATCTACAACATCACAACACGTCAACTAAGACGTAGCTGTTCAACCCGAACTACTATTCCAGCGGCTCAGTCTTCAGCTCCACCACTCCACCCGTAGCTGGGTCGAGGATGATGTGCGATGTAAACTTCTTGCCGAACAAGGCACCATTGAGGCGCTCTACTGTGCCGAACTGTGCAGCATCGGTCTCGTAATAACCTAAGGGCTTGCCTTCGGCTGTAGCAAGAGTGAGACGGATGTGTCCGGGACGAGCTACGCTGAGATTGAAGTCGTCCTTGATCTTTGCTACTTCTGCAGGAGTTTCCGGCAACTCTTTAGACACTCCAGTGTCCTCAACATTAGCGTAAATAGGTTCGCCCGAATAGTCGTCAGAAGCACAAAGTCCGAAACTCTTTGAGAAGCGGAACACCACTGGACGCAGATTGTCCTTGGTGGGAACGAAGCTGATGACTGTAGCAGTAGTATCGACAACAGTGGTGCCCTGGAAGAGCTGCATCAGCGCAGCCTCCTGAGTTGCAAGCTGGCTGTACATGAGACGCAGCTGCTCGCCATCCTTCGGCATGAAGTCAGCCTCGCCACGCGAGAGCTGCGAGCGCGAATCGCGTATGTCGTAAATCTCCTGAGCTACGAGCTGCGCCATTTTTGGCAAATTGCCGGCTGAGAGGATGTCCTGACTCATATAGTCGCGCGGATTGAGCGGAGCCTTGCGTGGAGCTGCAACGAAGGCAGCGGGAGCCTTGGCACGTGGCGCCTTGGTGTTGATGGCGAGCAACGAACCGTCGGGAGCACAATCTACCGAGAACACGCTGCGCTTCTTGTCGATAGCCACAGTATACTGACGGTCGGCATCGGCACGGCCCTCCGAACTGAACGACACACCTACAATGCGATAGGATGTTTGGCGAGCGTTGACGCCTGCATTACCGAAATACAACTGCGAGAAACCTGCAAGCTGTCCCGGCTCAGTGACTGTCTTCTCGACGAGCACCTGCATACGCACTGCTGTCTTGGGCAGTGAATACGACAAACCGTCAACAGGCTTGTCGCCACCAGCCATAGCCGACGTTGCGGCTAAGGCCGAGAGTAATAGTGTTGATAGTATCTTCATTTCTACTTATATCTTGTTAACTCATATCTTGTCAACTTGTATCTTGTTAATACAATGCCTTGAAAGCATCGGGCAGCGCAGCGATGATGTCGCTTGCCACGAGCGACTCCTTGCCTACACGCTGCGCGGCTATGTCGCCAGCCAGTCCGTGCAGATACATACCCACAACGCAGGCATTCTTGCGCGAATAGCCACGTGCCAGAAGTCCGGTGATGATGCCCGTAAGCACATCGCCGCTACCAGCTGTAGCCATGCCCGAATTGCCAGTGGTGTTAAACATTACGCTTCCATCGGGCATGCACAATGCGGTATAATGACCCTTGAGCATAATGTATGCTCGCAGATTCTCAGCCATGTCGCGTGCAACCGCCAGACGCTCACCCTCGCTGTGGCTTGCTGTACCAGCCAAGCGGTCGAGCTCACGCGGATGCGGAGTCATAATCATATTGTCGGGCAACTGGCTTATCCACATGCCGTGCGAGCCGAGCATGTTGAGGGCATCGGCATCAAGCACTACAGGACACTGCGTCTGCTGCAACTGCGACATCAACGCAAGTGCCGAACCTTCGTCGCGACCCAGTCCCGGACCTATTCCTACGGCGTTGTATTCCTCAGTTGATATAGCCTCAGAATAATAGTTCTCGCTGTCGGGATGAACTATTGCCTCTGGCACCGACATCTGCATTATGGCGTAGTTGCAACGCGGTGTAAGCGTAGTCACCTTGCCCACCCCACTACGTATACATGCACGTGTGGCAAGTACAGCGGCACCAGCCATGCCTTCGCTTCCAGCTATGAGCAGTGCACTGCCCATCATGCCTTTATGGGCGAAGTCGTCACGATGAAGCATCATCTGGCGCACAAGGTCAGCCTCAACAGTAGAGTAGGCTGAGGGGATGCTCTTGATATATTCTTTCGACAGACGTATGTCAAGCACACGCACCACGCCAAGATACTGCTGGCAGTCGGCAAAGAACATGACAAGCTTCTTCATTTGCAGGGTCAGCGTCACGTCGGCACGTACCACTGCCTTGTGCGATACGCCGATGTTATCCTCAGTCATAAGACCCGACGGAACGTCTATGCTCACAACACGTGCCGGCGACTGATTGATGTATTTCACAAGCGAAGCAAAGCCTCCCTCCAATGGTTTGTTAAGTCCAGAACCGAAGAGTCCGTCGATGATAAGTGTCTGTTCGGTGAGCTTGGGCGGATCGAAATTGGTTGACACCTCGGTGAAATGGTGTATCAAGCCATCGTTGATAAGACGGTCGCGATTCTTGGCACACTCGTCCGACAGATGTCCATGCACGTTAAACAGATAAACGTCAACAGTATAGCCTTTCTCGACAAGCATGCGCGACACAGCCAATGCGTCGCCGCCGTTGTTGCCGGGACCGGCAAACACCACAACGGGAGTGCCCTGAGGCCACTGCTGCTGGATGGCTGCAGTGATGGCACGCGCAGCACGCTCCATAAGGTCGATTGACGCTATGGGTTCATGCTCGATGGTATACTTGTCGAGCTCGCGTATCTGCGCTCCAGTAAGTATCTTCATATTTATACGGTATTATAATACATTTTTGCGATTGTGCAAAAATACAAAAATAAAAGGAAATAGTAGCCATAACAACAGGGAAATGGCCATAAAATGACGTATTATGAAACGTAAGGGCACAAAAAAAGGGGCTCCGCTGAGTCCCAACCTTTGTTAACCTTAAATCTAATACCATGAAAAACATTGCAAAGATACACTCATTTTACAATACCGCAAAATTTTCAATACATTTTTTTGTTAACGAGCACATTTTGAATGTATTTTATTGATTTGTATCAACGTATTTACAATATTTGTAGTATATTTGCAAAAAGAAAAAGCAAAACAATAAAATGACAAAAACAAACAGTTATATAAACAAACTGCTTAAGATTACACTAATTGGATGCCTTGCGATTATTGCCATTGCCATACAATCCTGTACATCAAAGCAAAGAAACGAAGGCACAGCATACGACGACAGCATGCGATGGCTCGATGACTCGATTGCGGCACTGGCTCCGTCGGCTCCGCAAGCTATCGAACATGGTATGCGCGAGGCTAACGACAGCATTACTTATTATGAATATAAACTGCGAATGGCTATGTACTACAGTCTGACCGACCACCCCGAACGCGCCGACACACTGATTAAAAATGTCAAAGCATTCGCGGCACGTCAGGATGATGGCTTTTACGCAGTAAACGGAACCTGTGCATCACCTCGACTCAACTCGCTTATGGCAGGTGCCAAGGCTTGTGAAGCAGCACGCGACATGAGCATACACCGCGACCCACGACATATTGTAGAACTATACAACAAGACATACAAGCTGTTGCTCAACAGCGACAGCAAGCACAACCTGCCAAAGACATGCGCCAACATGGCTGACGCTTACATGCTCTGCAACGATCTGCCCAACGCCGCAAAATGGTATCGACGTGCGCTTTTTCTCGTTGACTCGCTCGAATTGCCACAAAAGGAGAACATAACGCTGTACATGGGACTGGCGCAGATTTACGTTACGCTGCACAACTACGGCAAAGCCAAGTTCTACAACGACCAGACCGAACCTCACGTCAAGGAAATGTCGCCCTCGATGCAGGCTTATTATGTCAATAATCTGGGCAACTACTACTACTTCCAAGGCGACTACAAGAATGCGCTGCTTACCTTCATGCGCATGAAGAAGATGCTGGAAGAACACGGTATGGTGCGCACGTTCGACATGTATCTGTGCAAGCTCAATCAAGCTGACGTATACCTGAACCTTAACCTGCTGAACGAGGCTACCAAGATGCTTGACGAGGTAGAACCCTACTTCCACTCAAAAGGTGACAAAACATCCATCTATTACTGTTATACCATACGGTTCGGCATTGCCGTAAGGGCAGGCAAAATGGATGAAGCAAGACGAATAATGGTGAACAAGGCAGACGAGTCGCTGATACCATACTCACTGGTGAACATCCGCAACAAATACAAGCGCCAATACTACGAACTCACAGGCAACTACAGCAAGGCATATACATTGCTGCAAGAGTCAATAGAATATAACGACTCAATAGAGCATAACCTCTCGAACATGCGCTCGGCTGAAATCATGTCGCGATTCACCACCGACACATTACAGCTCCATCATGAACTGATACTGGAGCACAAGAACGCCGAAATACAACGCGTGAAGTTTACAAGCACCCTGGCTATTTCGGCAGCTCTAACATTGGCGTTCATGCTAATAATGTGGTATCTGTATCTGCGCAAGCGACGATTTAAGGTACAACTGCGCATAATGAACCTCAAGCTCGACAACGTACGCAACCGCATCTCGCCCCACTTCATGTTCAATGTGCTAAACAACAGAATCATAAAATCGGACACCAAGGAGACCAACGAGCTTACCGAACTGGCACAACTGATTCGTGCCAACCTCGACATGTCGAGCACTTTGGGTGTAGAACTGCAAAAGGAACTGGAATTCGTGCAACAATACATTCGTGTAGAAAGCTATCTAATGGGCGACGACTTCCACTTCAACATAGACATTGCGCCCGATGTGGATGCCAGCAGCGTCAGGATTCCGTCAATGTTCATACAGATATTGACTGAAAACGCAATAAAACACGGCCTAAGAAATAAGGAGGGCGACAAGCGACTGTGTATCAACGTGACACGCGACAGCAACTGCACTGTTATAAAGGTGAGCGACAACGGCCCCGGATTCAACCCCAATGTGTTGCGACGTAAAACGGGAATGAACATCATTTCACAAACAATTGCCGTAATAAATGTAAGAAACAAAGACAAAATAAGATTCTCTATAAGGAATATCTATAGTGACGACAGCAAACAACCCAACGGATGCGAAGCCACACTCAGAGTGCCCGACGGAGTGAAAATAGAATGAGAAAACAATATACCAACATTAAAAAACAGACTGACATTATGAACATTATTATTGTTGACGACGACCGACAGGCTGCTGAGGTCTTGAAAAAGAAACTGACAGAATACCACGAGATGAACGTCGTGGGTATGGCACACGATGGAAAAGAAGGATTGCAACTGTTCAAAGAAGCGATGCCCGACCTGCTGTTTCTCGACATCGACATGCCCGATATATCAGGCATTGCCTTTCTGGAACGCGTCGAATCGCGTCCCGGCAACCGCTGCCGCGTAATAATGTATACTGCACACAGCCGATATATGCTATCGGCGTTTCGCAACAAGGCTTTCGACTATCTGAAGAAACCTATCAACGACGCAGAGCTACGCACCATCATCCGCCGTGTGTGCTTGGACAACAACGAACAACAGCACATACAGTCTGCCGCAAGCACTCCTATCGCTCCGACAATAATCGGCGACGGTATATCACGACGCAATGACGGCAAATACATTGTATATACAAATGCTGTAGACTTCCGCCTGGTAGACATAAACGACGTAGGATTATTTGCCTACAACAGCGACTTGCGCGTGTGGGAATTGACACTGGCAGGCGAGAAAGAAACAATAAAACTGAAACGTAGTGTCAATAGCGATACGCTTCTGACTCTCAACGACACACTTGTGCGTGTGAGTCAGAAGCATATCATCAATATAAGTTATCTGATGGAAGTAACCGACAATACGTGCCACTTCTATCCGCCTTTCAACAAACTTCAAAACGTGAAGGTGGGACGATTCTTCCGCAAGAAACTTATTGACCGTTTCAGCAGTTTATAATCCTTCACTTAAGTATTGGGGTCACTCTGAAGCGGCGACTCGGTTATTATACAAGAGCTATACCGTTGTCGGTGATATTTATCAGTCGGCGGCGGTATAGGTCGCCTACGGCACGCTTGTACACCTTCTTGCTCACCTGAAAGCGACGCTTTATGTCCTCAGCATCGCTGCGGTCGCCGAGGTCGCACACACCGCCATTGTCCTTAAGATATTGCAGCAGGGTCTCTGAGAAGCCGAGTGTCTGCTGACGACCTGTGGGCTGAAGCGTTACGTCAATCTTGCCGTCGGGACGCACCGTGTTGATATATCCCTTTACACGGTCGCCGGTGTGCAGATAGCGGAACACCTGGTCTTCGTAAACGAGTCCAGGATAGCAGTTGTCGATTATCACTTTGAATCCCATTTCGGTCTTCTGCCACACCAGCAGGTCCACCTCCTGACCGTGGTTGTAGAAGGGATGGCGCTCGGCAAAATAACGCTCCACCTTGGCAGAAGCCACAATGCGGTAGCTCTCCTCGTCGATATGCACATGCACGATGTAGCTCTCGCCCTTCTGCATGCGCTTCTTCTGCTCGCGAAACGGACAGAAGAGGTCTTTCATCAGTCCCCAGTTGAGGAATGCGCCATACTCATTGACCCACGAAACCTCCAAATAAGCGAAGTCGCCTACTTTGCATAGCGGATGCTCGGTAGTGGCAACGGGGCGCTCCTCCTGATCGAGATAGACAAACACTTCAAGTTCGTCGCCAGGTTTTGTACCCTCAGGCACATATCGCTTGGGCAATAATATCTCGCCCTCATTGCCGCCGTCGAGGTACAATCCAAAGTCCACCTCCTTCACAACGGTCATCTTATTGTAATCGCCAAGTTTTATCATAAAGTCCTTTTTTTTGTTAATCATTAAACGGTTGCGCTGTCTTCAATGTCTTCAGCGCCCTTTATCACTCCGTCCTCAATGTGTATGGTACGGTCGGTGATGCTTGCCAGATGCTCGTCGTGTGTCACGATGACGAAGGTTTGACCGAAGCGGTCGCGCAGGTCGAAGAACAGCTGGTGGAGTTCGGCCTTGTTCTTTGAGTCAAGCGAGCCCGACGGTTCGTCAGCGAAGACTACAGCGGGATTGTTGACAAGAGCTCGTGCCACTGCCACACGCTGCTTCTCGCCACCCGACAGTTCGGCAGGCTTGTGCGAGGCGCGGTCGGCAAGTCCCATGAACTCAAGCAGTTCCATGGCGCGCTGCTTAGCCTCCGACTGACTCTTGCCACCAATGAAGGCAGGTATCATCACGTTCTCAAGAGCTGTAAACTCGGGCAAAAGCTGATGAAACTGAAACACAAATCCTATATGACGGTTGCGGAAATCGCTCAACTTCTTTGTAGACAGACTGCGCACATCTACCCCATCGACAACTATCTCGCCGCTGTCGGGGCTGTCGAGCGTACCCATTATCTGCAACAATGTCGTCTTGCCGGCACCACTCGGGCCGACGATGCTCACCACCTCTCCCTTGTTGATGTGGAGGTCGATGCCCTTAAGCACCTGAAGCGAGCCGAAACTCTTGGTTATTTCTTTAATGTCAATCATGTTGAATTTTGAATTTTGAGTTTTGAATGTTGAATTGTTCTCGGCTACGCCTGCGATTTTGAATTATTCAATTTTGAATTTTGAGTTTTGAATTATTCTATTTCCAATTACAACTTCTTCTTAATCCATTTGCCAATGGTCTCGTATGCACTCTGATCCTCGGTGTGCTGCGGCTGGGCAAACGTCATCTCGTCCATAGCATCGCCGTGCTGGTCGGGGAATATAATCATGATGTTGGTGCCCGAGAAGTGGCGTGTTATCTCGTCTGGCAGAAACTCCAGTGCGTTCTTGTACGACACGGTGCCCTTGCGCGCGGTGACTACCACAAACAGATTGTCGGGCGATATCGAAGCCGCCAGATTAGGCATCTCCGCCCAGTGCGCCATCTTCGTGTACGACACACGCATGTCGTGGTGACGGCTGAGCACATAGTTCTCTATCAGCGGCAGCACATCCTCACGACCGAAGAACTCGGTGTGGCACTCAAGATTAGAACCAAGTCGGCACAGACGCTCAAGCCAGCGGTAGAAGCCCGGCTCAAACTGTGCTCGCGAAGGCACTGCCACCTGTATGCGGCGTATCGTAGTGAGGGGCTGGGTGAGTCGCGCCATGATAATCTGACTGTTGAGTCCGTTGAACAGACTCTGATGGAACTCGCCCCAGAACTTCT
>OWJF01000986.1_pt1 | contig 13345 bp, 5 predicted proteins | sample 1732941 | NCBI WGS metagenome assembly OWJF01 (sample SAMN05065770, study PRJEB22554) | human gut metagenome | biome: ENVO:2100002; feature: ENVO:00000062; material: ENVO:00002003 | host: Homo sapiens | place: USA
TCTATCCTCGTATTTACATACGTAGGTATGAAGACCAAGGAAGTAAAGATTGGTACGAAGAGAGAGTTCAAACTTACTCTTGAAGACGACAACGCCATCGGAGAAGTTGTAGTCGTTGGTTATGGTCAGCAGAAGAAGGCATCTGTCGTGGGTGCCATCACCCAGACCACAGGAAAAACGCTGGAGCGTGCTGCGGGTATCAGTGATATCGGAGCAGCTCTGACTGGTAATCTTCCGGGTGTTGTTACCACTGCATCCAGTGGTATGCCAGGTGAAGAGGAACCTCAGATTCAGATTCGTGGTGCTTCTTCTTGGAACAACTCTTCTCCTCTCGTTTTGGTGGATGGTATTGAACGACCAATGTCAAGCGTTGATATGCAGTCTGTGGCTACTATCTCTGTGTTGAAGGATGCTTCTGCCACCGCCGTTTATGGTGTGAAGGGTGCGAATGGTGTCATCCTGATTACCACCAAGCGTGGTTCTGAAGGCAAGGCTCAGATTAGCGTTACTGCCAATGCTGTAATGAAGATTCCTTCAAAGTTGCCTGATAAATATGATTCTTACGATGCGCTTATTGCCCGCAACAAGGCTATCGAACATGAGTTGAACATCTCTCCAGGCAGTTTCGACAAGATGGAACCGATGAGTTTCATCGAGAACTATCGCAACCAGACTACACTGGAGCAGCGTGAGCGTTATCCGAACGTAGATTGGCAGGATGTACTCTTCAAGGATTACACCATGTCATACAATGCCAATGTGAATGTATCGGGTGGTACCAAGTTTGTGAAGTACTTTGCAGGTGTGGATTTCGTGAGCGAGGGTGACCTTTATAAGAATTTCGGCAATGGTCGTAACTATAGTTCAGGTTATGACTACAATCGTGTGAATGTTCGTTCTAATCTCGACTTCAACATCACAAAGACTACCGTGTTCAAGATGAACCTTGCTGGCTCTAATGGTCAGCGCAAGGCTCCTTGGGTAAATAGTTCTGATGGTTTTAGCGATTGGCAGGTCAGCCAGCAATGGGCTGGTGCATATAATATTTCTCCAGATGCTTTCTTGCCTAAGTATAGCGATGGCTCTTGGGGATTTTTGCCAGGATCTACTAATGTAACCAACTCTGCCCAGCAGGTTTCTTTGGGTGGTACCATGACTTCTACCACTACTCGCATCACTACTGATTTCGTGTTGGAACAGAAACTTGATTTCATTACCAAGGGACTTTCTGCACGAGGTATGATTTCGTGGGACAATACTTTTGTAGAGAAGAATCGTGGTATTAATGATATGAACCATGATCCTCAGCTGAAGTGGATAGATCCTCATACAGGAGCCGTTTCTTACAAGAAACCATTCGAGCCATACGATAAGTTCGATTATGCTATGGGAAACCAGTGGACCGTGAATGGTGGTGAGGTTAACAATAGCCTTACACAGCGCAACCTGAACTATCAGGCTCAGCTCAACTGGGCTCGCAGTTTTGGCAAGCACAGCGTAAGTGCCATGGGACTTTTCGGTCGCCAGGAATATGCAACAGGTTACATGATTCCTTCTTATCGTGAAGACTGGGTATTCCGTACCACTTATGATTGGAATTCCCGTTACTTCTTCGAGTATAATGGTGCTTACAACGGTTCAGAGAAGTTCTCTCCAGACAATCGTTTCGCATTCTTCAGCTCTGGTGCCCTTGGTTGGATGATCTCCGAAGAGCCATTCATGAAGTATCTTCGTGAGCACAAGATTGTGGATATGATGAAACTCCGTGCATCTTATGGTGAAATCGGTGATGATAACGTAGGAGACCGTTTCCTCTATATGACTCAGTGGGCATATGGCGGCAAGACTCAGTTGGGTACGACTTCCAGTGATAAGGAGTCTATTTATACATGGTATCGTGAGTCAGCAGTAGGTAACCCTAACGTACATTGGGAGAAAGTGAAGAAGGTGAACTTAGGTATTGATTATGGTTTCTTGGGCGGCTTGATTACAGGTGCCGTAGATTTCTTCCATGATACTCGTTCAGACATTCTGGTTAGTGGTTCAGATCGTTCCATTCCTTCTTACTTCGGTCAGACTGCTCCTACAGCCAACTTGGGTAAAGTAACTACCAGCGGTTATGAGTTGGAAGTGAAGTTCAACAAGGTTTTTGCCAACAAGATGCGTCTCTGGGCAAACTTCAGTATGACCCACGCCGTGAACGAGGTGAAGATCAAGGATGATGCAGCGTTGCTCCCATCTTATCGCAAGGCAGCAGGTCATGCCATTAACCAGACCTACACCTATTTAGATAAGGGCATCCTTCAGAACTATGATGATGTCTATGGTTCTCCGAAGATGGATTCCAACGATGGCCAGCGTCTTCCTGGTGATTACTACATCGTAGATTTCAATGGCGACGGTAAGGTGGATAATGTGAACGATAGAGTTCCTTACGGTTATACCGGTACTCCACAGAACTCCTACAATGCAACAATCGGTTATGAGTACAAGGGTTTCAGCTGTTTCGCTCAGTTCTATGGTGTAACCAACGTAACCCGTGACGTAACCATGATTAGTTTGGTTGACCCAATGCTTGCCAATGTTTATGACCAGGGAACCTGGTGGAGCGACAATCACAACAACTGCGATGTCATCACTCCACGTTTCAACTCTAAGCCAATGTCGAATGCGGCTTACTATGGCACTCAATATCTTTGCGATGGTTCTTACATTCGCTTGAAGAACGTAGAGATAGCCTATACCTGGAACGGCGGTTGGATCAAGAAACTCGGTTTGAACAACCTCAAGGTTTACGTAAGTGGTAACAACCTCTGGCTCTGGACCCGAATGCCAGACGACCGAGAGTCAAACTTCTCTAGTAACGGTGGAGCCGTAGGTGCTTACCCTACAATGAAGCGTGTGAACTTCGGTGTCAAGTTTAATCTTTAAACATGCATAACAAATGAAAAATAATTTAGTAAAAATATTTTGTGCGCTGAGCCTCACTTGCGGATTTGCTTCTTGTACAGATTACTTAGATAAGAGCCCTGATACAGACGTGAGTGCAGAACAAGCGTTCAAGAACTTCACCAATTTCCAGGGATATGTGGAGCAAATTTACAACTGTATTCCAAGTAAGGAGTCGAATATGTATTGTACCTCATTCAACTGGGGTGAAGATGAAATCATGAATACTGGCTTGGGAGATGATCATGTGACTGCTCATTTTGATTTAGGCGACTACCGTAACTGGTATGACAATAATCAAAGTTTCTTGCACAGACCTACTTCTGGAAATCCTGGTGAGTACCTTGATCCGACTTCAACCAATAAATTTGCTCATTCTTTGGAGCATGCCTGGTATTGCATCCGCAAGTGTAACTTGGGTCTTGCTAACCTTGACCTGATGACCGACTGTACCCAGGAAGAGAAGAACTTCATCAAGGGACAGTTGTTGTTCTTCCGTGCATGGTGGCACGAGGAGTTGATAGCTTTCTTTGGCGGTATGCCATACGTAGACACCGTATTGGATGGTGCATCATCAGTTTTGACTTTGCCTCGTCTTTCTTATCAGGAGTGCGCATTGAAATGTGCCGAAGATTTTAAGGCTGCTGCAGAGTTACTTCCTAATGATTGGGACAAGACAACTATAGGTAAGAAAACTTTGGGCAAGAATGAACTTCGTATTACAAAAGTTTGCGCTTTGGGCTACTTAGGTAAAGTGTTGCTTTGGGCTTCTTCTCCATTGAATAATATCGGTGCAGAGACGGGAGCTTCCAAGAATGGCGATACCTATAAGTATAATACAGAGCTTGCCGCAAAGGCTGCTGATGCTTTGGCAGAGGCTATTGCTCAGGTAAATTCAGGCAAAACTCCATATGCATTGTGTACCTATGACTACTCTGATATTTATAATCATGTAGCAAAGTCTGGTTCTACAAACAACTTTTCTGATATCTTCCGTACTACAGGTAAGAATTGGAAACAACCAGGTTCTACAGAGGCAATCATGCGCGGTCCATATATTGGCGAGAATTCATCAAACTGGAACTTCACCAAACTTTGGGGACCTAAGATGGAAGATATCGTACAACACGATGCTGTGATTCACCAGCCGACAGCCAACTATGTAAACTATTATGGTATGGCTAATGGTCTGCCTTTGAATGATCCTGATTCCGGATTCGATCCAAAGCATCCATTCAAGGGTCGTGATCCACGTTTCTATCATGACATCGTCTTCGATGGTTTTAAGTATATCAATACAACCATTGATGCAGTAAAGGAACCAAAGGTTGCAGCATTGCAGTATATGCCAATGTATTCTGGTAGTGAATTGCGAAATTCTTCAAGTCAGGGATGCCGCACTGGTTACTATACTCAGAAGCTGGTTCCTCACCAGGCAAATAAGTATGATGGCATGTACGAATGGGGTGGTGCCTTGCAGTGCGACCTTCCTTACATGCGTCTTGCCGACCTCTATCTGATGTATGCTGAGGCTGGTGCTGCCGTTCAGGGAGCCAACTACAAGAGCTCAAAGCTCAACCTCACCGCTGCTGAAGCAATCAATGTGCTTCGCGAGAGAGTAAAAGCTGGTCATGTGGCAGATAAGTTTATGAACGACCAGAAGAAGTTTATGGACGAGGTTCGCCGCGAGCGTGCCGTAGAGCTTGCCTTTGAGGGCTTCCGCTGGAACGACCTTCAGCGCTGGTTGCTTCTCACAGAATATCCTTATAACATCAAGACTTCACAGGAATTCAAGCGTGTCGGTAATTTCGATTATACCAAGAACGATCCACGTGATGCCGAGGTGACAGGATGGAGCGAGAAACGCATCGTGACCCGCGACTTCTCTGAGAAACACTATCTCTTGCCACTCAAGGAAAGTGATGTTTATCTGTATCCTGAGTTTGGTCAGAATCCTGGATGGTAATCACCCGGAGATGTGATATATAAAAAGCATAAACTTAGAAATAATCATATTATATATGAAAAATAATAAGAAAACAATATACTCTGCTCTGACAGTGGTTACTGCACTTCTGGCACAGTTACCTGCTTCGGCTCAGGAATCTGCTGATAGCGCAATGGTTAACGTGGCGTTCAAGAAGGCGTACCAGAGCGATGTGCTCGGTGGTGTGAGCACCGTCAACGTCAGAGAATTGACAGAGAAAAACTATAATACCTACAGCCTTGACAATATGCAGGGTTATGTATCCGGTTATAATGGCAGTGGTATGTGGGGTTATTCCAATGCACTCGTTCTCATCGACGGTGTGCCACGTGAAGCCAGTAATGTTCGCCCCGACGAGATTGAGGATATCTCTTTTCTGAAGGGAGCCCAGGCCACAGTACTCTATGGCAGCAAGGCTGCCAATGGCGTGGTTCTCATTACCACCAAGCGTGGTAAGGTTAACGATGGCTTGTCGGTAAAGGTGAATGCCAATACGGGCTGGAACGTAGCCAAGGCTTTTCCAGAGTATCTCGGTTCGGCTGAGTACATGAGCCTTTACAATGAGGCTTTCCTGAATGATGGTGGTGATGTAAACAACCTGCCATATTCTGCAGAGACCATCTACAACTATGCATCCGGCAAGAATCCATATCGCTATCCAAGTGTTGACTTCTATTCTTCTGATTACATCAAGAAGGCGTTCAACCGCTCGGAGGTTTCTGCCGAAATAGAAGGCGGCAACCAGAAGGCGCGCTTCTATGCCAACGTGAGTTACTATCGCAACGGTGACAACTTGAACTTCGGCGAGGCTAAGAAGAACTATACCGACCGATTCAATGTAAGAGGTAATGTGGATTTCGCCTTGAGCAGCACCATCAATGCCTACGTAAATGCGAATGCCACCTTCTACGGGGCTAAGTCGGCTAACACTAACAATAGCAGCTACTGGGAGCAGGCTCGCACCTTCCGCCCTAACCGTGTGGCTCCGCTGATTCCTGTGGAAATGATTGACCCTAATGCCAAGTCGGCGCTGACTATGATTGGGGCTACCAGCAATATCATTGATGGCAAGTACTTCCTGGGTGGTTCTTCTGCCGACCTCACCAACGTGTTCGGCGATATTTATGCTTCGGGTACCAATGTCTATCACAGCCGTCAGTTCCAGTTTGATGCAGGTTTGAACTTCGACCTCTCTTCTGTACTCAAGGGCTTGAGTTTCCACACGATGGTAGCCATCGACTATGCTACGGCATACTCAACATCGTTCAACAATTCCTACGCCACCTTCCAGCCTACATGGGCTAACTACAACGGCAAGGATGTTATCGTAGGTTTGAACAACAATGGTACGGTGGACAAGAAATCGGGTGCTCAGAATATCTCTGGTTCTACCGATAACCAGACCATCGCATTCAATGCGCACTTCGATTACAACCGCACCTTCAACGATGTGCACAACGTAAGTGCCATGTTGGTGGCCAACGGTTATCAGCAGAGTAAGTCTGCAGAGTATCATAAGGTGAGCAACGCCAACATGGGCTTGCAGCTCTCTTATAACTATGATCATAAGTATTATGCCGATTTTGCTCTGGCTACACCTTGGTCTGCCAAGTTGCCATCAGCCAAGCGATTGGGTGTCTCTCCATCCGTTACATTGGGATGGCGCTTGTCTAAAGAGAAGTTCTTGGAGAATTCCATCTTCGATGACTTAACTTTGAGTGCAAGCTATACCGATATGAAGACCGATCTGGGCATTGATAACTATTATATGTATCTCGGAACCTATCAGAGCGGTGGCTGGTGGGATTGGAATGGTGGCGCCGGTCACTCAGCTATGCAGGCTAAGCGTGGTAGCAATGACGAACTCAGCTACCTGCACCGCAAGGAAATTTCTGCCACGGTTCATGCAGAGGTGCTCAACAAGGCTTTGAGTTTCGATGCATCTTACTTCCTCTCTAAGTGGACCAACGGAATTCTGGAGGCTCGCAATCAGGTGCCTAGCTATCTGTTCAGCTACTATCCTGAGTCTTCTTTCGTTCCTTACATTAATTTTAATGAGGACAAGCGCAGCGGTTTCGACTTTGCTGTGAACTACAAGAAACAGTTTGGTGATTTCGGTTTCGGCGTAGGAGCCAACGTAACTTACTATACCACCGAGGCAACCAAGCGAGATGATTCGCAGTATGCTGATACCTATCAGTATCGCCAGGGTCAGCCACTCGATGCCATCTGGGGTTATGAGTGCCTGGGCTTCTTCCAGGATGAGAATGATATCAAGAACTCTCCAACCCAGATTATCGGCGGAACCATCCGTCCGGGTGACTTGAAGTACAAGGACCAGAATAACGATGGCGTCATTGACAGCAAAGACCAGGTTTATCTGGGCAAGGGCGGCTGGTATGGAACTCCTACCACTATCGGTATGAACCTCACTCTGAAATATAAGGGCTTCACCCTCTTCATGCTCGGCACAGGAAACTTCGGTGCTCATGCCGTGAAGAATTCCACCTACTTCTGGGTGGGCGGTAGTGCCAAATATACAGCAGAGATGCGCGGCAGATGGACCAAGGAGACTGCAGCCACAGCCACCTTCCCACGTCTGACCACTGAGGCAGGTACGAACAACTATCAGACATCAGACTTCTGGATGTACTCTACCGACCGCATCGACCTTCAGAAGGTGCAGTTGAGCTACGACTTCCCTAAGGCGATGTTCATGAAGAGTTTCGTACGCGGACTTCAGCTCTTTGTCAACGGCAACAGTCTGCTCACCATAGCCAAGGAGCGCAAACTCATGGAGATGGATGTTAACAATTCAGGCTCGGCACCATTGAACCGCTTCTATAGCATCGGTGCTAAGGTTTCATTCTAGAATTAATTAAAGAATTAAAATTATGAAATTATCAAGATTATTATTGATAAGTGCAGTCTTAGTATCGCTCACTTCTTGTGACGACCTGTTTGAGCCTGCCTTGGAAAATAACCAAGATATCAGCGAGATGTATAAGGATCCTACGTTTGCCCGTGGTATTCTTGACAATGCTTACCTGGCTCTGCCATATAGCACCTCTCCATATACTGATGTGGCTACAGATGATGCTGTCACCAACGAAAACTCAGGCGACTATTTCAACCATAAGAAGATGGCTACAGGTTCTTGGGATGCCAATATGAACCCAGTTTCACAGTGGGATGGACGTTATCATGCCATCCAGTACTGCAACTTGATGTTGGAAAACTGCGATAAGGTTGAGTGGTCTTACTCAAGTGAGATTCTCAATCAGATGTATTGCGACAACTACAAGGGTAATGCCTATGCTTTGCGTGGCTTACACATGATGTACTTGCTCCGTGCTCATGCCGGAATGGTAGATGGTCAGTTGATGGGTGTGCCTATCCATCTTTCTTCAGAAGATTCAAAGTCTGATTTCAATCTTCCACGTAACTCCTTCAAGGAGTGCTACGATCAGATTATGTCTGATTTTGATGAGGCTCTGAAGTATTTGCCTGAGCAGTATGCCGATGTGGATGAGGATAAGGTTCCTGCCAAGTATGCCCAGAAGGGTGCTACCAATGCAGAGTACAATCGTGCCTTCGGTACCAACCATCGTGGCAAGATTGACGGTCGCATCATCTCGGCTTTCAAGGCTCAGCTCGCCATACTCGCCGCTTCTCCTGCTTATAAATCTGCCGGTGTAGCCTCTTATGAGGATGCTGCCAAATATGCTGCCAACTGCCTGAGCGAGTTTGGTGGTTTGGATGCAGTGGATCCTGACGGATGGAAGTGGTTCTGCAATAAGTCGCTCATAGACGGTTTGGGTGCTACATCCGAGAATCCTAAGGAGATTATCTGGCGTGGAAACGTTGATGAAAGCAACACTCTGGAGACAGATAACTATCCTCCTTCGCTCTATGGTAGCGGTAAGCTCAATCCAACCCAGAACCTGGTGGATGCGTTCCCTATGGCAAACGGTTATCCTATTACTGATGCTAATGCAAAATACGATGCCAAGAATCCTTATCAGAACCGTGACCCACGTCTCGCTGCCTACATTCTTGTAAATGGCGATAAAATCGGTTCTACTGATGGAGTGGTAAATACAGCTGCCGATTCCAAAACTCTGGATGGCTTGAACAAGGAGAACGGAAAATCAACCAAGACTGGTTATTATCTCCGCAAGTTGCTCCGTCCTGATGTGAACCTCAACCCAAGCTCTGCAACCAAGCAGAAGCATCTGTCAGCTCGTATCCGTACTACGGAAATCTTGCTCGACTATGCTGAGGCTGCCAATGAGGCTCAGGGTCCTAAGGCAAATGTTGGCGGTGCCAACTATTCTGCTTACGATGTCATCAAGGCAATCCGTAAGCGTGCAGGCATTGGTGAGTTTGGTGGAGACCCATACTTGGAAGAGTGCGCACAGAACAAGGACAAGATGCGTGAGTTGATTCGCAATGAGCGTCGCTTGGAACTCTGCTTCGAGAATCATCGTTTCTGGGACTTGCGCCGCTGGAAGGTTGAGCTCCCTAAACTCAATGAGGCTGCCAAGGGTATCAACATCACGACAGATGCCACAACAGGCAAATACATCTACAAGACTTTCGACGCTGAGGAACGCAACTATTCAGACTATATGTACTATGGTCCTATCCCATACTCTGAGATTCTGAAATACAGCAACCTCAAGCAGAACGAGGGTTGGAAATAATAAACGGCTAATATTATAAATAAAGACTAATGATTATGAAACGATATATCAAAATGGTGGCAGCCCTTCTGGCACTGATGGCTTCTTTCACTGCATGTGAGAATGGAGACCAGGCTTTTGATGATTACGAGGGGGGAACTACTGCTTACTTTGCTTATCAATCACCAGTTCGTACTATTGTGCTGGGCGATGATGAGTATGATACAACATTGGATAAGGCACATAAGTGTAAGATCCTGGCAACCTTTGGTGGTTCCTATAATGGCAGAAATGCTACCGTGAATGTGGCTGTTGACAATAGCTTGTGCGACAACCTTACATTCGCTGATGGCACGCCAGTAAAGGCTATGCCTGCAGAGTATTATCAGCTATCTACTACAGCCTTCAATTTCAATGGAGGTATGAAGGGAGGTACAGAGGTGCAGCTTACTGATGCTTTCTTCAATGACCCTGATGCTGTAAAGAATACATACGTGATTCCTTTGGTTATGCAGAATCAGACTGGTTTTGACAGAATCGCCACTGGAACATTAAAAGAGGGTAAAACAGGCTCTCGAACCAATGCTTCTATTTGGGAGACGGCTCCACAGGATTATGTGATGTATTGCGTGAAGTATCAGAACAAGTATAGTGGCTGGTGGTTGACCAATCACAATACAAGTACCGATAATATCGAGAAGGCTTCACAGGTTCAGATTACTACCCGCACCCTGAACAGCTCTGTTTATACTGTAGAGTTTCAGGAGGGAAGCAATATCTTGAAGGCAGACCTCTTGCTTACATTTGATGCCAATGAGAAGTGTACCATCACTTCTCTCACCGAGGGTGTTACTGCAACAGGTACTGGTTCTTGGGCTGACGATGCCTTGCTGTCTTGGAACAACAAGTATCGTGACTTGATGGAACTCAATGCTGAGATTACTTTCGCTGGCGGTGTTAAGAAGAATCTCAATGAGAAACTCGTTTGGTGGCGTAGTGGAGTAACCAAGGAGGAGTTCTCTTATACCTATAATAATTAATGATCGCATAAATTATGAATAAACAAATATTAGTATCTGCACTCGGGGCCATGCTTTTGGCCTCTTGTGCAGACCACTTCGACCAGAATTTCGAGACCGTACGTCCTGGAAAGGAAGCGCAGTATGGTTATCTGGAGCAATATGATGCCTTGAAGGAATACATCAAGGACCGTCCAAACTTCCACCTCGGAATCGGAACTGCTGTAGATGAATATAACAAGAAGGAACTGGTGTATGCTTTGACCAACAGCAACTTTAATGAGACTGTAGCCGGCAACGCCATGAAGATGTCTTCTTGTGTTGCTGATGATGGTAGTATGAATTTTGATAAAGTAAGTGAATATGTTAAGAATGCTACCGATGCAGGCCTTTCTGTTTATGGCCATACCTTGGCTTGGCATGCTCAGCAGCCAAACAAGTATCTCAATCGACTGATTGCAGATAAGGAGTTACCTCCTGCTGAGGATAATCCTGGTCTTATCATTACAAGTGGCGATCCTAAGGCCAATACCTGGGATTATGAAATCTACTATGATTTGGATGAGCCTCTTAAAGCTGGTAAAACTTACGTGATTTCACTTAATGTAAGGGGTACTAATCCTGGAGCGATTGATTTCTGGCCTGGTAAGAAAGATGGTTCTGCTACACAGTATGGAGCAGGTTCATTTACTGTAGCTGAAAGTGCTGTTGACAATGAAGTCACTTTCACGCCAAATGCAGATATTGACCGTATGCGTTTCTGTTTCGGAAAGGTTGGTGGAACACTTTATTTTGATAATTTTATCTTGAAAGAAAAGGGCTCTGACCATAATATTGTAGTCAACTCTACCTTTGATGAAGATGATATTTCGCATTGGACAAAAGTGCCTTGGGTTGATATATCATATAAAATCGGTAATGTTGCTGGTGCGGCTGCTGTAGATATAGAAAATGAAGTTCATAAGCGAACCTATACTGATGGATCTTTCCCATTCTTTGCTATGGGATGCAAACCACCTGTTGTGAATGGTGCTATCCATTTTGTTCCAACAGGAGATTGGTCTCAGTTCTTTGTTATGCAAGGTGGCGAAAATAAGCTTTCTGAGGGTAATTATGTGGTTTATTTGGATATGACTTCTTCCAAGGATGCTAGTGGAGTAGAATTGACTATGCAGAATGGTTGGGGTGGCAGTGCCCAGGCTATTACTGTAAGTGTACCTGTTTCTGCTGGTCGTCAAACCGTAAAACTTCCGATGCCTAATATTGTTGGAGGTGAATATGATATTATCTTGAAACCACAGACAGCAGATGCTACTTTGGATGTACATTCTGTTAAGGTTTGTCAGGTCAAAAAATCCAATACTAAACCTTTGACTGATGAGGAAAAGAAGGAAGTACTTACTCCTGTTTTGCAGAAGTGGATTTACGGCATGATGGAAGCTACCGAGGGCAAGGTGAAGGCTTGGGATGTTGTAAACGAGGCTATCTCTGGTAAAGATGGTAGCGAATTCTACCCTCTCCAGTCTGCCACACGTGGTACAGTTTCTGCCGATGATGCCAAGAACAATTTCTACTGGCAGGATTACCTGGGTGACATTGATTATGTTCGCACTGCTGTAGCTGCAGCTCGCAAGGGCTTTGCTGATGCTGGTGGAAATCCTGAGGAGTTGAAGCTCTTTATCAATGATTATAACCTCGAAACTGCTTACGACCAGAACAAGAAGCTCAAGAGCTTGATTCACTGGATTGAGGAGTGGGAGAAGGACGGTACCAAAATTGATGGTATTGGCAGTCAGATGCACGTTACTTGCAGCATGGATCCTGCTAAGCAGAAGGAAAATGAGGAAGCTTACGTGAACATGCTCAACCTGATGGTTGGTTCACATAAGTTGGTTCGTATCTCTGAGTTGGATATGGGCTTGGAGGATAAGAACGGCAACCTTGTAAATACTACTGATATGACCGAGGAAGAGCACAAGGCAATGCGTGCTTACTACGAGTTTATCGTCAAGAAGTATCTTGAGATTGTTCCTGAGAATCAGCAGTGGGGTATCTGCCAGTGGTGTGCTACTGACAGTCCAGCCAATAGTGGTTGGCGTGCTGGTTTGCCTACTGGCCTCTGGGATTCGGATTATTATCGCAAGCACACCTATGCAGGTTTCGCTGCTGGTCTTGGTGCTCCAGAATATTGGAAGGAAGCCAAGTAATTACTCTAAAAGACATTAGTTTTAGGTTTTATCATACAAAGATTAACCGAAAAAAATGTTAGTCGTTAAGGTTGGTCGTGTCGTGATGACATGACCAATTTTTTTATCCAAAAGCATCTTTATAATTGATATTTAACATATAACAAATGAGACGTTTAATAATTATCGCATCTCTTTTCATGAATCTGTGCCTTCCTATGGAGACACAGGCAAGTAATGGGGGCAATGTAAGCCCCGATCCTAATTTTCAAATTTATCTCTGTTTCGGACAGTCGAACATGGAGGGTAATGCCGCCATCGAAGACATCGACCGGACAGGAGTAAATCCAAGATTCATGGCTATGTATGCCGTGGATGATGAGAAGGCAGGATGGAAAAAGGGACAGTGGCATACCGCTGTCCCTCCCCAGGCTCGTCCTAGTACTGGCCTTACTCCTGTAGATTATTTCGGAAGAAAGATGGTGGATAACCTGCCAGACAGCATCAAGGTGGGAACCA
>OWJF01000989.1_pt1 | contig 13309 bp, 10 predicted proteins | sample 1732941 | NCBI WGS metagenome assembly OWJF01 (sample SAMN05065770, study PRJEB22554) | human gut metagenome | biome: ENVO:2100002; feature: ENVO:00000062; material: ENVO:00002003 | host: Homo sapiens | place: USA
GATGCAGCGTAGTCTCGTGGGCTCGGAGATGTGTATAAGAGACAGGTGTATATGTACACGTTTATTTAAAATCTTTTAACCGTAAAGCACACAATATATCTACATGTTAACATTGTTATCTTTGCTTGTTTGTTTGTTGCGATATTCCAATGGTGTCATGCCGAATTTCTTCTTGAAGCATTTGCCGAAATAGCTTGATTCCTTGAAGCCCACTTCATAGGCTATCTCAGAAGCGCTCTTGTCGGTGGTGACGACGAGTTTCTCTGCCTTGTCGAGGCGGATTTCCCTGACGAGGTCTACGGGGGCGAGCCCCGTCAGGCTCTTCAGCTTCTTGAAGAATGCCGAACGGCTCAGTCCCACACCCTCGGCTATCGTGTCGATGTTGAAGTCATTGTTCCGTAAGTTCTCCTCTATGATAGTGCGGATGCGGTCAACGAACTGCAGGTCTTTCTTTGCCAGATGGTCCTCGTATCCGTTGCCCTTTGCGGCAGGTTCTGCACTGTTCTTTGCCTGCAGCACCATCTTGCGCTGGAATATGCTCTGTTCGCGCAACAGCTGCTGGATGCGTGTGGCAAGCATCTCGTGGCTGAAAGGTTTTGTGATGAAGGCGTTGGCACCAGTGGCGATTGCTTTCATCATGTCGTCATCGCCGTTCTTTGCTGTCAGCACTATCACCGGAACATGGCTCACGCTGAAGTCACGCCGTACTCTCTTCAGCAGTTCCACGCCATCCATACGTGGCATCATGAGGTCTGTGATGATGAGGTCGGGATGCATGTCAAGAATCTTTTCCAGAGCGTCGGCACCGTCTGTAGCCGTCACCACATGATAGGAGTGGCTCAGCTGTAGCTGCAGCATCCGTCTGAGATCACTGTTGTCTTCGGCGAGCACAAGGGTAGGGCGGTACTGGTCTTCAAAATGGGTATCGTTGTTGGCGGCAGCCTTATCTGCGGCATCACTGCTGATGCCTTCCGTGTCGCCGGCGTAGGTCAGATCCTGCGGATTGATATTGTCGCCAAGCAGGATGTCGTGGTCGTCGTCTTTGAACTTCTCCTTGCTCATCGGTATTTCGAGAGTGAACGCCACTCCCTTGCCGTCGGCAAGATTCTCCGCCCATATCCTGCCATGATGCAGAGCGGCGAATTCACGCGACAGACTGAGTCCTATTCCCGTTCCCTGCTGGTGTGAGTCAGAAGATTGGGCGTTGTCAGCCATAGAGAATCTCTCGAATATCTTTTCCAATTGCTTTTCCGGAATTCCTACACCGTCGTCGCTCACTGTGATGCGGCAGATGTCGGCATCATAGTCGGCAGTCAGAGTCAAGGCGATGTTGCCGCCATGGTCGGTATATTTGAATGCGTTGCTCAGCAGGTTGTTCACTATTACGGCAATCTTCTCGGCGTCACACCAAGCCATGACGGGCTTTTCGGGCAGATTGAAAGATAGCGTGATGTTGCGGTCTTTGGCTGCGAGACGGTACTCCGTGCAGAACGCCTCTGCGATGGCATTGATGTCGGCATGAGAGAGCTGCAGACGCATCTTCTTGTTCTGCAGTTTGCGGAGGTCGAGAATCTGGTTCACGAGATGCAGCATCTTTGAAGCGTTGCGGTCGATTAGTTGCAGATATTCCTTTCCCTCGCTGCTTAGCGTTTCGTGGCGTTTCAGTTCCTCGATTGGCGATTTAATGAGAGTGAGCGGTGTGCGCAGTTCGTGGCTCACGTTGGTGAAGAATCTGATTTTCAGTTCCGCCAGTCTGTCGTTGATATACACCTCGTTGCGCATCCTTATCATATATAGCGAGAGTCTGATGCCGGCATATATGGCAAGACACAGGAGGATGAAATAGATGGTGTATGCCCACCACGTGGCCCACCATGGCGGCAGCACTGTGATGAGGATAGTGCATTCTGGTGAGTCGTCGTAGACAGACTTCACTCTGAATGTGTATCTGCCAGGCGGCACGTTGGCGTATGACGCCAGACGGCTGTTGTCGTTCAGGTGCCATTCGTTTTCATATCCGTCGAGGATGTATTTGAATGTCGTGCGGCTGTTGTCTATGAAGTTCGGAGTGGTAAACTCTATGGAGAACATGTTCTGGTCGTGGTTGAGCACTATCTCCTTGGCATATCGTGGCGACATCTCGCTGATGGCGGGGGAGAAGCTGTCGAGGCTGCGGTTCTGCACCTTGAAGTCCACGATGATGGTCTTGTAATCATGTCTTGAATCCTTATCCAGTTCGTCAGGACTGAACACTATTATTCCCTCCCTGCAGCCCATGAGAATCCTGCCATCGGAGAGACAGATGCTGCTGTTGTCTTCCACTTTGTTGCGCATCACTCCGTCGAGGAATCCGTATGTCCTCACCGTGTGGTCGCTATCAGAGAAGCTGATGTTTGTCAGTCCGTTTTCAGTCGTCAGCCACAGGCGGTGATGGTGGTCTTCGGTCATAGTAGACACTATGTTGCCCACCATGTTGTTTTCACGCATGCTCTCAAGATGCAGCTTTCCGCTTCGTTTGTCGTAGCCCATTATCCTGTTTGTGCTGCATCCGAAGATGCTGAGCCAGATGCTTCCGTTGCTGTCTTTGAATATGGAGAATATGTCGTTGTCCACTACGGTTGGGTTGTCGCCCCGTCTGTAGTCGTTTATCGTGATGTCTTTCGGTGCCTTGAAACCGGCACCGAACGAGAGCAGTCCGTCGGTGGTTGCCACCCATAGCGTGTGGTCGTTGTCTTCGGCTATCTGCCTCACGTTCAGATACAGGTCATTGTGAGGATATTGTTTCAGTTCATTGTTCTTGTTTATGAACACTGTCTTTCCGTTTCTGTTTGCTATGAGGTTCAGACCTCCGCCGTATGTGCATACCCAAATTCTGCCCTTTGAGTCCTGGAAGGTGTAATACACCTTGTCGTTGCTCAGCGAATAGCGGTCGTTGGCATTGTGTCTGTATGTGGTCAGTCTCATGCCCTGCTGACAGCTTTTGTCGGGAGTGGCCTTCGTCAGTCCGCCACCTTTAGATGCCAGCCAGATGTTGCCGCTGCGGTCTTCCATGATGTTGTATACGATGCCCATCGTGCCATTGTATTTCCTCACCACGCTGTTGGTCATCAGATCCACGCAGTACACGTTTCCCCGCCTTGTGCCAATCCATAGTAGTCCGTCGCGGCTCTGGTACAGGGCGCGTATTCCGTAGTTGTTGTCATTCGGGTTGGTGTCGCCGGCGAGAAGCGAGGAAAGCAGATAGGAGATATGTCGGTGTGGGAAGCGCACCTTGAACAGTCCGCTGTTTGTAGACGAGAGCCATAGTAGTCCGTCTCTGTCGATATTGATATCAGAGAATGACGGACTCTCTTGTTCATTCAAGAACGTAGGAGTGAGCTGTTGGGTGAATGTTGATGTCAGCATATTGTCTATGCTGCCCATCCGTTTCGTTGTCCTGTCATAGCGCCACACCTTTCCGTTGCGCAGCAGCACGAAGAGTCCGTTGTCGCCGGCATCGCAGAATTTCACGGCATCCAGCGTTGTTTCCATCGGTGTGGCAAAATGTGCGGTTGCCTTTGTCTTTGGGTCAAACATGGTCAGTCCGTCGGCTAGACCATATATCCAGAGCTTCCCTTCCTTGTCGGCGAAAGCCGTTTCTGCCTTTGTCTTTATGGCGGAAACCTGTTTCCCGTTCACGTCATAAATGCCGTCGGCAGTAGAGAGATACGTTTGGGTTCCTATCGTAGTGATGGTGTTTATGGGCGATGTAGAGGTGGTGTGTATGATGCGTGTCTGTCCCGTCTTCATGCTGATGGATATGGCATAGCCATTCGCCGTGCCAATCATCACCAAGCCGTTCCCGATGCCGAAACATGTGGCCTTCACGCCTCTGCTCGGTCTGGAGATCATCCTTTTGCCTTTGAGAGATTTGGGCTTTGATATTGTGGCTACCTCGAAGTTAGGTCCCAGCCAGAATATGTAGTCAGCCGTCTCGCCCACCACGTTGTGCTTGAGTCTCATCGTCGTCCTGTCGATGTCGTGGCGTGAGTTGTATATGGGCTTGATAGCGGGGTTGTTTTCCTTGTCTGTGAAGACCTCATATAGACACTTGTCGCGTGTGTATAGCAACGTGTTGCCGTTGTCCATCGCCTGTACCTTTATCACCCTCATGTTCTTCGACACGCCTTTCAGTTCCGAATACATGTCATTGAAGCGTTCGGTGGTCTTGTCGAATCGGAAGAGTCGGTTGTCTGTGGTCCTTATCCAGAGGTTGTTTCTGTTGTCCTCCACGATTGAGATGACCTTGCGTGGCGGGATGTCCGACTTGGTGTCGCGTCGGGTGGCATATTGCGTGAATTTCGTTCCGTCATACGACATCAGTCCGTACCATGTGCCGAGCCATAGCAGTCCGTCGCGGTCTCTGAGAGATCCATAGACGGCAGTGGATGGCAGTCCGTTTTCGGTGGAGTATCTATCCACTGTCATGTCCGTAGCCTGTGCTTTAGTATGCAACGGCAGGATAAGCAATGAGAATATTGCCAATATTATGGTTTTCATGATGATTCCTCTTGTAGTTGTTTGTCAGTAGTCTTATTACTCTGTGGCCACCATCAAAACGGTCATTATGCCGTTTTATGTAGCTATTCAATGATGACCGATTTGGCTCCAAAGTTACGGCATTTCTTCAAAATATAAAAAGAAAGGCAGGAATATTCGCATATTCCCACCTTCTTTTATTAGTATTTCTCCTCCATACGGTATCAGGCTGTGAATAATGTGTCTTTTTCAGACCAGTCCTAATATCCGGTTGGGGGCTGCTATGTTTGTATCCTGAAAAACGATAATTGGTATAGAGTTGTAATATAAATTTTATTCTTGTCATGCGTCGGACTTCAATGCAAACAGGATTCGCATCTTCAAGTCCGCCTTTTCTTTTTCCGACAGAGGTACTGTTGTTCCTATGCCGCTTTGTGGCATTGTCTGTCGTTTCCCGTATTGTGTGTACTTGTCAGTCATATTCTTCAGTCGAGTCTTAATTGAGCAGTATTATTTCAATGTTTTTTACGCTTATAAGACGAGGATTTTATGACTATGTACTCATATACTGAGATATTTTTTGAGAGAAATCGACAAGTATGTCAGTCTGCAGTCCGCTCAATTGTTCTCGGCAGCCATTTCTCTCATACGGCTAAGGCTGCGGTGCATCAGGTTGCGCACAGACTGGTAGCTGATGCCCATTATCTGGCAGATGTCGTCGTATTTGCGACGCTCTATATAATATAGGTGTACAATCTGCTGCTGGCGTGGCGACAGGTTGTGGATGTATTGTTCCATTGCCTCGTTACGCCTCTTCTCCTCTTCCATCTTCTCGAAGTCGTATGAATTATTCTGTTCGGCAAGTCGGCGGGTGTTGTAGTCGGTTATCTCCTCGTCTGACAGGCGCACCTGGCGGCGGAACTCGTCGTTGATGCGGTTTCGGAGCGAGACATAGAGATAAGACTCGATGTTGCACACCTTGTCTAATGTTTCTTTCTTGTTGAACAGTTTTACGAATACGTCCTGTATGCAGTCCTTGATGAGCTCGCGGTCTGATGTGAATTTAGATCCGAACGAGAACAGACTGTCCACGTGTTTGTCGTAGAGTTGCGAAAAGTTTACCATAGTTTGATAAGAAATACTGCTTTATAATGTTCCCACTCATGGCGGGAGAGTTTGTTTTAGAGTTTTATAGATTTGTTGTTGCAAAGATACTAATTGTAAAGATACAATTGTTTTATATCAAGTCTGTTTTTATGGTAATAATTGGTTTTTCTATAAAAAAAACAGGTATTGCACTTCATTTTGCAATACCCGTTAATCAATTCGTTATGTTTCGCTGACGTTATGTTATTCGGTTTTCAATGTTTTTTCTCATATCTTTTCTATCCAGTACACCTGTTCCGCCTTGCTTTCAGTCAGTGTGTAGCTTCCGTTGATGGCAGTTTTCTTTGCCACAGACCTTATGCTGCCGCTGGTTTTGTCTATGCAGAATATGTTGTAGCGCCCAGTGGAGACAGTCAGACAGAGAGGTTTGTCGGTATGGCTGTAAACCACATAGCCAATGCCATCGTCACCTATCATATCATAAGCCCCTGATGTAGTCTGGTTGTTGTCCACTACTTTCATCTTGGCAACGTCGGATAGGAATTTCTGGTCGTCTACCGGTATGTTTGGCAGTGATCCGCCGGCCATCAGTATAGCCCAGCCATACTGCGGATATTGCTGTGCGAATAGTGTTACCGCTTTGTCAGGGAACATACTTGTGTATTCCCTTACTGCCCGGTATGCTTCCTTGTATCCGGTCTTTCCCACTTTCATCTTTCTCATGAACTGTCTTGGTGCCATGTTCTTGCCGGCAGGAGGAGCCCAAAGACCGGTGGTGTTGTAGTGCCAGTAGCGTATGTCGATGATGTCTACCACCTTTGAGAGCTGCGGGTCGGCGAGTATGGAGTCCTGTGCGTCTTTAGTGCAGCTGAGGGCTATCATGGGGTGTCTGCCCGTTTCCTTTTCCCATTTCGCTATAGTCTCCAGCCAGAAGCGTGTGAAATGTAGCGGTCCGGTGTATTCCTCGCTGATGAGCTGCACGGCGTTGCCGTTGTCTTTCAGTTGGTCGAGACACATGCGGATATATCCTTCATGCAGTGGGCGCAAGGCAGGGTCCTGTTCGTTGTAGAACTGTTCTGCCATGAACACTCTCTTGTCACCGGCAAAAGGTACAGGTTCTGGGAAGCTCGTGCCGTTCACATTGTTCACCGGTCGCCATGGAGCGTCCACCCAATGGGCGCCAGCCTCGATGATGTTGTGCTGGAAATAGTTCTGGTTGAACAGCAGCATTCCCTCCTTGGCGGCAGCCTGTGCGAAGTCGCGTTCCCTCTGCCAATACCATAGGTTTGGTTTCGTCAGGTCATACAGACTCAGTCCGTCCCACGCCCTGCCCTTGCCGCAGCGGGTGAAAGGCTGTTCGTAGAATGGAGCGCTGACGTCGCCGTCGGCTCTCTTCACTCTTTCGTGGTCGATGCGGCGTAGGTCATACCACAGTCCGTAATGGTTGTCGAGCATGGCATATCCGTTGTCTTTCAAGAATGTCACCACAGAGTCGATGCGGTCTGTCCATCCCGTGCCCTCCCTTCCGGGCACGAATCTCGTTATGGCAGGTTTGGCGCCCTTTACCACGAAGTTGTCTTTCGTCCTTCCGTTCCACCAAGGTATGGCATATCGGTTGCCGACGATGAGTCTGCCGTCGTATGTCATCTTTCCGTTTGAAATGGCAAAAGCCTTGTTGACGGTTTTCTCGTCGCTGCCCTTCAGTGATTTGCCGTGGGAGTTTGTTGACTTTATGTCGTTGATGTTCTTGAGTCCGTTTGCCGAGATGCTTGCGGTGTATGGTATGGAGTCAGTCCACATCTCTATCGTCACGCGTGGTGTGGTAACCGATTCCATGGCGAGCCTCTGTGCCACCTCTATTGTAGGACTGCTCGATGCTGTGATGTTCCTGTTATATACATAACCGTTGTTGCCTTTGTCGCCCACACGCTTTTGCAGCTGGTCGTAGAAGAGGCTTCGCGGGGTCACGGCGTCGTTGCTGCCGCTCCATTCCCCGTTGCCGGTCATCGTGCCCCAGCAGGCGTTGGCGCTCGAACGGTTGTCTTTGTCAGGAGAATAGCAGTAGAGCGTTGATGCCGTACACTGCCACATCATACTGTTTGCTGTGTTCCATCCCGTTCCCATCTGCCAGTTTTCGAGATTGCGGAACGAGAGGTCGCCTCCCTCGATGTTCACCACATCGAACAGTAGTCCCGGTGCCCATGAACCCACGCTGCCGCTGAAGCTGAGAGCCCCTTCGGCGTCGCATTGCACGAAGGCGTTCGGGCCCGGCGCTGCGAAATCGGCTGCAAAATCATGAAATCCATCCTTCGACACACAGCGCTGGAAGAGATTCTGTTCGCCCCTCGTCAGGAACACCCTTCTGCGCCAGCCTCCGATTTCCGACACCGGTTCGCTCGCTATGCAGTCTTCAACGGTGATACGCCTTGTCTGCCTCTGCAGGTTCACGGCGCTGCCGGCAAAGTGTAGAAAATCCGTACGTCTCACCCAGCAGTCGCCGGCATTGTTCATCCATACCCCGTCCCAGCAGTGGTCCTCATCCTTCGGGTTCCAGTCGTTGTGCTGAGAGGCGAGCGTCATGTTCTCCACGCCACATTCCGTTATCTCCCCCTTATTATAAGAGGTGATGACCATAGCCCTTCCGTATTTCTGGTCTATAGCCATCGTGATGGGGGCATCGAGGGTTATTACGCTTCCTTTTACGCTCTCCACAGTCCTTGTCCACTTCATGTCGATGTCTGAAGGTTTCCATCCCGTGTAGTCGAGTCCTCCGCCAAAGTCATTGCATCCCAGACTCTCTATCCATTCCTTGGTAGACGGTCTGAAAACCATTATCCTCTCGCCAACTTTGATTCCGGCAGTGGAGGAGAGCGTGATGTCCTGGCTTCCGGCAGCCAGTTTCTGGTCAGCCACCATTATCGTGTCACCTTTTGTCATGGCGCTTTGTCCCTCGATATATACGAGGGCGCCGCGGTCGGTGCCACGCTTCACGAGCTTCGTCTTCCGTTTTCCCATACCTCTCAATACCACTCCCGATGCACTGATTCTCAACGGTTTGTCGAGATAGAACGTGCCTTCGCCGATAAGCACCGTGCCACGGTGTCCCTGCTTGTCTGCCTTCAGTCGCGACACGTAGTCGATGGCGCGTTGTAGCCGGAGGCTGGCATCGGCATCGTCGGATTGACAATCCACGAACACGGCATTCCTCACGTCGGGAATACCGCCCACAGAGGCATGGTAGCCACAAGTGGAGTAGTCCATAGGGATGAATACGCTTTTCTTCTTCCCTCCCGCCGCGGCACTCAGCGTAGCGCACAGAATAGTGGTGGTCAGGATGGTCCTCGTTATTTTCATCATCGTATTTGGAATTTTGTTGTTGTCATTTCATTGTCGGATTCGTATGGCGGCAGCATGCTGCCACCTTAAGATTCAGACGCTCTTTGCGCCTTATTGTAACCTGTATCCGCACTTGAACCTGTATGTATTTTATAAGTGCCTGTAAATTAAAAGGAACTTTACGACATCAAGCGTAAATGATACCATAAAGTTCCCTTTGCTTACAAGAAATCAATCTTGCTTTATTTCCTCCTGAGGACGAATTGTTTGCTGTAAATTAGTGATTGACATCCATTAACTTGGATTTGGCGGTTTCAATGGCTGTAAGTTTCAATTCATCTTCATCCTCCAAAGCATCCAATACCTTGTCGGCAAGCCAAAGGGTGAGCATTTCCTTTTCGTCCACTTTGAAATATGTTGCCATTTGAATTACTTGACTTCTCTTTGCTCGCCTGTCCCCACGTTCAATCTTACTGAACATAGGGGTATCTATTTCTAAGTATGCAGCCACTTGACGCTGCAATATTCCTTGTTCGTCTCTTAGAGACCTTATCTTGTTTCCTAATAACATATCTGTTTTATTCTTTGTCTAATATTACGATTTCCCAATAGCCTCCATATCTACCACCTGTTCGTTTAATTTTGCCTAATTCACGAAGTTTACGTATTTGCTTCTCAACTCCTCGTGAAGACATATTCAATTGCATTGCAATTTCAGCGGCTGTTATATGTGGGTCTTGTTTTATAGTAACTATGCGAAAATAACGAATGGTTTGTTTGCCAAAATCAATGGCAAAATCAATGGCAAAATCAGTGCACTTACCATTCTGCAATACGTAAACTTCATTAACGACAAGCCATTGGCAGAATTAAGTATGCACTAAATTAATTCCGCCAACAGGTATTATTAGTTGATTATCAGTATCATACGCTCTAAACGGTAGAAAAGTGGCAATGTGGATTCTGTGTGGATAGGAAAAGCGTGAGATTTAACGTATTTAACTTTCAATCATAAAAAATCTCATAGGTATGTATCGATTTGGGGCGCTTGAACCGACCCAATAATATGATAAAACCGAAACAAAGAAGACAATGTAAGGGAATGAATTATCAGTAGCCATTCCACATGTTATTACCTTCATAATGGTTCCATTTCCCATCCCTGCGGAAAGCCGAGAGCTTTTAAGTCGATTTCGGGAAACCGAATGAACAACCATGTTATTTTAGATTGCATATCATTATAGGCTGTCCAATTTGTTGTACCCACTTTTTGCTGTTTTCAAAAACTAAGTGCTTGATATGCAATACTCAACTTTAGTTCCTTATAATCAGCAATATAGCTGATAAAAACTTTTAAAAGTTGGGAACATCAAATTGGACAGCCTAATATCATTATTGGGGGATATAACATTAAGAAAGTACTTGATGATGCATAGATCGAAGTAAGCACGTATGGAATCTGTTGGCAGTGTTATCCATTCTCCTTCTGGATTATTTGGAATTGCAGGCTGAATATCATTCTGCTTGTTCCATACTCTTGAATGATGACCACAAGAATTTCGAGTAACAGTAATAACCGGGAGTCTTGCCCCAAATACATTTATATGCAATCCCAAACGATAAGCAGGCAATATGTAATAACCAATATTGTCAAGCTACTGTATGGCTTTGTTTCTGTCACAAATCTGTAAACCTCGTGATTCAAGTAAATCAACAAGATTTTCTGATGATTTAAACCGTTTTGGACACCCTATTTAGTTAGTTCTGCTGTAAAACCTGGAAAACTAAAATCTGTAACTGTACAAGCATATGTTAATGCTGTTCCTAAATAAAAGCAATTCTGCTGTTTCATCCTTTTCCAGACAGGCGCTTTATCTGATAAATTAATGGATTCGGTATAATACACAACAATTCTGTCGTATTCAAATCTACCGCTAGTAGGATAGCCTGGGTCTGCTGAGTTATCTCTTTCATCACAATAGCACCGCAAACCTTCTCTGTTCAACTCAGGGCGTTTATCGAACTTTTGTACATTGGTAAATACGATGCCATTTGATGTCTCTTTAACATCTACAATCTCATTTACCATGTCAGGGTTTAAGTAAAAACTATATCTACCATTACTAAATGATATATCCACATACCATTCCTGTTTCCCGACAAACCTCCACTTACCCACGAAGTTTGCAGAATTTCTACTCTCCGTTTCATTTTCTGTATAATTTGCAGGAACATCACATATGTATGTTTTACTGTTTATTGTTACATGGTATGTTTTAGAGTTATCGTGCCATATTGTGGCATAGAATACTCCCTGATGTTCTACCCGATAGATAAGTTTCCTTGCAATTTCTCTAACATATAATTTCGCAATAATTGGTTCGTAGCCTGAAGAATAGTTAGACAATGTTACTTCACCAAGAAAAATCCAATCGTCATTAACTTTACTAAAAGTATTGACTCTTCCCTCAGAATATGAATAGGGGATTATATCAGCTGTCATTACATTTATGAATGACATGCTGGTAAATATGGCTGTAAATAAAAATCTTTTCATAATTATTTTTTTTATTTGCCTATTACTAACCGTTGGCGGAATTAATTTAAGTTGATAAATATGAGTAAAAAGTTGTACATGTCGCTGATTTTTAGTAACTTAGTGGTGATCAAAACATTAAGTTCAACCCATCGTATGTACAACCTTTATACAAAATTCGTCAAAATACTTGAGATATGCAAACAATTCTCTGAAAATCTCGTCAATGAATCGGGTAATGTTCCACGCCGTGGTCCTGTTCCCAAGTTTTCTGTCTTGGAAGTAGTGGCACTGTCCCTGACGGCTTAGACCGAGACCATTGATAGTGAGAAATGGTTGTTCGACTATAAATTGCAAGAGTACAAGGACAGCATTCCCAATCTCATGCCAAGGAGACAATTCAATGACAGCAAAGACAAGAAAGAGGATTGAGATGACGCTGACGGCAAAAGCAAAGTGTTTGAAGTCCTGGCACACTCCGAGGAAGTAGCTCGATAGGTCGTTGTCGGTGGTTAAGTCCTCCACTTGTGCCTGTATCTGTACGGTGGCTTGTTCTGTGTCGTAGATCAAGCCGCCATAGCAGACTTCAGCGTTGAACATCTGGCAAGTGTTCATTGTCTCGTCAGACTCGATGAGGTCGATGATGTTGTACAGCATACGGTTGTAGCCTCCCCATGGTATGTATTTCATCTTGTCGTTGATGATGACGGGGGCGATGTCGTGCTCCTCCTTGAAGACTTCACTCGTCTTGGGAGTGAAAGCGGCGGATTTGTTGGTGCCGGGGATTGGGGCAACGGATGTTGGGGGAGAATAGAAAAAATCGCTCATGTCTTGCTTTTTTAGGGCAAAGATATGAGCGAATGGGTGGGTGGGGAAAAGACAAAAGTTTGTCAGAATATATATCTAACTGAACCACCGCTACCGAAAGGATAGTCTGTAACATCTTTGTTTAAATATATAGAGTCCGAGCATTGTTCTCCTTCGAAACAACAGCGAGGTTTTTTAAAGACTGTTCCATCATCAGACTTATCGACAAATTCATAAGATTTGACTTTAATAACACATCTGACGACACCTTTGTAAACACCCAGTACATAATTCACTCGTCCTGCTTGTCCAGGTGAAATAGCCCAATATTTTCTTGTTGCTTCGTAAATATTAAACCTTTGATATATTCCTTTAGCTCGTGTTTGGTTGTAAGTCCTATTAAGACTTACTAAGAGAATATAGACTCCAGCCTTTACTTCTAATTTCGGGCAATCATACAACGCATTAATCTCTTCAATGCTTTTGATACCTTCATCCCATTGATGATGTCCTGCTACGATATTGGTCAGTTGATTATCATGATTGAATTTATAATATGTGAGCATATCAATTATAGCTGATTCAACTAAATATGCCTCTTTCTCATCAAGATTATGTCGCAGAATATAATACTCAACTTGTTTCCCTTCAGAAATAATGTCTTTGATAGTTTTAAGTTTTAATCCCTGCTCTATTTCATCAATAGTAGCTGCAGCATGTTGAAATACGCGATTGTTTTTACCCTTGCCAATATAGAAAATTTTATGGTCTCTGGGGTCAACCAAAGCATATACATAATATGCGAGGGCTTCTTTTACACTTTGCTTGAATTCCATATTTTTTAACCCGTTGGCGGAATTAATTTAAGTTGATAAATATGAACAGCAAGTTGTACATGTCTCTGATTTTTAGTAACTTATTGGTGACAAAAACATTAAGTTTAAACCGTTGTATGTACAACCTTTATACAAAATTCGTCAAAATACTTGAGATATGCAAGCAATT
>OWJF01000990.1_pt1 | contig 13308 bp, 15 predicted proteins | sample 1732941 | NCBI WGS metagenome assembly OWJF01 (sample SAMN05065770, study PRJEB22554) | human gut metagenome | biome: ENVO:2100002; feature: ENVO:00000062; material: ENVO:00002003 | host: Homo sapiens | place: USA
TTACGCATTTGAAGGCAAATGTCCTAAATGACTACTACAAGAACCATCTGAGCGGTTTTCACTCCTGGAATCAGAAAAAACATTCAGAGGAGTTTACGCTTTATGCCTGCAATCTCGGTGAACATCTTGCCATAGACGAGTCTTCACTGAGCAATGGAGAATTGTACACAATTGTGACCAATAAGGACGGGCACGGGAGGAAGGGTACGCTGGTTGCAATGGTAAAGGGTGTGAAATCAGACTTTATAATCAAGAAGTTACAGCGTCTTCCTGCCGGCAAACGTGCAATGGTCAAGTCTGTTACTATGGATATGTCAAACTCTATGTACAAGATAGTACGTAAGTGTTTTCCCAATGCAGAGCAGATCGTTGACCGGTTCCATGTGCAGAAGCTAATGTATGACGCTCTTCAGGATTTACGTATAAAACACCGTTGGGAGGTGATGGCTGAGGACAATCGCATGCGTGCTTTGTACAAGGAGAAAGGGCTTGAATACAAGCCTGAAATATTGAGCTGTGGAGACACCCTTAAGCAGCTTATGGTTAGATGCAGCAGGTTGCTTGTAAGAAAGCCGAATGACTGGACAGAATCACAGGCAGAAAGAGCCAAGGTTCTGTTCTGTCGATTTCCTGACATCAAAGAGTTTTATTATCTTGCTTTAAGATTGGGTAAGATATATTCGGATTACGATAACAAGGACGTGGCACGACCTAAACTCGCATTATGGTTTAATCAGGTTGAGCAATGGAACTGTGAAGAGTTTAATACAGTCATCAAAACGTTTCAAAGCCATTATGACAGAATACTGAATTTCTTCAATGACAAAAGAACTAACGCCAGTGCAGAATCGTTCAACTGCAAGCTAAAAACATTCAGGGCTGAATTCAGAGGAGTGAATGATCTGAAGTTCTATCTTTATAGGGTAAAACAGTTGTTTGTATAAGAAATGCAGATTGTTAAAAACACAACAATATTATTTGATCCTTTATTGGCTCCATTTTCCATAATATTATATTGTTTTTAGTCCAACTTCTTAAATTCAAAATCATTCTGGTTGCAGCATGCTTTTTTGTAGTCAAAAGCATAGATGCGCATGTATACTTCTTGCAACTCTTTCGCTCCATTATAGAAAGGTGTAGCAGTATGCTGCAAGGTTGTCACGTTCACTACCATGTCGGGAGTGAGGACTGTGCCGTTGGAGCGCTTGATACGCTTCGGCTTAACTTGAAAAACCTTACTCATAGTTATTCGTTTTAAGGTTTCATTACTGCCGATTGCACGGCTCTGTTTTTCTAAAAGGCAAAGGTAGAGGAAATCTGCGGACCTTGCAAGATTACAAGCGAAAAAGAGAATGGTGTGAATCCCATCTCTCAGCACTTCCTTGTAAGTTAGGCTCTGGTAAAACCAGTAGAATAGGAAATATGAAAGAGGAATCCACACCTATGACGGTGTAGACTCGCTCAAACAAATTCTCGTTCTTTCTACGTTTCAATTTACCAGATTTCAACTTACAGAACTATTTGCTTGTTCGTGTCCACAAAATTGTCTTGCTTATGCATCGTAGCCACTTCAAGCGAGGACTATCACCTGCCCTGTAGCATACGGATTACAAAAGTGGGAAAAATTCGGTTAATTGCCAAACTTTTCAGAAGAAATCTTGCTGATTCCCCTTGTTTTTCTTTCTATTGACTTATCCCCTTTCAGGATTCCTACCTTTCTGTATCATCAGAAGAAGGACGGAAGAGATATCCATCTTTCCCCACTATGATCACTCTTCATTTCTTGAGAATCCTTCCCATTTTGCTGATAGTCATTGGCACCAAAGAAGGAATTGTAGGCAAACATTAATAACATCAGAGCAAATATTGCCATTATTACCTTCCACCCATCTTTCATTGTCTTCTTCAATACCTTCTTGGCAAACAGTATCTCAGGTTCTTCCTTTTCGATTTTTTGCATCTTTGTTTACTTTTGATGATTAATATATAGCTGCAAAGATACAGTTTCTTTTGAGTAAAGCAGACCTTTCCACACTGTTTATACATAATTTTAACAGTCTGATTGTCAACTATATACGCAGTAGAAATATATAAGGTTTTGACCCCTTCCGGAACGCCTATTAACAAAACTTCACAATTAAATCTACAATGAACACATATCCATTAGCATAATAATAGCCAACAAAAGACTGAAAGAAATAGAAAACAAAGCCATGTCATCTAACCATAATAAAAGAAATCCTTACAAAAGTTTGGAAGATTTCGATTTAAAGCGTATCTTCGCAGATATAAGGCAAATATGAGGCAACAGATATGACAGACAACAGATTTAGGAGACTGCCAGTAGGCATTCAATCGTTCAAGGAAATCAGAGAAGAAAACTATCTCTACGTGGACAAGAGCGACATCGTATGGAACATGGTCAACTTAGGAGATAAGTATAATTACTTGAGCCGCCCACGCAGATTCGGCAAGTCTGTGCTTGTCGATACGCTGGAGTCGTACCTTGAAGGAAGAAAAGACCTGTTCGAAGGACTGAAGATTATGCAACTGGAGAAAGACTGGAAGCAATATCCTGTCATACGTCTTGACATGAGTCTTGCCGGCTCCACAGCACAATCCATCCAATCCTATCTAAACGATGCGTTCTCTACGCATCACCAAGTTCACACAGATATCTCTCTTTTCGGTCCTCAACAATCTGTCCAACATCAGCTTTATGCCAGAATATGCTGCCATCTGCGGCATTACGGAAGAGGAGATTAAAGAGAACTTCATGCCTGAACTCAAACAGATGAGCGAAGCAAACAACTGGTCGGTACAGGAGACTCACGACCGACTGAAAGCATATTACGACGGCTATCACTTCAGCGATGGTAATATGGTAGATATCTACAATCCATATAGTCTTGTCAATGCTTTAAAGCAACGCAAAATCAAAAATTTCTGGGCTTCTTCTGGAGCAACATCATTACTTCCAAAGTTTGTTGACAATGCAGAACTTCGTATGAAGAACTTCGAGCATTGCCGCATCATGCGAAACACCTTGGAACTGTCTGATGTCTCTGGGGGTGGCGCTGAACTGTTCCTGTATCAGTCGGGCTACCTCACTATAAAAGAAAGCGATGAGTTTGGCTATATCTTAGGATTTCCGAATGAAGAAGTAAAGCAAGCCCTCTACGAAATGGTTCTTCCTGCCCTAACCTTGCGAGCAAAAAGTGACATACAATCCATACAAGCCAATCTGTATGCCCAATTGGGCACTGGTCAGATAGACGACGCGATAAAGTCATTAAAAGCCCTCATAGCCGACGTTCCATACAGCAACAAAAAGCTTGCATCTATGGATATGGAGGAACGCTACCGCCTCATCATCAGTACTATTCTCAATGCCATTGGCTTGAATGTAGAAGTAGAAAAGATGATTTCTACTGGCAGAATAGACATGGCAGTGAAGACCTCACGCTATATCTATGTCATTGAACTGAAATTGCGTAACAACGGAGGCAAGGAAGCTGCCACAGAGCAAATCATCAACCGTCAATATATGGAACCTTTCAAGGCTGACAAGCGCAAAGTAATAGGATTGGGCATTGAGCTTGACGAAGAAGGAAAGGGACTCTTGGATTGGACGAGAGCAGAATAATAGTAGCGGAGGTTTCCAGCCTCCGCCACACTAGACTTTACACAAATCAAGACTTTTTACGGACAATTACCTTTCAGTATCATCTTAAAAAGAACGGAATAGGTATCCATCTTTCCTTTTTATGTTCCTTTTTCCATTCATCCAACTCCTTTTCCGCTAGTTTCCCGAGAGCTGGATATATCTTGTTGTATTTTATCTCCATATCCGTCAGTTTCTCCTTGCGGTAATCCTTCAACGAATTATTCTGTGCCATACTGCGACTTTGATTCCAGAATATTGAAGTCTTGTATTTAATGCTGTCAGTGTATACCTGCATCCACTTCCTTCCTTTGGCAAGCGACATGTGATACCAATATCTTGTGCTAACCCAAGTGTTTCTTGTCGGTTGGGCAGTACCGTTTACGAAATCACGATATACCTTAAGAGGCATATTGCATACCCCATAGCAGAATAGTTACATCATACTGTCATACAACCCTTACATAACACATGAAACAATTGTTTTTAAGTTTTATATTCAGTATTCAGATTTTTTGTGTATTTTTGTATGATTTGAAGAGTGATAGTATGAAGCAATAAAATATTTGTTTCGAATACTTCACGACAAGGCACAAAAATCCATGTTATATAAACGTTTATTTCTATTATGAATAAAGAATTAATAAATAGCATCACATTATATGTTGAGCAGCACATCGGTGAGTTTCATGCTAATCGTTTAGCAAAATTGCAATCGGTTAATCTTAAGGAGCTCCTTTCACGAAAGAATCCTTATATGTTCAAAGCAAAGAACATCGTAACTGCAGGAGGAATGGTAGAAAGCATAGCCTCTGCTACAATGTCGTCTGCAGAAGAAAGTATCTTCGGAAATTGGATGGAGGGTGTTGCGATGTTTGTAGCAGAAAAAGTTTATGGAGGTTATAAATCTTCGGCAGAAGGAATTGATCTTGAATTTGACAAGGAAGGTGTTCACTATTTTATCTCAGTAAAATCTGGTCCGTCATGGAGCAACTCCACTTCCATGAAAAAACAAAAAGAACAGTTTCTTACGGCAAGGCGGGTCTTCTGTACCAGCCGTAAAACGGTTCCGACAATGTGTATTGAAGGTTGTTGTTATGGTAATGATAATAAAGGGTATAATGATAGTGATCACGAAAAGTTTTGTGGTGAAAAGTTTTGGACTCTTATATCTGGAGAGCCAACACTCTTTGTAGATATTATAGAACCACTTGGATTTAAGGCAAAGGAGAAAAATGATGAATACTTCATTGAGTACGGTCGTATGATTAATAAGTTTACACAGGAATTCATACAAGATTACTGCAATGCTGATGGTGACATCGAATGGGAAAAAATTGTTAGATTGAATGCAGCTATAAAAACACCCAAAACACCTAAAAAGAAATAACTATGTTTTTTTTCTTCTTTGATGATAAAAGTAATAAGACCGATTATAATAGAGTTGCAGATGCCATTCTCTCCGTTATCAAGAAATTGATGGATGGAGTGATGAATAATGTTTTGTTTAAACATCCTTTTATTGCAGAAGAGTTTAGCAAGGACAAACCATTATATGCAGCTTTGGTGCCAAATGAAATATGGAAAGGTTCTCATTTTGAAAGACGTTTCACAACACCATTTGGTAAAGCCTGGCAATCATTGGCAGTTGAGGTTGGAAAAATAAATTATGGCAGATGTGGACAAGAGGTTAAGGTAGAAGGTCTTGTCGGCAAAGAGAGTTTACGAAGGATACAAGAAGTGTTAAACAAACTGGAAGCACGTGAATCGGCACCTAACTGGAATAAAGAATTAAAATATATTCTTGATGGCGGCGGAGAGCCTATTCCCGTAACAGTTATTTGTGACATACTTGCAACTAATAGTATAACTGGTAAGACATATGCTTTTGAATTAAAAGGTCCTCTACCTAATAGTGACCAAACCAAAGTAAGTAAAGAGAAAATGTTCAAGTTACTTGCAATGCAAGGTCATCCTATAGAGTGCGCATATTTTGCTCTTCCATATAATCCATATCGCATAAAAGAAAATTATTCATGGAGTCTTCCTATGCGTTGGTTTGATATGAAAAATGATTCATGCGTCCTCATTGGGGAAGAAACTTGGGATATGATTGGTGGAAAAGGTACTTACCAGTTCTTCATCAACGAAGTCAACAAATTGGGCAAACATTATAAAGAACGTATATATAGAGAATACCTTGGTATAGAACCTCCAGAGGGATTTGACGTTGATACATTAAGATAAATACATGGCAAATTTTTCGTTTATAGATCTTTTCGCTGGTATTGGCGGATTTCGACTTGCACTTCAAAGTGTAGGTGGTACTTGTATTGGTTTTAGTGAAATTGCCCCTGATGCAATCAATACATACTGCAAAAATTTTAAGGAGGATGAAAGTGCAAACTTTGGAGATATTACGAAGTTGAAAACTCTTCCTGATCATGACTTTATGACAGCTGGAGTTCCATGTCAAAGTTGGTCTATTGCTGGTAAAAATCTTGGATTTGATGACGACCGTGGACAATTGTGGAATGACACCTTATATCTCCTCAACAAAGTACGACCTAAAGCATTCATCTTTGAGAATGTAAAAGGCTTGGCTGATCCTAGAAATGCAGAAGCATTAAAGTACATACTTAATCGTATTAAGGAGGCTGGCTATTATGCACAAGTAAACGTGCTGAATGCTTATGATTATGGTGTGCCTCAAACACGCGTACGTATTTATATCGTGGGATTCAAAGACAAAAAATACTTTGAGAAATTTACCCTTGCACCTGCTACTCCTGGATGCGTACAGTTAAGCGATGTCCTAGATGGTTGTAATGCTACTGAATGCCGTCAGTCAAACGACAACAATGCCCGTTGGAGTCTTTCTTGCAATGAAAAGGGCTTCAATGACTATTTCTTGTTCAATGATTTGCGCAACGGCAATACCACCATACATTCTTGGGATATACAAGAAACAACAGAACGTGAGAAAAGCATATGCTATCTTTTACTGAAAAATCGTAGAAAAGACAAGTATGGCGAACTTGACGGAAACCCGCTTAGTCTCCTTCATTTCCAAGAACTTGACCCAAGTGTAAGCAGGGAAGATTTAGAAAATCTTGTAGAAAAGGGTATTCTCAAACGAGTATCATACCTTTATGAAATATGCGAACAAAGAAATGATTTGTCTGAAGATGCCACGTGGGTAATGAGTCAAGCCAAAAATGGTATTATCAACTTTGATACATTGAAGTCGAGCAAGGAACTTAAGAAGCGCAAACTCAACGCTCAAGATATCCTTTCCACTCTTGAAACAATAGGAATTGTTAAATGTACAGAAGAAAGGTATGACTTCAAGAATACTAAAATTAGCACAGGTCTTGCCGGCATAAATCGTATTTTCCTGCCTACATGCAAAATATATCCGACTTTGGTAGCAAGTGACACTAATGACTATATAACTACAGAAAACATCAATGCTGACAATATTGAGGATTTTCGTGCAAGTTTTATGAAGAACGTCTATAGAACTGGAAATTACAGGCGGATAACGAAGCAGGAAGCATGTCGAATTCAGGGATTTCCTGCAGATTATCTCTTGCCTCCAACTCGTGCTCGCTGGATGAAACTTATCGGAAACAGTGTTGCTGTACCTGTTATAAAAATGCTTGTCAAGGCTATTGTAAATACCGGAGTCTTTGATGGACAGGAGAAAGTTGTCGTCAAAAATAGGAATTCACATCAATCTTCATATCTTTCTTTATTCGATAGATATGAAGAAAATCATATAGCTGAGAGCGGTATGGTATGTGAAGACATCGAATTGAGTTGATTATATTCGAGAGTGTAAAAATGGGTAGTATTTTTACACTCTCGTTTATTTATTCATACAGCTTAGCAAGCTCTGCCGTACGTTTTCTGAACTCACTTCTCACTTCCTCAGGACTTACAATCTCAAGTTCTGCCCCCATTTGCAGGATACGGCCTACAAACTCCTTGTTTAGCTCAACATGGACAGTAAACTCGCCATAGACTCCATCTTCATGCTTACCGAAAGGTATTGTTGTCTGCTGACTTTGGTGAATAGGCTTCGTTTCTGTCAGTTTAAACATATAATTGCTATGAGCTCGCACATGAATCGTGTATGCAGTTGCACGCTTATAGTGAGTTACGCCAACAAGATTCTTAAATAAATCATCGTAGTATCCTTTTGGTGCTGATTGGTATGTCACGCCATTACATGTTTTCGGCTTCGCACATATCCTATCTAAGGCTATATTGCAAATATGCATAGGTACATCACCTTTCTCATAGCCGAACAAATACCACCTTCCATTAAATTCCTTCAACATATGGGGATGAATGATCTTTGTTTGGCATTCCTTGTTGTATGGTTTGTATTCAATCAGTAGGACCCTCTTTTGGATGATTGTTTCATAAAGAAACGGCAGCAATTCTATATTCGTTAGCTTTCTATCCAAGCTGGCACTCAACACCTGTTCGCCATCTTCCTTTTTCTTCTTAATCTCCAGAAGGTCTTGACATTCTTTGAAGAAGTATTCCAGCCATGATTCAGGAAAGAATCCGGCAGAGTCTTGACAGAATTGCCAATACGTTTTCAAATCACGAATTACCCTACCATAATTATATAAGTCGAACAAAGGATTCTCCACATCACCCATATAGTGAAAACATTGGTTGCGATTGTTGCCTTTTACCTCAATGCTGTCTTCACCCACTTTCTCTATAATAAGCTGCTTTATCTCACCGAAAGCTTTTTTAAGCTCTCCGTAGTGTTCTTCTTTCGATGGATTCTCGCATGGTTCTCCAAGATAGTCACTCATTATCTCTGCAAGAGTAACCCACTCACGACTCATGAGTCGTGAGTAGATTGCCCGTGCAAAAATCGCTTTATAACTATCTCCATTAAAAATATTGCCTTTTACTTGACGCATTTCACCACCTATTTTAATTACCACCAGTCACGGACACGTTCTATCGCATCCTTTCCAAACACTCGAATATCACAATATACCTCATCCATGTTTAAAGAGGTAACAGGTTCCCATATACCTTCATCCTTATCCGTTTGTTTCAATACAATACAAAAATCCGGTTTCCCTGAATTCATAAAATACATAGGCAACAAATAGTTAAATGTCAAATCTTCTTGAAGTTTGTTTTGGGACGAACCTTTTATAAAACAGAAAGCTGGTAATTTCTGTATACTAGACTTGTCTACAATTGACCGCATCGTATCTATCATTACTTCTTGAAAATAGAGAAAGCCATTGCAGTCATCATCGTTACAAGAAATTTTTATACATTCCTCTATCACTTTTTTCCAATTATTTCTATCTTTAGAAGCTAGGTTTTCACGCTCATATACAAAAAAACTTTTTACAAAGGATTTCGGAAGGTTATCGATACCATCCCTTAATATATGAAGCCAACTATTTCCAGTTATTTTATCTTGTATCTTTTCTAGCTCTTTAGCAATTCTTTCCTTATTGTTAGGGGCTATATTTATTTTTTTCCCGTTTAACAAAGATTTGAGAAAATCAACTTTATCTTGGAACAGTTGTTTTAAGTTTTTGCCATCACGAATAGCCTGTAGTATAGATTTTACATTTTCAATCTTTTCATTATGTTTGTCTATTATTTCTTTTGCACAGTTAGCGCACATTGGTTCTGGCAGAATTGTTTGTTTTATACACAAAGTCTTATGACTAACCAATTCATTTTCAAAAGACTCTCTGTGATTAATTTTATCTAACACATCTTTCCCATCAAACTTTTTCTTTTCTTCAAAAACATCCTTTTTTGTCATCACAGATATATCCCATTCATCGTTTGAGGACTGACGAGTAGTCACAAAATACAATCCGTTCTTCAATCCTTGATATGTTTCAGGAGTATATAAACCGGTAAAATATACCTTCATGTGATCGTCTTCATAGTAATTTATTGATTTTTGTTGCTCACTTTTTGGAAGACGTTTATTTAAATTGCTACAGAATATATATGATGCATTCACATAATTACGCAACAAATCATGCGTCCATTGCCTATGGGGGTCCATCTCCACTTTCTGTAGTAATGTATGAAATAAACGTACAATATATTTGTTAAATTTTGTATTTAACTCCTCATATTTTTCCTTTGGGTTATCGACCCCTAAAAGAAAACTCGTTTCAAAAAAAGTAAGTTTCATAACAAATCACTTAATAGAATCAACTATAACATTATGCCAATAATCCCAAGAGAAGCCTACAGAAGGATGATAAATCGGTAAAACTTTTATCGTTTCGCTTTCTATCTTATAGCTCCAAGAGTTCGCATCAATATCTGGCATATACTCACCTTCCTCACCATTTTCATTCGGCAAGTTCTCAAAAAGCCTACGTCCCCAAACTATAATGCAATCTGGTTTATATGTATTTAAAACGGCAAAGAAGGGATTCTTCGCTTCCTCATAATCTTTTGAATCACCTGCCATTCTTACTCCTCGTAATGGACGTTGGAGGTAATTATAAAACATTAGACGACTCCATATTTGTTTACTATCCCTAAGCTCTGTGGCCGTATTTGACAATGCACGCTCAAACTTTACAAAAGTTCTCATCCAACCATATCGTTCTTCTGAACTTAAATAGCACTTCAGAACATCTCTTGTAAACGATGATAATTCTTCGTCACTTAAATCTTCATCACAATAGTGGCTTTCTCCAAGAACCAGCACTTTCTTACCTGGATTTTCTTTCGTTCCAAGCACAAGCTCGCCATTATCGTTAAAGGATATGCCGTAGCTATACTGGTCGCCTACAAAAGGTAGGAACATGACACCTGCCCCTTTCAACTCATTATCAATTTCTTTGTTTATAATCATATCTTGTTTATATTCTTATTTAACTATATAAGTTTCTAATATGCAGAGATGTTCCCTCTGTCGATTGCAAAGATATAACATTTTGTCGGTCTAACAAAACAATATATCTTTATATTAGTGCCACACATTGGTGCGGCACTAACACTCTGTCTGATTTATGCAAGCAGACGTTTTATCACTCTATACCAATAATCCCAGGAATATCCACCAGAAGGATGGTATACAGCTACGACCTTCAATCGCTTGCCATTGCATAAGAGATAATATCCTGTAGCTACATTGTAGCCATCGACCTCGATGTCTTTGCCTTTCTGCCATCGTTCGTTTGGCATATTGTTCCACAATCGCTTACCCCAAACGATAATACATTCAGGTTCATACTTATCTATAACCTCAAAGAAAGCATTGGCTGCCTGTTTGTATTGCGCTGACGTACCAGCTTTACGAGGACCTGTCATCGCCACTTGCAGATAGTTATAGAACATAACAGAATCCCATATCTTCCGTCTCAACGCCCAATCGGTCTTCTCTTCAACAAGCGACCGTTCGAACTTCACGAAAGTACGCATCCATTTCTGGCGCTCCTTACTCTCATCGAGAAAGTCGCAGAGGACATTCTGAGTAAAATTGGCGCACTGCTTATATAGACGGCAGTTGCCGCAGTCGCAGCAACCTCCGTCACAATAGTGGCTCTCGCCCAATATCATTATTCGCTTACCGAACAAGCCTCCATTGGCAAAATACTTGCCAATGTAAGGCAAGAAGAAAATGTTGTTTTCCATCGTTGAATCTGTTTTTAGGGAAGAATCACTCTCAATCAAATAATGAGAATATGCCACGCACTACCGACGATCCCGCAATGCCACCTACTATACCGCCGACCAAGCCGCCGACAACAGTACCTACACCAGGGAATAACGCCGTACCGATAGCTGCTCCGAATGTGCCTCCGGCATAACCACCACCTATACCTGCGGCATTGCTGGTTGTGTTCTCCACAAACTCCCCAGCCGACATCTTGCCGTTGCATAGTTTCACAGCATCAGGTATGGTTTGTGCAGCCATCATAATGCCGCCAGTAACCATGTTGGTACGCATCCCCTTTGCCAATACGTTCTTAGCTGCTTGTCCTACAACCTCCTTACCAACGAGAGCAGAGGCTGTTCTTTCCACTACTTGCTGACCGACTTGCGTCTTACAAGTCGCATCAAGTATGGTTCGAGCGGAATGTGTTGCGGTAGAAGCAATGGAACGACCTACAGTGGTACGCAATAACTGCTGAGTACCTACTCCCACAGCTATTGATGTAGCACCCGACTTCATCATTTGCGAAGATGCACACTTCAATGCTTCAGCATGACTCTTGCCACTACGCAAAGCATTGGCATACCCTAAAGCGAATGAAAAGCCACATGTGATGGAACACGACACAGACTGTGTCTTTAAGTCAAACTTGACAGAATCCAAGGTTCCTGCCTTGGCTATATTAACAGCTTGGTCATAGGTACAGTTTCCCCTAACCACAATGTCTTTCGCCATTGCAGGGTCACTTACACCAGGAACTTCACCGGAACGAATCTTTTCCGCCATCAAGCGAACGCACTCGTCATATTGTTCCTTGGGTACCTCCAGCTTCATCTTTCCATAACGATATGACCCGTCGGAGAAAGCCGCACCAATAGTCTTTGAGGGAGAGGCACAATACTTCGTCTGAATCTCTATGCCGTTACTGATACGGTCTGCACCGTTCAGGCTGTTGTCACGACCGACTTGCTCCACCCTTTTTCCAGAAAGGCGGTCAGCCATAGCATTGGCATCCTCTGCAGCCCAACCATGTCCCTGCTTATTGCGGTAACGCGGATACTGCATATAGTTGTTCGTAGACTGTGCGCTGCTGGTTGCAGATGCGCTGTTAATAACTGTCTTGATGTTATTCTTTGCCATATATATAATGTGTTAGGATGATTCGAAATGATAAATCTATCAGCATAGCTTCCATACAAGCATACACCTGCATAGAAGCCATGCAAGATGACTTAGAAGAATATGTGACCTCTAAGTAATGACGGAATAGTCTTGGTACAGACTATACTTATTCCTCCGATAACCGGAACTGCTGGGACTAGTACGCTAGCTACTGCTGCGCAAGCACAAGCTACATGCACGGCTGTCATCACATTCTCACTGTTAACTACACTCTGTTTACTCTTGTTCTTTCTCATGAGTTGTTGGTTTTGTGTCAGCTTAAGCAAGTATATATACCCACTCATTGCCAACGGGTTAGAAAAAATTAATTAAATATAAATAGTAGAACCCAACGTTTCATGTATCCATACAACACAGATGTCGTTAATGTCAGTCATTCTGAATATCCTCAATATGTCAAAGAACTCTACAGTCTGTTACGACTGGATTTCTGCTGCAAATTTACGCATATTTCCTTTAATGACAAAGCATTCGAGCAACAATTTTGGTACCAGTTAAAGTTATTATTGGCACCATTCACAACCTCATCTACGCTTGTTCTCTTTGACCTACCTACGATAACAAAACAGCGGAGGTCACTATTGAAGTGAACCTCCGCCATTGCTTTAATATATAAACGTTTGTGTGTTGGTTGTTTGTGTGTTTTTTAAATTCTACTGCAAAGGTATGAATAGGGTGTGACAAGTATGGGCATAGGCGAAAGGGAATTTCGTTTATGCCCATAAAAAAAGGTCTCCAAAGTCGTTAGACCTTGAAGACCTCAAGTAAAGAAGGC
>OWJF01000999.1_pt1 | contig 13257 bp, 6 predicted proteins | sample 1732941 | NCBI WGS metagenome assembly OWJF01 (sample SAMN05065770, study PRJEB22554) | human gut metagenome | biome: ENVO:2100002; feature: ENVO:00000062; material: ENVO:00002003 | host: Homo sapiens | place: USA
TCAGATGTGTATAAGAGACAGCCCTTAAGGCTAGATATTTTTTCCCTTAAGATGTGTTATTTTTATGAAAAATGTTTGTTTTTCCAAGAAAAAATCTTATTTTTGCATATTGTAATAGAATCTATATATATATATATAAATATGAATAAACAACAACTCGCAAACAAGATATGGGCATCGGCAAACAAGATGCGTTCGAAGATTGATGCTAACGAATATAAAGACTATATCCTCGGACTCATCTTCTACAAGTTTCTGTCAGACAATGAGGTGAACTATATCCTGAAGGATATGAAGGGGGCTTCTGAAGAGGAGAAACAAGCTGCACTGGAGAGCCTTGTAGAAAACTATGATGACGAGAACTCAAAAGTCATCATCGAATACTGCAAGAACAACATAGGCTATTTCATCGAATACAAGAACCTCTTCTCCACATGGCTGCAGCCCAACAGCACCTTTACCGTTGCCGATATGTCGGTGGCGCTGAACTCCTTCGACCGCCTAATCAGTCCCAACTACAAGGCCGTGTATAACGGCATCTTCAAGGGTCTGCAGGCAGGACTGAGCAAGCTGGGCGAAAACCCTGCAAGCCAGACCCGTGCCCTGAAAGACCTCATCAAGCTGATCAGGGATATTCCTACCGACGGTTCGCAAGACTATGATGTGCTGGGCTATGTATATGAATATCTGATTGGCAATTTTGCTGCCAATGCCGGCAAGAAGGCAGGCGAATTCTATACTCCTCACGAGGTGGCCATCCTCATGTCGGAAATCGTAGCCGAGCATCATAAGGACAAGCATCAGATAGAAATCTACGACCCTACATCAGGTTCCGGTTCGCTGCTCATCACCATCGGTAAGTCTGTAGGTCGCCATATTGCCGACAAGAACCGGGTGAAATACTATGCGCAGGAGCTGATAGAGAACACCTACAACCTCACCCGCATGAACCTCGTGATGCGTGGAATCCAGCCGGGCAACATCAACACCCGCTGCGCCGACTCGCTTGCAGAAGACTGGCCTATCATCAACTCCGGCAGCGAGATTGGTCAGCCGCTCTACGTGGATGCAGTGGTGAGCAACCCACCCTACTCCCAGCACTGGGACCCGAAAGACCGCGAGACCGACGCCCGCTTCAAGGACTATGGCGTGGCGCCTAAGTCGAAGGCCGACTATGCCTTCCTGCTCCATGAGCTCCACCACCTGAAACCAGACGGCATTCTCACCATCGTGCTGCCCCACGGCGTATTGTTCCGTGGCGGCGAGGAGGAACAGATCCGCACCCGCCTCATCGAGAAGAACAACATCGACGCCATCATCGGTCTGCCCGCCAACATCTTCTTCGGCACAGGCATTCCTACCCTCGTGATGGTGCTCAAACAGCATCGTGATAATGACGACGTGCTCATCATCGACGCAAGCAAGGGATTCGTCAAGGAAGGCAAGCAGAACAAGCTCCGCGCCTGCGACATCAAGAAGATAGCCGACACCGTGCGCGACCGCAAGAATATTCCTGGCTTCTCCCGCAAGGTGAGCCGTGAGGAAATAAGAGAGAACGGCTACAACCTCAACATTCCACGCTACGTGGATTCGAGCGAGGCGGCCCAGCCTTTCGACATCTACGCCACCATGTTTGGCGGTATTCCTAATGCCGAAATCGATGCGATGCAGAAGTATTGGGACACGCTGCCTTCGCTGCGCAGCGCCCTGTTCCAGCCCGAAGCTGACAAGCCTTATTCTGCCCTGAAGGTGGAGGATGTGAAGACTGCCATTGAGCAGAATGAGGATGTAAGAAACTTCAAGATGCAGTTTGCCCAGGCATTCGGAGGATTCGCCGACAGGCTCCATCAGCAGCTGATAGACCATGTGATGGAAGTGCGTGAACTGCAGGCTCAGGACGAGATTTCTACCGATATTTTCCGCCGCCTCAACCCTGTTCCGCTCATCGACCGCTACGCCGTTTATCAGGCTTTGGCAGACCACTGGCAGTCTATCATCATCGACATCGAGACCATTCAGGAAGAAGGCATCCGTGCCGTGCGCGAGGTGGAAACCGTATATAAATTGGTGAAGAAGAAGAACGATGAGGAGGTGGAAGTACCTGACGGACTGAAGGGTCGCATCATTCCTTTCAGCATGGTGCAGCAGATGAAGTTCCAGGCAGAGTTGCAAGCTATCTCCAATCTACAGTCGAGAGTGGAAGCCATCAATGGAGAACTCGATGAGTTGCGCGACAATTTCACAGAGGAAGAAATGGAGGCTTATTGCGACAGCGAGAAGGACAATGCTCTCGACAAGAAGAAGATTACAGCCGACGCCAAGCCAAAGGCAGATGTAGAGCCTGAGACGAAGGAAAAGCTGAAAAAGATGGTGGCACTGTGGAATGAGCAGTCGAAAGCCGAGAAGCAGATCAAGGCTGACAAACAGGCTTTGGAAGAAAAGACCATCGAGGCTATCCAGCATCTTACGGATGAGGAAGTAGCCCAGCTGCTTCACATGAAGTGGATTGACCCTATCTGCGAAGGCATCGACAGCACCCTGCGTTCTGTGCTTGCCGACCTGGAATCAGCCGCCCTTGCCCTCAGCGAGAAATACGCCGTAAGCTACAAGCAGATCAACGACGACATGGCTGTGGCTACAGGCGAATTGGCTGAGTTGGTAGAACAGCTCACGGGCGATGAATTTGCCATCAAGGGACTGAAAGAGTTGGTTAAGGAGTAAAGAAAAAACAATTAAATATGGACATAGCAAAATATATAGGTGAGACTACTGAATACGACAAGAAGCAGGAGGTGGAACGCCGTAAAGTGAAAAGTTGGCTGAAGAGCGTCAGCGCCTTTGCCAATGGAGGTGGCGGCTGCCTATTGTTTGGTATTGCCGATGACGACGCTATCATAGGTTTGACTGATGCCAAGACTGATGCCGAATTTATCAGTCAGAAAATCAAGGAGCGCATAGACCCTATGCCACAAATCGACTTGAAGATAGAGCGTATAGAAGACAAAGAACTGCTCATTCTTTATGTGCATGGCGGTGAAGATACACCTTATTATTATATAGGCGACAGCGTTCTTGAAACCTTTGTGCGCATTGGCAACGAATCGGTTGTGGCTGATAGTACCGAACATAAGCGTCTGGTATTAAGAGGTCGCAACTCTTCATTCGACGCCCGCCCAAGCGATGAAATGTTTGAAGATTATGCATTTTCTAAGCTTCGCAGCCGCTACTATGCCTGGAATGGTCTGAGCTTCGATAAAAAACTTTACCGCTCATTCGGCCTGGTTGACAATAAGGGAATACTTACCTATGCTGGTCTGTTGATGGCAGACGAATGTCCATTGCGCCAAAGCAGAGTATTCTGCACAAGATGGAACGGCAAGACAAAAGCTGGAGGAAGCATTGATGCGCTCGACAGCGCAGAGATTACAGGCGGACTTGTAACACTTCTCGAAGACACCATGGCCTTCATCCGTCGCAACAACCGTACACTTTGGTACAAAGAGCCGATGCAGCGCATCGAGATTCCTCAATATATGGAACGTTGTGTGATGGAAGTTGTAGTAAATGCCTTGGCTCACCGCGACTATCTGATTCAAGGTAGCGAGGTGCATGTAGATATGTATGATGACCGTATGGTGATTTACTCTCCTGGTTCCATGCCGGAAGGACGACTTATCCAGACTATGAACTTAGAAGACATTCCTTCTGTCAGACGCAATCCGGTTATTGCAGATATCTTTGCTCAGTTGGGTTATATGGAGCGTAAAGGTTCGGGTATGGGCAAAATCATCAATCCAATCAAAGCCCTTCCTTACTTTGAAGAAAAGATGCTTCCAACCTTCTTCTCCGACCGTGCCCAGTTTACTGTCACATTCCCTAATATGATTTTAGCTTGGCAGGAAACACATCCTGATATTGAGGTAAACTTTGTGGAAAATGAAGGTGATACTCAAGGTGTCCCTCAAGATGTCCCTCAAGATGTCCCTCAAGGTGTCCCTCAAGGTGTCCCTCAAGGTGGCACTCAAGATGTCCCTCAAGGCGATGATTTAGATAAATGGATAGAATATCAAGTAGCTGTTTATCCTAAAATAACAACAGAAGAATTGGCTTTACAAATAGGCGTAACATCTAAAACTATCAAGCGTCGTATCGCCAAAATGCCTCATATTGTGTTTGTGGGTAGCGGCTATAGCGGTCATTGGGAGGTTAAGCCTAAAAAGAAATAAACGATAGAGAGACCTTTATGAAAGGGCTCGACTATTCTTATTATTATGAACAAGAAGATTGAATAATATGATGGAACCAAAAATAAGATTTAAAGGGTTTGAAGGGGAATGGAAGGATACCAACTTAGGGAATATTTCCAACAACTTCAAGTATGGTATAAATGCTGCTGCCATACCTTACGATGGTAAAAATAAATATCTCCGTATTACAGATATTGATGATACAACGCATGTATTCCTGCAAGACAATTTAACATCTCCAGGTGCAGATTTATCTTACTGTGATGAGTATATTATGCAAGATGGGGATATTGTGATTGCTCGCACCGGAGCTAGCGTAGGAAAAAGCTATGTTTATCATACTGTAGATGGAAAAATTTACTTTGCAGGTTTCCTTATTCGTATGCGAACCAATAAAGAAGTTAATAAAGACTTTATCTTTCAGAAAACTTTAACGAATGCTTATACCAAACACATACAATTCGTTTCACAGCGTTCAGGTCAACCTGGAGTAAATGTAAATGAACTTAAGTCATTTAGTTTTCAGATTCCAAGGGATAAAGAGGAGCAGCAAGCCATAGCTTCCTACTTCACCACTCTCGACTCTCAGATTTCCGCCTCCACCTCCCGTCTTACCTCATTAAAGCAGATGAAGGCGGCAAGCCTGCAGGCTATGTTCCCGCAGGAAGGGGAAACTGTGCCTAAAATAAGATTCAAGGGGTTTGAGGGAGAATGGAAGAAAGTGAAGCTCGGGGATATTGCAAAATTCACAAAAGGACAAGGCTATTCAAAGAGTGATTTAAAAGAAACTGGTCAACCTATAATCTTATATGGAAGAATGTACACAAAATATCAGTTTGTAATAGACGAAGTTGATACTTTTGCTAATCTAAAAGATGCTAGCATCCTTTCTGAAGGAGATGAGATTATTATGCCTGCTTCAGGCGAGACTCCGGAGGACATAGCATGTGCATCGGCGGTATTGGCAAAAGATATTATACTTGGTGGAGATTTAAACATCATGCATTTTGATTTAACAAAAATCTCAACACCTTATATTGCATTGGTCATCACATACAGCAAGACACATCATGATTTAAGTAAATGTGCGCAAGGAAAATCCGTTGTACATCTTCATAATGGAGCTATTAGCAGAGCAACTATATCGCTTCCTTCTCTTGCCGAGCAGCAAGCCATTGCCTCCTACTTCACCTCTCTCGACCGCCAAATCTCCCTCCAGTCTCAGCGCCTGGAGAAGCTGAAGCAGATCAAGTCTGCGTGTCTTGACAAAATGTTCGTATAATATTTAAAGAATATAACATCATGACAATAGATGAAATAAGAAGCAGAAAAGAAGACCAGACCTTCGACTTTGTGAAGAATGTCGCAGTAAACGCAGAAAATGTCGCAGTAAATGAAGGAAATGTCGCAGTAAATGTAGGAAATGTCGCAGTAAATGTCGCATTAAACGCAGTAAATGTCGCATTAAATACGGAAAATGTCGCATTAAATACGGAAAATGTCGCATTAAATACAAAATCATTGGCTGAGCATTGGGACTTAAATAGATAAACCAAGCAATATTTAAAAACATTAGAAATTATGGCAGACAATATACAAGGGTTCATCAAGGAACTCGCCTTTGAGGAGGCGTTGACCCAGCACCTCCTCGACCACGGCTGGAACGAGGTAATCAAAAACCCTACCGAAGAGCAACTGGTGCAGAACTGGGCTAACATCATCTACGACAACAACCGGGAGATAGACAAGCTGGGCAACTACCCACTTACCGCCTCGGAAATGAAGCAGGTGATGGACCAGGTGAACATGAAAAGTTCACCCTACGAGATGAACCGATTCATCAACGGCAAGCAGGTTTGCATCAAGCGCGACAATGAAGCCGACACCAACAACTTCGGCAAGGAAGTGTATCTGAAGATTTTCGACCCCATGGAAATCTCTTCCGGACAAAGCCGCTACCAGATAGCACGACAGCCTAAATTCAAGACTGCCGACTCGATGCTGGGCGACCGACGGGGAGACATGATGCTCCTGATCAACGGAATGCCCGTGATCCACATCGAACTGAAGCGAAGCAAGATAGACGTGAGTCAGGCTTGCTATCAGATCAAGAGATACGTACACGAGGGCATCTTCCAGAACGGCATCTTCTCGATGGTGCAGATCTATGTGGCCATGACGCCCGAAGAAACCCTCTACTTTGCCAATCCAGGCACGGAAGACCGGTTTCAGAAGCAGTTCTACTTCCATTGGGAAGACTTCAACAATACCATCATGAGCGACTGGAAGCAGGTGGCTACCAATCTGCTCTCCATCCCTATGGCCCATCAGATGGTGGGATTCTACACCATTGCCGACGACAAGGACAAGACCCTGAAGGTGCTGCGCAGCTACCAGTATTTTGCCGTGAGCAAGATAAGCGACGTGGTGAAGAAAACCAACTGGGACGACCATCTGCACCGGGGCGGATTCATCTGGCACACTACGGGTTCGGGCAAGACGATGTCATCCTTCAAGAGTGCGCAGCTGATAGCAGAAAGCGGAGATGCTGACAAGGTGGTGTTCCTGCTCGATCGCATAGAACTCGCCCTGCAGTCGCTCGACGAATACCGCGGCTTTGCCGGCGAGGGCGACGAAATTCAGGACACCGTAGATTCCTCGGTGCTGCTCGCCAAGCTGAAGAGCACCGACAACGACGACCGCCTCATCGTAACCTCCATCCAGAAGATGAGCAATCTGAAAGAGGGAGCCTCCATCTCGGGCGGCGGAACCATCACCCAGGAACTGATCAACAGCATAGGCCAGAAGCGCCTCGTATTCATCATCGACGAGTGCCACCGCAGCGTGTTCGGCGACATGCTCGTCAGCATCAAGCACACCTTCCCGAGGGCTCTGCTCTTCGGTTTTACAGGCACACCGGTGTTTGAGGAAAACGCCAAGCATGAAATCACTACGGAGACCCTCTTCGGCGACATGCTCCATAAATACACCATCGCCAGCGGAATACCCGACGGCAATGTGCTCGGATTCGACCCTTACATGGTGAAGACCTACGACGATGACGAACTGCGCGAGCTGGTGGCGTTCCATCAGATAGACCTCAGACTGAAGGAGGAGAATCCCTTCAATCCCACAACTCCCAAAACCACGGAAGAATATCTGAAGCTCATCAGCGGGAACGAGGAGTTCGGAAAAATCTACGACCGCTTCGTCAACCAGCTCAAGATGCAGGAAACCTACACCGAGAACGGCAAGCCGGTGAAGGGTATTGAGGCTTATCTGCCGAGAGACATCTACGAGTGCGACAAGCACCACATAGCCGTGGCCAACGACATCATGAAGAGCCGCGAGAAACTGAGCAAGAACGGTAAGTTCCACGCCATGCTCGCCACCAAGAACATTCCGGAAGCCATCGCCTACTACAAGCTGTTCAGAAAGTATCATCCGTCGGTGAACGTAGCGGCTGTTTTCGACAGCAACATCGACAACAGCGACGGCGGCATTGTGCGCGAGGATGCAATCAAGGAGATGCTTACCGACTACAATGCCAAGTATGGCACGAACTATCAGCTGGCCAACTACGCCAAGTACAAGAAGGACGTGGCGAAGCGACTTGCCCACAAGAAGCCGTACATCGGTATAGAAAACGACCACAGCCAGCAGATAGACCTGCTGATAGTGGTGACCCAGATGCTTACGGGCTACGACTCGAAATGGATCAATACGCTCTATGTGGATAAGGTGATGAAGTATGTGGACATTATCCAGGCATTCTCACGCACCAACCGCCTGTTTGGTCCCGACAAGCCATTCGGCACCATCAAGTACTACACCAAGCCCTACACCATGGAGCAGAACATCAACGATGCATTAGAGGTGTATGTGGACCGTCCATTAGGTGTGTTTGTGGATAAGCTGGAGAAGAATCTTTCCAACATCAACCAGCGCTTCCTCACCATCCGCGACATCTTCCATTCGCACAAGATCATGCACTTCGAAAAGCTGCCCGACGGCCGTGAAGACAGGAATATGTTTGCCAAATGCTTCAGCGAGATGACCCATCTGCTGGAGGCTGCCAAGCTGCAAGGCTTCGTATGGGAAAAGAGCGAATATGAATTCCAGCACGGCAACACCTATACAAAGGTGAAGATGGAACTGGACGAGCAGACTTATCAGATTCTGCTGCAGCGCTATCGTGAACTCTTTGAAGGGGGTGGCGAAGGTGGCGACCCAAAGGAAGCATGGGAATACACCATCGACACCTACATCACGGAGACGGGTACGGGAACCATCAATGCAGACTACATCGACTCGAAATTCCAGAAGTTCATCAAGAACCTCTATACGGAAGGTCCGGGAAGCGAAATGACCAAGGAGGCATTCGAGGAACTGTGCAAGACCTTTGCCACACTCTCGCAGAAAGACCAGCGCACGGCGCTCATCATCCTGCACGACATACAGAGCGGCGACCTGCATCTGGAACAGGGAAAGACCATCAACGACTATATTGCAGAGTATCAGATAAGCGAGCTGAAGAAGCAGATCATGAATCTGAGCGAAGCCACCGGAGTAAACGAGAGCCAGCTCATCAACATCATGAGCAGCAACGTGAACGAACAGAATCTGAACGAGTTCAACCGCTTTGAGAATCTGAAGCTCACGCTCGACCTGCAGAAGACCCGTGAATTTCTGGTGCGCATCACCGGCTCAGCCTGTCCTCCGTTCCTGGTAATGCCAAAGGCCGACCAGATATTGCGCAAGTTCATTCTGGACCCTGCGGCTCGCGAGCGCATTCTGCTGGCGTGGCTCCACGACGACGTTACGATGGACAATGGTGCAACCCCACCAACCACCGAGGAAACAACGCCTACAGACGAGGAAGCAAGCCCTGCTGCCGAGGATCCTGCCGAGAATACTGACGGAGAAGCTAAAGAGCTGGATATCGACCATATACGAATCAGCATCCGCAACATCCTCCACTCCACCCTTTCGGGGGTGGCAGAACAGATGCGACCTCAGGAAGAAGTGCTCAACAGCGTGTTCTACGTGCTGGGCACCAAGACGCTTGCATCGCTCGATGGCGTAGGACTGTTTATCAACAGAGCCTTCGCCAATCTCTATGGCAAGAAAGTCACAATTGTTGATAAGCATGTGGCTTTCAATCTGTTAGTTACCAAGTTTGAAGCTTATCTCAAGAAGCTCTATTATCTGATGGAGAACAAGGAGGTGGCTCCACGCTTTGAAGGCGACCCAGTGACATGGAAGGATGTGATTCATGCCATACGCCCATTATGGAAACTGAAATATAAAGAGAAATCGGAGTATCAGACTCTCTACCAATATCTGCTGATTATCAAGGAATGGCGCAACAAGGAGGCTCACATTTCTCCAACTGCTTCAGAGCAGGAGATAGATGCTGCCATCAACATCATCATCACCATGTATTTCTTTGCTACAGGTTCCTGCATCGCAGAACTTGAAAGCAACGGGCAGGTTGTGGAAGGAGCTGATGGGGTTATTCCATATAAACTGCCAGAGGAAGATTCCGCTTCCTATGCTTATGCGGCAGAAGATAAACATCGTAGCTAGAAAGAAATCGAGGATGTGTCATCAGTTCATGACACATCCTCTTTTGGTATTGAAGACCGCTTGGCAAAAAAAATAGGACCTGTTTCACAACAGATCCTATCACATACTTACTAAAACTAAATTAACCACTAAAAAAACTAATATCTTTTTTTCCCTAGAGGGAAAATCTCCTAGACTTATAAAAAACCAAAAAAGAGGACACTACCTCTTAAACTCTTAACGACGCCTATGATCCCTCATAGACTGAAATCCACTTGCAAAGTTATGCAATTTATTTTAATCCACCAAATTCTCTAAACTTTTTTAAAAGAAAGCGGCGAATATTAATACATTTTAAAACTTATACCCCACTGTCATCAGCAATTGATGGCGATTGTTATCCACTTTGCACGAAGTTGGAATATTGCTCAACGCTGCATTCTCATTCACATAGCTCATAAACGGATAGAAATCGCCCTTCTGGGTAGTATACTGATAAGCTACATCAATATTCAGATTCTCATAGTTGAAACCCACACCGCAGGTAAAGCGATTCATCGCCTTCCAGTTGGTATAATCTGTAGAAGTAGCAATATCTACTCCATTGCTGCCAATCGACTGATCACGATAGGCATTCTCTCTGAACATCGGCGATACATAGTTGTAACCCAGGCGCAGAGAAAGCATGGAGGTAGGCTTGATTTCCGCTCCCACCTTCAAGGTGCTTACGCCCTTCAGGTTGGCACGGGTATCAGCATTCATCACATCATCGCTGCTGCTGGTCTCGTAATAATCGCCCCAGTAGTAATCGTAGTAGCCGCCATCCTTCACGCGGTTGTCCATGTGGTCGTACCAGGCATACTCGTAGGTAGCACCCAGGGCAAGATAGTTGCCCACGGTATGACCCATGCTGACACCCACCTTCCAAGGAGTGTTCAAGCGGAAGTCGTAATCCACAGTCTGTCCCTTATCACCCTTTGTATAGCAAGGCACATTGACGATATTGCCGGCTGCATCCTTATCCTGGAAAGTAGCTGGTTCTTTACCGCCATACATACTCAAATCGTGGGCTGCGCTGAGCGAGAGATCGTAGAACACAGGAGAATTGACGTAGGCACCGATGCGGAAAGGAGACTCCTCTACCGGACGGAAGATGACACCTGCCTTCACGTCATAACCCGTACCCGTAATCTTGATCTCCTCGTAGGAATCGCTGTAGTTGCCATCCACCAGATTCTCTGCATAGAGGGAATTACTGTTGTAATGAACATCATGCAAACCGATGGTAAGACCGAGCCATACTCTATTGCCGATAGAACCGCTGATGTTGAAATCGTAGCTGCCGATGTAGCCATGTTGATACTGTCCGAAGAGATAAGACTGGGCATCGGCGAAAGCCAGGGCACCATCGGAAGTGACATTGAGCAGACCATTCTGATAATTGCCTGCATTATCCTTATAACCGCCAAAGTTTGCATCCACAGAACTCCATCCATCCACGCCCTCGGCATGTTTGGCTACAGTCAACTTGTTCTGCGAAGCCTTCGTGAGCGTATTGGCTGCGTTGAGGAGCTGTCCGAAGTCGGTACTCTTATGATAATTGAATGCGAGATTGAGCGCACTTGAGTTTCTCATCTTCGTAGACCAGACGATGCCTACCTGGTCGAAGGTTGGATGACTCTTCTTGCCGTCGAAATCGATGGCATATTCGCCAAAGGAAACGCTGTTATCAGCACCGCTCTGGGCGATGACACCAGCAGTGAGGCTGATCTGATTCTTGCGGAAAAGACCCACACCGGCTGGGTTGGTGCTGATGGTGGAGATGTCGGCACCCAAGGCCTCCATCGCTCCACCCATACCTACATAGCGGGCGGTACCCGTGAGTTGGCTGGCAGCCAACTTGGTATCCTGATAGGTTTCCTGCGCAGTGGCACTCATGGAAGCCACGAGTGCACTGGCAAAAAGTATATGTTTCAAATGATTCATGTTATTTCTAATTTTAATTGTTTATAAAGCTTTTGCCCTTTCAGGGCGTATTCATAAAAACCACTATAACCCAGGGCGATGCCCTGGGCTAGGAGCTTTTGGGCCTTCAGCCCGTACTTGAACCACATACGAAACTTCAGTAACTGAGATTTCAGGGCGTGCTGGCAAATGGCAAATCCTTTCAGGGCGTATTTATCGGCGACCTCCGAAGCTGCCGCCACCTGAGCGACCGCCGCCTCCAAAGCTGCCACCACCGGAATGGCCACCACCGAAGCTGCCACCTCCGCCTACGCTGCCGCCACCAAAGCTGCCGCCATTACCAAAGCTGCCGCTGTTGCCGAAGCCGGAATTACTGCGCGTTCCGAAATTGGAATTATTGTTGAAGCCATTGTTGTCACGGCGCTGACCGAAACTGCGGTTGGAACCGCTTCTGCGGGTATAGGTATTCCTGTTGCCCTGCGATCCGCCATAAACATATCCATGAGAAGCATCAATGCGACCCGGATTGTTATATCTCTTGCCGCCGGCAAAACCGCCATAGCTTACATGCCCAATCATCGGACCACCCCAGTACCAAGGACCATACCAGCCGCCCCAGCCGTAATACCATGGGTCGTACCAGCCGCCATACCAGCCGGCGTAGCCATAATACCAAGGATCATACCATGGGTCGAACCATGGGTCATACCAGCCCGCATAGTAGCCGTAGCGCCAAGGATTGTGCCATCCCCACATGCGCGAACGCCAGTAGTACGGACCATAGCCATAGTAGCCGTAGAACCACGGATCATAATAGCCATCCCAGCGGCTCATGCGGCGGGTGTAGTCGAAATCCTCATCCTGGTTGATGTATTTCTGGGCAAAATACGCATCATCATAGATGCTGTCGGGTCTTACCCCCTTGCCCACATGAAACTGGATGATGTCGTTGCCGAGCGAATCGGTGCCCACATGCTCAAAATGACTGAAGATGCGTCCGCCACGGTTATACTCATCCACATCACGCCCGCTTCCACTCCAATAGAGTGAGTAGATGCTATCTCTAAATGCACGCTGCGCAGCATACTGCTGCTGGAGGCGTGCCCGCTTCTCAGCTTTTTCCTGCGCCTCTTTCTTCGGGTTGAAGTAGAGGTCGTCGTCCTGCGCCATCGAAGTCAATGGCATGGCTGCAGCCATCAGGACTGCCAGAAGATACATTTTCTTCATCGTATATTTCTCCTATTCTTTAGTTTCGTTTCCAGAATCATCACGGCCTGCATATCCGTGAATCATCTGCTGAATTATATATGCAAGTGAGGGCTGAAAAACAGCCTTTTTCTATCTATATAATAATTCTAGTGCAAAAATATTGCTTATCTTTATGCAAAAATACAGAATTTCCCTAAAATAATGTAGGTTTTCCCCTATTTTTTTATAATTTTGCAGAAGATTTAAAATAATTCTAGCTTTTTTGAAC
>OWJF01001004.1_pt1 | contig 13219 bp, 10 predicted proteins | sample 1732941 | NCBI WGS metagenome assembly OWJF01 (sample SAMN05065770, study PRJEB22554) | human gut metagenome | biome: ENVO:2100002; feature: ENVO:00000062; material: ENVO:00002003 | host: Homo sapiens | place: USA
AACCGCATGTACGGTGGTGTGAGAGGTCGGAAAACGAAAGTAGGAGAAAAACTACTTCGTTTTCCTCCTACTCGATTATTGTCGTTTTTATATGTGTTGCCACTTCGTGGAGGGAGGCCTGTTAGAACAAGCTGAGGATCTTGTCTACTATCTTGTCGATATTAGAGGAGTCGTTGAGTTCTTCCAACTTTTCGTTGAGTTTGTCTTCCACCTTTTTGCTGACCTTGTCGGACATTTTGTCAATAGCCTCGTTGGTCTTGTTTTCGAGCTGTGACTGCAGGTTGGTGTTGTCTGAAGAGTTGTTTGCCGACTGATTGTCATCAGCATTTTCAGATGAGTCGTTGCTGTTGAGCAGTTCCACATTTTCCATTGCCTTGATGGCATCATCGGCATTGATGGTGTATACCTTGCCCAGGATTCCGAAGCTTACGTTGTGACTTTTGCCATTGAAGCTGACGGTGCCTTTCGAGAAGATGATGTAGTTGTGGTACTCGAAAAGCTGGTCGAAGGCAACATCTATCATGTTGTTCGAGATCATCTTGGCAAACGAGCGCAGGCCATCGGCGAAGATGAAGTCGTCACTGATGTTTGTAGTCTTGTCTATCACCTTGCCGACTTCCTCCTTTACGGCTTGCTTATGAGTGTCTCTGCCGGGGTTGGTGAATGCCAGGATGAGCAGAATCACAACCAAGAGTCCTACGAAGAATTTCCAGTAAGATTTCTTTTTCTTAGGCTTCTTGTCGCTGTCCTTCCCGTTCTCATTTTCCTCTGTTTCTGCTGCAGGCTGACTCATCTCTTCCGCCTGATTGGCTGTAGGAGGAACAGGAGGCACAGCAGTTCCTGTTTGCTGACTGCCTTCGGCGAGAATGTATTTCAGTTCGGCTATTTTCCAGGCTGGAGTCCAGTCTGCCATACCTTCTTTCCATACCAAAGTCTCAGGCTTGATATGTTTTTCTGCCAGCTGGGCTATGCTGAATGGTCCGGCTTGCTTTCCGTTTTCTACGATGAAGTATTCCATTGTTTCTGTCTGTTTATTTTTGTTTTTCTTTAACTTCCTCCTAACTTCTTTGCTCTTCACTCTCCCTCATGCGTCGCTTTCCACCATTTGGTCTGTTTCTTGGTTCTGAGAGCCACGGGATGCGAACTGGGGTCGCTGATGGTAAGACCCGAGAAGTCTTTGACGGTGATGGTTGTCGCATTGATGTTGCTGTACACTTCTGCGGTGCTTTGTGCGGCTTTTACCGTGGCTTTCAGCTGAGTGGCAAACTGATCCTTCATTGAGGCGTTGGGCTTCAGACTGTCTACATAGTTGCCCAAGTCGTAATACAGGTTGGGGGTGTATCCGTCTTCTGTCTGCACGCCAGCCAGGCGTTCTGTGGTGATGGTGTACTTGCTGTTCAGTTCCTTCATGATGGCAGCCAACTTGTCCATCTGTCGGCAGTCGATGGCAGCAAGGCTCGCGTATGGGGTAGAGGTGCTGTTGTAATGAGAGTGGTACGACGAGATGATGCTTGCGTAGTTGGGAGTTGTCGTGTTGAGATAGCTCCAGATATCCTCGTAGGGCAGTCCCTTTGCCATAATCTCATTGGGCGAAGCCAAGAGGAAGTTGGTGGCATCCTTCAGCTCGTAAGCCGTCTCCACATTACTCATATAGCAGGCATCGAAGAGGATGTACTGCATCTTGATGCCGTTGGTCTCGATGGCTTGTGCCAGCGATGATACGTTGATGGCATAGGTGTTGTCGAGTCCGCCAAAAGAGCGGGTCTTGAGTGCAGCTTTTCTCTTGACCTGGTTGGGATAGTTGGTCCAGTCGGAAATGTTGTTCCATCCTGTTCCGTGTCCTCCGATAATCAGGGCATAGTTGAGTGCCTCTGCCTGCTGTTTCACCTCACCGATGATCTCTGTCAGTCCTTCCGTAGTGGTGTAGGCATTGCCGGTATAGTTTTCCAGCATCTGATGCTCTACAGTAAAGGTGCTTGAGTTGTAAGTCAGCTCAAAGAGCGAACTCTCTGTGGCAGATGTGCTCATAAACACAAATACCCTTGTGCTTTTTAGTCCCTTGTTCTTCTTGATGGCATTCTCTATCTGGTTCAGGTTGTTGACCATATCGCTGTAGAGTCCTGCCGAGTTTTCGGTTCCCGACCATGGATACATGATGAGCAAGGTCTGCTTGTTGACGCTGTCGATGTCGAAAGCCTCGTCGTTGCAGCCCGTCAGTCCCATCAGGGCGAAGGATACATATATAAATAAGGTGAAAAGCTTCTTTCTTGTCATGATACGAAAAATGTTAAATGTTAAGTGTTAAATGTTAAGTCGTGGCGCCCTTGTAAAGTCTTGTTCTTAAGATGGCAAGAGCAGCCTCGTCTAACACTTAACATTCAACATTTAACATTGAAAAAAAAATAGTCTGTTACTTCTTCTTGAGTTCTTCGATAGTAGCCTTGAGGGCTGCGATCTTCTCTACAGAGTCGCTTTCTTTCTTGCGCTCAAGAGCCACCACCTTCTCAGGAGCGTGAGCCACGAAGTTCTCGTTGCTGAGCTTCTTGCGCACACCCATCAGGAAGCCTTCAAGGTGCTTGAGCTGTGCCTCTGCCTTCTCTATCTCGGCAGCCACGTCGATAAGGTCGCCCAATGGTACGGCAAACTCGTCGGTACCTACCATGAAACTGGATGCGTCGGCGCTCTTATCGGCGATGACCTCAATCTTGTCGAGGTTGGCCATCTTCAGAGTTACGTCGTTGTAAGCCTCGAAATCGTTCTTGCCTACTACCTGCAGAGACAACTGCTCCTTCTGGGCAATGTTCTTCTGGTTGCGAACGGTACGAACACCGGCGATAATCTGCTTCACTGCCTCAATGTCGGCTGCCAACTTCTGCTCCTCAGCTGTAGGTGCAGGAATCTCCAGCTTCTCGCGCATGATGCTCTCGCCATCCTTGCGGTCGTAGATGTGCTGCCACAACTCCTCGGTGATGAATGGCATGAATGGGTGCAGCATCTTCAGCAGTGCGTCGAAGAAACGCAGGGTAGCGTTGTAGCTCTTCTGGTCGATAGGCTGACCGTAGGCTGGCTTCACCATCTCCAAGTACCAAGATGAGAACTCATCCCAGAACAACTTATATACAGTCATCAAAGCCTCAGAGATACGGTAGTCCTTAAACTGCTTCTGCATCTCCTCGTTCACCACCTTGAGCTTGGCGTCAAACCATTTCACTGCGATTTCTGCGCTCTTAGGCTGTTCGATATCTGCTGTCTCCCAACCCTTAACGAGGCGGAAGGCGTTCCATATCTTGTTGTTGAAGTTACGTCCCTGCTCGCAAAGGCTCTCGTCGAAGAGGATGTCGTTGCCTGCAGGCGCAGAGAGCATCATACCCATGCGTACACCGTCGGCACCAAACTTATCGATCAGGTCGATAGGGTCAGGAGAGTTGCCGAGGCTCTTGCTCATCTTACGGCCGAGCTTGTCGCGAACGATACCTGTGAAGTACACGTGCTTGAAAGGCATCTTGCCACGATATTCGTAGCCAGCCATGATCATACGTGCCACCCAGAAGAAGATGATGTCCGGACCTGTTACGAGGTCGCTGGTGGGGTAGTAGTAGTTGATCTCCTCATTGTCTGGGTGCTCGATGCCGTCGAAGAGAGAGATAGGCCACAACCATGAAGAGAACCATGTGTCGAGGCAGTCGCTCTCTTGTTCCAGGTCTTCGGCCTTGATGTTGGCATTCTTCTCCTGTGCGAGCTTCAAAGCCTCCTCTGCGGTTTCAGCCACTACGAAGTCCTTCTTGCCCTCGTTGTCGAAGTAGTAGGCTGGTATGCGATGACCCCACCACAGCTGACGGCTGATACACCAGTCTTTGATATTCTCCAACCAGTGGCGATAGGTGTTCTTATATTTCTTGGGGTAGAACTCGATGTCGTCGTCCATGACCGGTGCGAGGGCGATGTCAGCAAAGTGCTGCATCTTGAGGAACCACTGTGTAGAGAGCTTAGGCTCGATAGGCACATTGGTGCGCTCAGAGAAACCTACCTTATTATTATAGTCCTCTATCTTCTCCATGAGGCCAGCCTCCTGCAGGTCGGCCGAGATCTGCTTGCGCACGTCCATGCGGTCCATGCCCACATACATGCCGGCAGCCTCACTGATGGTTCCGTTGTCGTTGAAGATATCGATGGTTGCCAGTCCGTGCTTCAAGCCGAGTGCATGGTCGTTGATGTCGTGAGCTGGAGTCACCTTCAGACAACCTGTACCGAACTCGATGTCTACGTATGAGTCCTCGATGACAGGAATCTCACGGCCTACGAGAGGCACGATGACGTGCTTACCCTTCAGCCAGGTGTTCTTCTTGTCCTCTGGGTTGATACACATGGCTGTATCGCCCATGATGGTCTCAGGACGTGTGGTAGCCACTACAGCATAGTAGCCCTTCTCGTCCTTGTGCATCACGTTCTCCTCGTCCACCTGCTGGCAGTCTTGCTCCACTACGTAATACTTCAGATGGTAGAGTTTAGAGTGCTCGTCCTTGTAGATAACCTCCTCGTCGGAGAGTGCAGTCTGCGCCTTAGGATCCCAGTTCACCATGCGCACGCCGCGATAGATAAATCCCTTCTGGTAGAGGTCGCAGAACACATGGATCACGGCACGCGAACGGGTCTCGTCCATAGTGAATGCTGTGCGGTCCCAGTCGCAGCTGGCACCCAAGCGACGCAACTGCTTGAGGATGATGCCGCCATGCTCGTGAGTCCAGTCCCATGCATGTTTGAGGAACTCCTCACGGGTGAGGTCGGTCTTCTTGATGCCCTGCTGAGCGAGGCGGTTCACCACCTTGGCCTCGGTAGCGATACTGGCATGGTCGGTACCTGGCACCCAGCATGCGTTCTTTCCCTCCATTCGTGCACGGCGCACAAGGATGTCCTGGATTGTATTGTTGAGCATGTGTCCCATGTGGAGCACACCTGTTACGTTAGGTGGTGGGATTACCACTGTATAGGGGTCACGACCGTCTGGCTTCGAGCTGAAGAGTTTGTTGTCGAGCCAGTACTGATACCATTTTCCTTCCACGTCTTGTGGATCGTACTTACTTGCTAATTCCATTTTTTATTATCTTTTGTTGTTTTTTCTTCAATAAAATCGGTGCAAAGTTACTAAATTCTGCCGAAATAAGCGAGGTCTTTACTTATTATTTTCCTTCATTTATGTTTTTCATCTTCATTTGGAGCTTTAAATTTGTAGAATACTTCTTTTATATGTTTTGTTCTATTCATAAGTCTTGGGATTTTTATGGATAGTAGTGATGAACGACAGGCCACTTTGTGCCACTTGTGCCAATGTGCCAAGTGGCACAAATATAGAAAAATATAGAAAAAACCAGTATTTATGGTACTTTTAGTACTGAAATGCCACATGGCACTTTGGCACAAGTGGCACAAACTTATGCTACTGGTTACTCTACATGACCTCTTCTCAGCCGATGAGCGGACCTTGGTGTGTCTGGGGCGTAAGTACCATCTTTTCATCTGTTGGTATGTCACTTGGCAGTGACAAGTATGATACTTATGTCCTGTAATGTCAGGCTGCAATATTTATTTCGTATGACGATATTTAAATACTGTGTACTCAAGTTAGAAGTTATTTATTACCAAAAAAAACATGAAAATAACGATGGGTTTCCAAGAAAAGCATTATCTTTGCACTATAGTTTCATTAAAATAATATCAACAAGTGCATAGCAAGGAAGAAAAATTAGCCGCTTTCGGGAGATTGCTGGATGTGCAGGACCGCCTGCGCATACAATGTCCATGGGACAGGAAACAGACCTTCGAGAGTCTTCGACCCAATACCATTGAGGAGACTTTCGAGTTGTGTGACGCTCTGATGAAGCGCGACTATAAGAATATCAAGAAAGAGTTGGGCGATGTGCTCGAGCATGTGATGTTCTACAGCATCATAGGGCGTGAGGACGAGGAGTTCGACATCTGTGATGTCTGCAACCAGGAAGCCGACAAGCTCATGTTCCGCCATCCGTTCATCAACTGGCGTGAGGAGGGTAACTGGACGGTTGCCAACCCCGACATGTGTATCAACGAAGCAGGACAGGTGGTGTATAAGGAAACCCAGCAGGAGGAGCCCGATGACGCCTCACGTCCCTCTACCGCCTCGGCTGTGGAGAAGACCTGGGAACAGATTAAGCAGCAGGAGAAAGACGGCAACGAGCGGGTGCTGAGTGGAGTGCCCGATGCCTTGCCCTCGCTCATCAAGGCTTATCGCATACAGGACAAGGCACGCAACGTGGGCTTCGACTGGAAAGAGAAGGAGGATGTGTGGGACAAGGTGTACGAGGAACTGGAAGAGCTGAAGGCCGAACTGGCTAAGAGTGACAAGGAAAACTCCACCCGCGAGTTGGGCGATTTCCTCTTCTCTGTCATCAATGCCGCCCGGCTGTATAAGCTCAATCCCGACAATGCTCTGGAGATGACCAACCAGAAGTTTATCCGCAGGTTCAACTATGTGGAAGACCATTCGATGAAGCAGGGTAAGAGTCTGAAAGACATGGCCTTGGAGGAAATGGATAAACTATGGGATGAGGCTAAACGTCAAGAGTAAGGAGTTTAATATAATACATATAAAGATGAGACGATTATTCTTTTTTACAGTGGCTGTCGTGGGGCTGATGCTCATGGCAGGTTGCCACGACCGTAAGGCGGCAAAGGTAATGGGTATGAACGATTCTGTAGATGTGGAGGCGGACAACGATTCCACCATTTATGGTGTTTGTGGCGAAGGAACCTCCATGCACTCGCTGCAACTCATTGCTGACAATGGCGATACACTCGATGTCTTTGTTGACGACGAGGAACCGGGAGTGGTACAGGGCGGGCTCCTGGCTGGCGACCGCATAGCTCTGATAGCTTACAAGTCTGCCGACGGCGAGATGGTGGCGCAGCGCGTCATTAATCTTACCTCACTCTTGGGCAAGTGGACCAGTATAGACAAGAACTTCGAGATCGTGGAAGGTGGCGACATCGTCAACAACGTCAAGGCAGAGGTCAACCCCTGGACCTCGTGGAAAATCGTCAACGGCAAACTGCTGCTTAATACCGATACCTTCGCCATCGACAACCTGGGTCCCGACAGTCTGCTGCTCGAGAACCATAAAGGCATCTATGTATTCAAACGCCAGCAGTAGGAGAAGCTGGAGAGACAGATTATGGAACCATTCAGAATTCATATCTTAGGGTGCGGCAGCGCTTTGCCCACCCTCAAGCACAGTGCTTCCGCGCAGCTCATCGAGATGCGTGGCAAGTGCTTCATGATGGATTGTGGCGAGGGAGCACAGATGCAGTTCAGGCGCTCGCATGTCCACTTTGCCAAGGTGAGCGCCATCTTTATTTCTCATCTTCATGGCGACCATTGCTTTGGATTGTTAGGACTGCTCTCCACCTTTGGTATGTTGGGACGTACATCTCGGCTAAAAGTTTTCGCACCAGAGTGTTACGCCAGCCTGTTTGAGCAACAGATGAACTTCTTTATGCAGGGCATGACCTATGAAATAGAGTTTGTTCCCGTAGATACAACCCAGCAAAAAGTGGTTTACGAAGACCATTCCGTCACCGTAGAGACGGTGCCTTTGCGCCATCGTGTACCCTGCTGTGGCTACATCTTCCGCGAGAAGCCCACCTTGCCACACATCCGTCGCGACATGATAGACTATTACGGCATTCCGCTCTCGCAGATCAACAACATCAAGAACGGCGCTGACTGGACGACACCCGAGGGCGACATCGTGCCCAACAGCAGGTTGGTGGAGCCAGCCGACGCACCCCGCAGTTATGCCTACTGCAGCGATACGTGTTATCTGCCCGATCTGTATGAAAGAGTAAAAGACGTGACGGTGCTCTATCACGAAAGCACCTATACCTCGGAGAATGAGGACCGTGCCAAGATCTATTATCACAGCACAGCGCGCCAGGCAGCCCTTGTCGCCCAGAAGGCCGGGGCAGGGCGCTTGTTGCTCGGTCATTACAGCGCCCGATACAACAATGAGAATGTGCTGCTCGAAGAGGCGAAGGCGGTCTTCCCGGAGAGTTATCTCGCGCAAGAGGGAATGGTGTTTGAGGTGAAGTAGTTCTCGGGAGTTCTCTCAGGAGTTAAGGAGATTTCAAAGGAGTTAAAGAAGTAAAAGGAGTTAAGGAGTTACGACAAATGCTTTTGTGGACTTAAATTAACACTAAGTATTAACTCAAGTTTCGCTTGTGGTTCAAGCACGCCCTTTATGGGCGTGTGGCGCTAACTTGCGAAAGTTGAAGCATAAATGTTTCCTCCAAGGCATTTGTCTTCACTCCTCAGCGACCGGAGGGAGCGATAACTCCTTAACTCCTTAAAAAACTCCTGCAGAAAAAAGTTCATTTTTAGATGCAAGGTTTTAGTATCTCGTAGTTTAATAAATAAATTTAGGAGAATTTGGAATCAGAAAAGCAACTCCTCGACGACATTTTGAGTGGTAGTCGCGATGCGATGCATCGACTCTACGACCGCTACATCGGGTATGTGATGGCCGTAGGGCTCAGGTACGTACCCGACAGGGACGAGGTGCGCGATGTCGTACAGGACAGCTTTGTGAAGATCTTCTCCTCCATCTCCCGCTTCGAGTATCGGGGCGAGGGCTCGCTCAAGGGCTGGATGCTGCGTATTGTAGCCAACGAGGCCATCAGCTACGCCAAGGCAAAGACGAAGTTTGTATTTACCGACGAGGTGCCCGACGAACCCGAGGCCGACAGCCCTGAGGTGGAACGTGTGCCGCCTGATGTGCTGACGCGGCTCATAGGCACGCTTCCCGATGGATACAGGCTCGTGCTCAATATGTATGTGTTTGAGCAGAAAAGCCATAAGGAGATAGCCGCAGAGCTGGGCATCAAGGAAAGCACCTCTGCATCTCAGTATCTGAGAGCCAAGAAACTGTTGGCAACGAGAATAAAAAACTATTTAAAGAATACGGAAAATGAACAAGACTGATTGGACAGACAAACTACGAGACAGGCTGGAGAACTATGAGGCTCCGGTCGGCGGTGACTTGTGGGCAGACATCGAGCAATCGCTTGTTCATCGCCCTGCCGTTCTTCGTCCTCTTGACGCCAAGCCAGCCCGTCGCATGGGTTTGCGTTGGTGGGGAATGGCTGCAGCCCTGGCTGCCCTCGTGGTGGGAGGCAGTTATGTGTATTTACAGCAACCTCTTTCGCCTGCCGATACGGCAGTAGTGTCTTCTGTGATGAACCCTCAGGGGGCTTTGTCGTCTGGTAGTTCCAAGGATGATGCGCATGGCAATGCTGCTGAAAATCAAATAGCAGCCCTTGATACAGATGCCAGTCTTTCTGCTGCTCAAAGCGGCCAACCTGTTCTGCTGGCAGATAATATAGTGGACAACAGTCGTGCTGCCCGAAAGTCGCAAGGAAATGAGGCCTCAGAGCCCCTTCTTCTCTCTGCCGACGGAGGTGAAGAGCCTGTCTGCGACCTGTCGCCAGCATTGACAGAGCCTGCCGGTTCTGCTGCCCGTTCGGTTCAAGAGTCTTCGGATTCCCGAGAGGCTTCTTCCGTCCGTTCCTCTTCATCATCAGAATCTCATCTGAAAAAGCATGCTGCTTTGTTTGGCAGTCAGACGAAAAAGTCTGTCCGTCAGGTGTCCCTTTCTACAGCCGATCCACAGATTGTTGCAGCCAAGTCGGCCGCTTCCGAGGGCTGGTCGGTGAAACTCTATGCCGAGAATGGCATTCCTCGCAGTTACAGCAACGGCGAGTCTTCGGGCTCTTGGGTGATGAGCGACGCCATGATGGGACCTGCTGTCGACAACACACTGCAGTTTATGGTCGTCAAGCTCAACAACAAGGAGTCTCTTGTCGACTCCAAGCATCATTTTCCCGTCTCGGTGGGTTTGCAGGTAGGTGTGCCACTTCTTCCACGTCTCTCGCTTACCGCGGGCGTTGTCTATACACAGACCAGTTCTGATTTTACTTATCAGTATGGCTCCGGTCAGATGGTTGTCAACCAGTCGCTCCACTATGTAGGTATTCCTGTAGGACTTTCCTATGAGGCCTGGGGTATCAGCCGTTTGCATACCTATGTCAATGTAGGAGGTGAAGGGGCAGTAAATGTGAAAAACAAGACCTTGATGGATGGCAACCGTGAAGATGTGGGGCGCGACAAGATGCAATGGTCTGCCAATGCATCCCTGGGCATTCAGTTTGACGTGATTCCGCAGTTGGGCATTTATGCCGAGCCGGGTGCGAAGTATTATTTTGACAACGGCAGCCATATAGACAACGTGTTCAAGGACAAGAAACTGAACTTCAATTTCCAGTTTGGCTTGCGTTGGAACATCGGAAAGTAACGCTTCTTTGTGGGAATGTTTAATTCAACTTTCCCAATTGTGAAAGTTGAATTAGACGTTAAACAAAGTTAAAACCTGGCTTTTGCTGTTACATTTTGAGGCTTAATAACGTTTATTAGGATGAAGACGTATTTAATTAGGTCAAAAACATAAAATAATCATCATAAAGAATTTGGAGAAATGGTAAAAGTTCTGGCAAGTATAGGCATGCTGCTGACCTATACTGCTGCAATTTCGGCAGCAAATACACCCCGTTGGGCAGACAATGGCACCAAGACAGCTCCCATAGAAGTGACCGACACGATGGCATACGACAGCATCAAGTGGTCGGAAAACCTGGACGCAGTGACCGTTGTTGCAAAGAAACCCCTGGTAAAGAGCGAACTCGACAAAATGACCTACGATGTAGAGTCTGACCCCGAGGCACAGGCCAACAGCGTGTTGGAGATGCTACGCAAGGTGCCGATGGTGACAGTCGACGGGCAGGACAACATCATGGTGAACAACAGTTCGTCGTTCAAGGTCTATGTCAACGGCAAACCCAACAACATGATGTCGAACAATCCCTCCGAGGTGCTCAAGAACATGCCTGCCAACAGCGTGAAGAAGATAGAAATCATCACCAATCCCGGACCCAAGTATGATGCCGAGGGAGTGGGAGGCATCATCAACATCATCACCACAGGCAAGGGTATGGAGGGCTATTCGCTCACCGTAGGAACCAACTATAACACCCAGGGCCGCATAGGTGCCAACATGTTTGGCACCGTACAGAGTGGCAAGTTCACCGTCAGCGGACGCTACAGCTATACGCACAGCGATGCGAAGCGCTACTGGGGCGGCAATCGTCGAGAGGTGACAGGCAACATCGACGAAACCTCCGCCAATGTGGAGAGCTATTCCACAAGCAATGGCTGGTACAACTACCATTCGGGCAGTTTCGAGGCCAGTTACGAGATCGACAGTTTGCGCCTCGTGTCAGCCTCGTTTGGCCTATGGGCTGGCGGAGGCCACACACCCAATGAGCGACAGGTAGTGGCAACATCGCCCCTCGACGAAAGTCCCCTTTACCATTATTCCAACTTCGACCGTTCCCGCAACAGATGGTCTTCCATAGACGGAGGCATCGACTATCAGCGCTCCTTCCCGGTGAAAGACCGCCTGCTCACCCTGTCTTACAAGATCAACAGCAACCCCAGCGATGACGAAGACGAATACGCGTATCATGACATAGACGGCGTGGCTGCATGGCAAGACTATCTGCACATGCTGAAAGACCAGCGTCACGAGCAGGACGGCAATTCGTTGGAGCAGACCTTCCAAATAGACTATACCACGCCCTTTGCCAAGATACATACCTTGGAGGCAGGCCTTAAGTACATCATGCGCGACAACCACAGCAACGACGACCGCTACACCCGTGAGGCACTGAGTGCAGCCGACTACGCCTACGACGAAGCCAACAGCTCGCACTACAAGCACACCAATGACATCTTCGCAGGCTATCTGGGCTATGGAGTGAAATGGAATCTGCTGTCGGGTCGTCTCGGTCTGCGCTATGAGCACACCCTGCAAGACGTGAAGTACCGTTTGGGACGTGGCGAAGACTTTCGCAAGAACTTCGACGACCTTGTGCCCTCGGCAAGTTTCGGCGTGCGTGTGTCCGACTACGTCAATTTCAGCCTTGCCTACAACATGCGCATCTTCCGTCCAGGCATCTGGTATCTCAATCCTTATCTCGATGACAGCAATCCTGCTTCCCTCAGCCAGGGCAACAGCGACCTCGTGAGCGAGAAGAAGCATCAGATCACGTTGGGTTTCAACCTCAACACCAGCAAACTGAGTCTGAATGTGAAGGCCGCTACGGCTTTTGTCAACAACAGCATCGAGGAAGTCACCTCACTCGTCGACGACCGCACCATCGCAGGACTGAGCCATCCTACAGGCAAGCAGGTCATCTACACCACCTATGAGAACATCGGTAAGGTGAAGGCATCGGCTCTGAGTGCCTATGTCAGCTGGAACATCTTCAGCAAGACACGCATCTACTCCAATCTGTATGGATTATACAGCGACTACTCCAATGGGCAGACCATGCGCAACCATGGATGGTTTGGCTACACCTTCACCGGCATCGAGCAAACGCTGCCCAAGAACTGGTTCATCTCGTTAGATTATTTCGGCCGTACGAAGAGTGTTTCCCTTCAGGGCAAGGGCAGTTCTTATTCCGACTATGGCATCACGGTCAAGAAGTCGTTCCTCAACAAGCGTCTCAACGTGAGCGTCTATGCGGGCTGTCTGTTTAATAAGTACACGCGCCAGGATGACGTGACCGAAAGCGCTAATTTCCGTCAGAGTTCCTGGTCGAAAACCAGCAGTCGCCGCTTCTACTTCTCAGTTACCTACCGCTTCGGTTCGCTCAAGGCGAGTGTGAAGAAAGCTGAGCGTGGCATCGAGAACGACGACGTGAAAAGTGGAGGGGGCAGCAATGAATAACTTGCCTCCCAAGAAATCTCAATTCTCTCTCTTTAATATTCCCAGGTATTGCCGGCAAGTGAGCCACATACCTGGGCTTTTTATGTTTATGAATTCCGTTTTCGGGGGATTTGTCCCTGGTCTTGGATATTCTGCCGTAGGGGTGAGAAGAGAAACTTGTCGGTAATATACCCTCGCGCACACGCGCAGCCCGCGCTCCCGTGTGTATAATATAATGAGAGTGGGGCAGGAAAGTCTCTTATTCTTCACCTTAACTGTTAAATAACTGTTAATTTTCAAACTTTTTCGCCGAAACTCTTGCGTGTTTGGAAAATAGTTTGTACTTTTGCACTCGCTTTTGAGAA
>OWJF01001005.1_pt1 | contig 13213 bp, 10 predicted proteins | sample 1732941 | NCBI WGS metagenome assembly OWJF01 (sample SAMN05065770, study PRJEB22554) | human gut metagenome | biome: ENVO:2100002; feature: ENVO:00000062; material: ENVO:00002003 | host: Homo sapiens | place: USA
CGAGATGCAGCGTAGTCTCGTGGGCTCGGAGATGTGTATAAGAGACAGGTGCGTGATAGTCGCCGTCTATGGCAACCGCGCCTACGACGACGCCCTCGTAGAGATGCAGGACATAGCCACCGCAGCGGGTTTCCGGGTGATGGCAGCCGTGACAGCCATCGCCGAGCACAGCGTGTGCCGACAGCTTGCCGCCGGACGCCCCGATGCGAGCGACGCCGCGCAGCTTGGTGAGTTTGGTGCCGCCATCCTTGCCCGCGCAGCCCTGTCGGCGCCCATCCCCGAGTTCACTCTGCCGGGTCACCGTCCTTACCGCGAGTACAGCCCATGTGCCGTGCCCGAAGCCGATGACCGCTGTCAGGGCTGCGGAGCATGTGCTGCCCAGTGCCCCACCAGAGCCATCGCGCCAGACCATCCCCAGACCACCGACCCAGCCCTCTGCATCAGTTGTATGCGTTGCGTGCAGGTGTGCCCCGTCCATGCCCGAGGCATCGGACAGCGCCTCTCCATGCTGGCAGTCCATCTCGAACCGCTCTGCCGCGAGCGACAGGAGAACAGACTCTATCTCCCATGATGCCGACTATACAGGGACCGGAATACACCGTGCATGGGGCTACGGTACGCAAGGTCGTCGCAGCCTTCGACTCGTTCAAGGGCTGTCTCTCTGCCCGGGAGGCATGCGAGGCGTGTGCCCAAGGCATAGGCAGAGTCCTGCCCCACGCCGCTGTAGTTCAGCTGCCGCTGAGCGATGGAGGCGAAGGGCTGGTCGAGTGTGTATGCCGGCTGCTGCCCTCACGTCCTGTGACCGTCGAGGTGCATGGCCCCCTGATGGAGCCTGTGACCGCCGAATATGCCGTGTCCATGGATGGTCGTACCGCCTATATGGAGATGGCGGCGGCAAGCGGACTGACGCTCGTGCCCGTAGGGCGGCGCGATGTGATGCGTGCCACCACCTATGGCGTGGGCGAGATGATGGCCGACGCCGTAAGCCGAGGCTGCACCGAGATAGTGATGGGTATTGGCGGAAGCGCCACCTGCGACGGCGGCAGGGGCATGATAGAGGCCCTGGGCGACAGTCGGCGCCTGGCGTCACGGTGTAGAGTCACCGTGGCCTGCGATGTAGACAATCCGCTGTATGGCGAGCGTGGTGCCGCCTGCATCTTTGCCCCGCAGAAGGGTGCTTCGCCCGAGCAGGTCAGGGCTCTCGACGCTCGTCTGCGCGACTTTGCCCGCGCCACTGAGCGTGCCGGACTCGCCACGCCACTACTCGCCCTCCACCCGGGGGCTGGTGCGGCCGGAGGACTGGGCTATGCGCTCATGGCATACCTCAACGCCGACCTCCGCTCGGGCATAGACATCATGCTCGAGCTTGCCCATTTCGACGACGCCATCCGTGATGCCGACCTCGTAATCACGGGCGAGGGCAGGTCTGACGCTCAGACACTTATGGGCAAGGTTCCCTATGGGGTGCTGGCGCGCTGCCGCCGCGAGGGAGTGAAGGCGTGGCTACTGTCGGGCGCGGTCGACGATACCGAGGGGCAGCTCTCGACTGCGTTTGACCTGGTTGCGGACATCAACGATGCCGACCTCCGACCGCTCGCCGTGCTGATGCAGCCCGAGGTGGCACGCCACAACCTCGCTGCGACTGTGGCAAGACTCGTTGGTGGGGCGGGGTAAACGGAGGTATGGAACACCATGCCATCATTTCTCATGAATGTGAGCACGTTATTGTATATTCATCAGCATGTGGATGAATGGTTTAAGAAGACAACGCTTCTGAGAAATGGCAATTGTCAGACATATTCCGACTTGTTTACATCAAATAGTTCATATATCAAGAAGAAAGCCTGTCGGTAATGAAGAATTTTCACTACCGACAGGCTTATCTGTATTTTATCTATAAAGTTATCTCCATAGAGGATCCGAAATCCAATTTTTAGGGAATCCCATTGCAGCCGGATCTACCTGGGGATAAGAAACGAGTAAGGATTTGAGTTCATTCTTGAAGTCCAATCCATATCCCATGGAATCAAGCCAGTATGCAATACAACAGGCTATAGCATATACTTTGTTCGCATCAACACCATTAATGTCAACCCACGCACCACGTAAAGAGGCATTCATTTGTGGAGCGTTGGAAAGATAAAACGATTCCAAAGTCGTGAGTGGTGAGCGCAACAGTTTCTCAGGACAGTTACACTACGCATCCAGCTTTCCAACACCTCATGCTGTGGAAGATTGAATTGACGAGCTACACGCTTCTTCAACTTCTTGTCACTGAAATTGTAATAGAGTTTTGAAAGCGTGCCAAAACGGTCCATGAACCAAAGAGAACTCTTGTATAATCTTTGTGCGCTAAGCAATCTCTAATCGTTGAACAGCCTTGAACATCAAATCTCTCAACTCTATATCAAAGTTATAGAGAGCTACGGCATCTTCAAATCTACTATTAGGCTTAAACTGATGTGTAGTTTTGTCTTCCTCCATAGGACGAAGGTATTGAACAAAACGAAAATAGCTGACCTCACCAAGAAATTTTACAGCCTTGGATGAATCAGCAATATTTAAGCCTCTACTTTTTAGTAGTTCTATTTGTTCCGAAATAGAAAGAGCCTGCTTAGTGTATAATCTTAATGTACCCATAAAAAGCAAAAGACCCGCCCTGGTTCGCTGTTCAAATGGGAAGCGTGGCGGATTCTGTTGCTGCAAAGGTACGAATAATCATTGACAATACAAACTTTTTAGCAAGAAAAATCATGCAAAAAAGCATTTCTTTTGATATGTTTATATTTTGACAATGCAAAATCAGACCATAGAATCACATTTTGCTAGTAGAAAAAAACAAACTCCCCATCTGGCTCAAGAAAGCAGGATGGGGAAATGTCTGTATCTTATTTACCGCTGTTATTCAGGCTTTGAATCAAAGAAACCGATAAATTCATCAAAATCTTGAAGAATGACATCCAATCTAGGATTACTCTTTTGAACTATAATGGCTATGTAATTGTCAACTTCTTCATCTCTAAGAACAGAAACTTTGACGCAAAAACGGTCTCGTTTATCAAATTCGTTAAACCATCTGGTAAAAAGACGAGCTCTTATAGCCTGTTTGCTATCACCTGTTTCACATTGATATAGAAGAATGTCTGGATTCGTGAGAAAGAATTCCTCAATGATACATTGTATAGTCTCTTTGACTTTAGAATCGTTAGGCGAATTCTTCTTGTTTTCATTGAGAATGCCGAATTCGTACGCTTTTTCATCCTCCCATATATTATTGTTTTCTACAAATTCTATTCGATACTGAACACCATAATCTGTTAAAAACTTATATGAACCATTATCAACCCATACCTTATAAGGGGAATGAAAGTTGAGGCGAGTTAAATTAAAGGCTTGCATAGCAGTCTGCAGCCTCCTTACGTGCTCGGGCAAAGTCTAGTTGAGCCTTTGCTTCCATTTCTTTTTTACGTTTTACCATGTCTCGTAATACAGCAATTGCTTCTTCACGAGTTTTAATTTTTAAAGCCATATTTATTCATTTTAAAGTTCTACTTCTGTTTGCGTGCAAAGTTAAGCTTTTATTTTGAAAGTACAAAGAAAACGAGAGAAAAAGTTCTACCTGTACGGTTGAAATTACCCAACAGAAAGGGCAGAAACTCCTAGCCCGGGGCATCACCCTGGGTAATCATGAACGCAAACCTGTCGCCCTGTAAGTGCAAAAGAATTTACATCAACTGCTGTATCTGGGTCTCCGTCAACCCCGTTATCTCCATTACCGTTGATGCATCCATGCCTTTTGCCAGCATATTCTTAGCAATCTCAATACTTCTTTGGCTTTTGCCAGCTTCTTCACCTTTTGCCATGCCTTGCTTCATGCCTTCTTCCATGCCTTTTTCCATGCCTTTTTCCATGCCTTGCTGATAGCTGTCATACTGAAGGGTTCTCTCCACGCTTACCGCATCCCAAAACTTATCATAGGCTCTGAGTTCGGCATCTGTAAAGCCGGAAATCTTCAAGTCTTCTACGGCTTTTCCTATCTCCGGGTCACGAAGCAGATCGGAAGGAACCTCCTGGGTGTTGGCATTGATTTCCGTGAGGAAACGGAGCCACAATACCATCATGCGCTTGTCGGAGATGGAATGAGGGGTGAACTTAGGCAATTCTATGAAGGTGAAATGCAAGCCTTCGATTACCTTGTTGCTGTCCTTGTCGTGCACGATGCGATAGTTGTGGATGAATTCAGGAGTATCGTGCTCGAAGATGTCATTTACCAAATTGAGAGAATAAACAGGCTGTAGAGCACAGTATCTTTCTCCCTTTTTAGCCTGACTCACATAGAGTTTGGAGGCATTGAACAGTACTCGCTGCTTGAAAGCATTAGACCATTCCATCTGCATCTCTACGCAGAATTTCCTGCCTCTGGCATCGGTGCAGAGTACATCTACTATTGTATTCTTGTGGCCTTCCAGTTCGGGCACAAGTTCCGTTGGCAGATACTCTATCTCGCGTATCTGCTCTTCTTCGCTGAGTGGCAGGAGGGCGTTCAGGAGGCTAGCCAGCCGTTCGGGGTGATTACCGAATATCTTCTTGAACGTGAGGTCTGCCTTAGGGTCTAAGTACTTCATAACCTTTCTGTTTTAAAATGATACGGTTCTGTTTTAAAATGCTACCGCAAAATTACGCTTTTATTTTGAAACCAGCAAGAAAAAAGGGAGAAAAGTTTCAAAAATTATGGTGGGGGCTTCATGGTATCAGGAGTTTTATCAAGGAAATGAGCAAAAAAGTTTCTAAAAACATTATTTCAAAGAGGGTGTGCCATGGATTTATGACACACTCTCTTTGAAATATTATACTTCTTTCCTATTCTTTAGCTCTCAACCTTCTAATTGCATGAAGCCCCTATATATAATAAGGTGTAGGGCCGCCAATCTCCCCTATATATAATAAGGTGTAGGTTTTATATGGGCAAAATGGAGAAAAACAGGGAAAATGGACGGGTTAGAAGCCCAATATGGGGGCTATTTTATAAAAAACATAAGAAAATTAGCCTTTTTTTGAAAAAAAATGCTCAAAAACTTGCAAGTTTCGAAAAAAATACTTATATTTGCAACATGAAAAATCTCCCGGCTGGAGATATTCCATATACAACAAGAACTGAGTGGCGACAAAAAGCCACGACATATAAGAACAATAAGAACTTAGTGGTTATAAAAAACCACACTATATATAAGAACGATAAAAAATAACTTTTCTAAGAGGACCTTTGAAAGAGAACGAAGAACTTTTCTAAGAGTGCAGACTCTTTTCATCAAACGGGACTCTTAATTCGATATAGAGAATTAATTAATAACTTCCTGCCGAAAGGTTAGGAAAATCGTATAACTTTATAAATTATTACCGTATGAAAAGAAAGTATTTTAGCGCGCTGCTTATGGGTGCATTGACAATTGCCTCGGTAAGCACATTTACTTCTTGTAAGGACTACGATGATGACATTAGTAATTTGCAACAGCAGATTGATTCTAATGCAAAAGCAATTGAGACCATTCAGAATTTGATTAAGGGTGGTGGTCTTGTTACCGGAGTAACAGAAACTAGTGATGGTATTACTGTAAAGCTCAGTGATGGAAAATCAGTCACTATTTCAAATGGTAAGGATGGCGCTCCTGGTACTGCATGGACTATCGGTGCCGATGGTTACTGGTATGAGAATGGTAAAAAGACAGACAACTTGGCTCGTGGTCCTCAGGGCGAGAAAGGCGAGAAGGGCGATCAAGGCGTCAAGGGCGACAAGGGCGATCAAGGCGTCAAGGGTGACAAGGGTGATGCAGGCACAAGCGCATCCGCAGCATCTTATGAGTACTATGTTCCTGATGCAGAATCTGGTTACTTCGATATCTACAAGGATGGCAAGAAGGTAAGACGCAGTGACGTTCAGTTTGTTTCAGAAACTCCAAACTCTATCACCGCTACTTTGGATAAGCAAAACTTGATCCTCACAGGTGTTAAGGGTATTTCTGGTGAAAAGGTCGTTATTTCACTTACCGGTGATTTGACAGGCTTGGTATTCATGCCAAATCTCTACTTGGATGGTATTGAGACTTTGACTTATGACTACTTGCATGGTGAATACTTAGAGCATAAGGACAATTTGACTGGTCTTAGCCGCTTGAATACTACTACTGGCGTGGCTAAGACAATCAAGGGTCTTGATAATTATTTGCCAGACAGATTGGATAATGCTACAGCTCAAGATCCTGCTGCTGCAGTTTTGTACAATTATGGTCCTGCTTGGGGTGTTAAGTATCACATGAATCCATCAAATGCTGATATGGCATACGAGGATATTACGGGCTTCAATCTTCTTGAGCCAACAATCTTGAATTATCATACTCGTGCTACAGCTTCAGTGCTTGGAAATATTACTTCTCCTGAGTTGAATGATGCAGGCAAGGCTCTCTTCAATACTTCTAATGGTATTGTAACAGCAGGTTTGAAGATTCAGCATCCTGAAAAGTTGGAACCATTCCCAACTGTTAAAGATAAGAATGAGACAGCTAATACGATTGCTTTGCAGGCTAAGACTGCTGCAAGTACAGTAGCTGAAGGCAAGGTTACTTCTGATTATGCTTTGATTCAGCCACAGAAGGCTTACCTCGAGGCTTTGTACTGGAGATTGAAACCTCAATATGCTAAATTAGGTGCGTCTAATACCCGTATGGGTGACGAAAAGGGTATTCCTACAGCTAAGTACTTCGGTACAACTGCTACTGATGCAGCTGCTAAGGTTCACGTTTATGACTCACCTCAGGAGGCTTTGGCAGACCCAGCTGGTGCAGCTCTCGAACTTTACTATAATAGCGCAGAGGGTATTGATATTGCAAGCTACCTCGGACTCCATATGTTGGTAGAGGATGTTAAGCAGTTTACTCCTGGTACTACTACAACTCCTAATAAGCTTGGTGTAAACCTGAAGGAGATGTCATTAGAGGAAGGTAAGGAATGGGGCTTGACATATCAGTTCAACCTCGTTGAATACAAGGTAGACGGTAACGCAACAATTGATAGCCGTTATGCTAAGTGGGTTAACAAGGATGCTGGTGTCCTCCGTGCAGGGAATGTTGATGCAGAGGGTAACCCTACTACAACAGAATCTTCTACAGCTATCGACCGTGAGCCATTGGTTCAGGTTCTCGTTAAGCGTGGTGACCAGGTGGTTTTGGATGGTTACATCTTGATTCACATTACACGTCAGAACCCAGAGGTTGCTCCTAATAAGACAATTGACTTGTTGACACAGGATGCACAGTTCGATCTCTGCCATGATATTGATAAGTTGAAGACTACATGGTCTCAGTTCTCTTCTATTGTATTGACACAGGGTCTTGAGAATATGACCAAGAAGGACTTCGATGAGCAGTATACTATTGATAAGAAGGGTAATTTCGGTAACGATGCTGCAGGTAATACAACATTGGATTTGAAGATGTTCAAGGCTGCTCCAGAGAAGGGTGGTACCTACGATGCTGCTGATGATCTTGGTAATATCGAATACTTCCCTAATACAGAGGGTACAACTAACCATGCGTTTAAGTGGCACTTGACTGCTGCTGATCTTGAGAAGTTGACTCATGATCAGGCTAATCCTGTTACTGTAACTCGCTATGTACGTTACATTGGTAATGCAAAGGCTAAGTATCCTTACATCTATGTTAAGTTGACTTACAACTTGTCACGTATCAATAAGAACCAGCCATTCGGTGAGTTGATTCCTGAGTACTGGAAGGGACTTGATGGTTCTGAAAATGGTAAGGAAGCAGTTATCTTCGATGTTAAGGAGCCTACAAATGGTGGCGATATCGTTGGTATTAGCCGCAAGGTTACTTCTACTTTGAAGGGTAATGTTGCTAAGTTAGTAGGTACTCACAAGTATTACTTCGTTCCTGAGCCTGTTGTTGTTGGTGGTTATACTATCACTCCACAGAGCAGTGCTACTGATACCAAGTGGAACAAGTTGTACTGCAAGTATATCTCTGGCGACTCTCACGTATTCTGCAAGGATAAGTTGCAGGAAACTCTTGAGGGTTGTGCTATTGACTACGCAGATGGTGCATTCATGAATGAAGATCTCTATGCAGTAAAGGGTACTTCTTATGTTAAAATTGCAACATTGGATCCTGCTACCAGTGAGATTACATTGGATAAGAATCCAACAACAAAGGCTGTATTGAATGCGATTGGTTATGAGCCTGCGAATGCTAATATCCAGAAGGAGCTCCGCTCTTGGGTAGGTGTTGTAACTGAGAATACTTGTGGTGTAGCTGAGTTTGTTAAGGATGGTATCTTCCTGACATCTTGGGAGCGTCCAATCAACTTGATTGATGTTGCTACAGAGCCACGTATCGATGCTAACACCAATGGTAACGTTATCTACGCTCTTGATCTCTTCAAGTTGTACGATTGGCGTGGATGGAATACTGAAACAATGTCTGAGGCTGGTTGTGTCGCTAACCAGAGTAATATGTGGGGTGACCACCTCTGGTTCTGGGGTTACTACAATGTGAAGTCTATCACAATCGATACTACACCTGCTAACGTTGAGACAACTCTTGGCGGTGGTACTTGGACTACAATGGATCAGATTAGTAAGGATGTTCAACTCTTATGCGGTAATAAGAGTGGTGTTGCTACAGATCCTAAGGAAAGTAAAAAGGTAACTTACACCAACGATTTGACTTCTTACAACTCTGCAAGTCAGAATGCAGCTTTGACAACCTTCATGGAGGCTAATAAGGCTAAGTTCGGTACTATCTGGTACTACAACAATGGTGGTAACGTAGAGACCTTCAAGGTAAGAGTTCCTATCACTATCGCTTACGAGTGGGGTGAGTTTACTACTAAGGTTGAGTTCACCATCAAGGGTACAATCGGTGATTAAGACATTTATTGAAAAGGAAATTAATAATTAAGCTCTAATTAGAGGGTGTGCCTAAAAGAGCGGCGCACCCTCTTTTTATTTAAAAATGTGACGGGTATGAAAAAAACTATATTATATTCTCTCTTGGCTATATTGGTCTTCTCATTATGCTCATGCGGTGAGAAAAAGAAAAGTCGCGAACAGCAGGTTGATGAATTCAGAAGCGAATTGACTGAAGAAGATACGGCTGCTATGTTGAAACTGTGTGATGATGCCATGGCGCAACTCAAGGCAAAGGATTATAACGCAGTGCTTGCCAATTTGCATGAATATACCGATTCTACGCAAGAAGTAAAACCTCTCACAGAAGAAACAAGAAAAAGATATCTTAACAAGTTTAAGATGTTCCCTGTATTGGATTATACACGCGTATATTACTCATTCCAGTTGCAAGGCTGCAATGATGTGAAATATGATGTTACCTTTGCAACGGCAAAACAGGCTGGAACCGCTGAACCGGCAAAGACTGCTTATATGTTCAATCCGGTGAAAGTAGACGGCACTTGGAAACTGTGTGTAAAGACGGCTACTGACGAAATAGATATGAACATGCGCTAATAAAACATTTAAACTTACCTATTATGAAGAAATCATTGTTTGTCATATTACTGGCTTGTGTGTCTGCACCCGGTTGGGCTCAGATACAGCGCACTGCTGTATTTGATTTCAGTCAGCCACTCAGCCTTACTCCTTCCATAACTCCACCTGAAGGTAATAGTAATGAAGTTCCCGTTACTGATAATGTTTTCTCTAATGGCGACATCACTATTGATTTTGAGTGGGGTAATCAGGGATTGGGTACATCCATCTTAAATTTTACTAATCGCTATACTAAGGAAGTCACCTATTATCTCAAAGTCAACCAGCAGGCATTGATGAAAGTTCATGCGCCTGGTATTGGACGTCTAGACAGAGTCTCTTTCTCTGCAGGTAGTATGGTAGGTGATCTTCGAGTGACAGACGATGAATTAGGAAGTCAGGATGATGGATACAAGACATGGATTAATGATAAAGAGCAGGATATCCATGACTTAATATACAAAAACAGTTTTTCGAATGCTCAATTGAAAAAGATTACGGTACTCTATACCATGCCGTCTACCATTCTGACTGCTACAGGTGATTTGGAGGATGGCAGTGTTTTAGAGTACTTTGAAAACATGCATCTTACATTCGACCGCAACATGCTGGTTAAAGATGCATCCAAAATCACACTCTCTGATGGAACGGGCAGCCAGACGCTTTCTGCTACAGTAAAAGACAATGTGGTAACCTTATCTGCTGCTAGCCAGATAGCAAAGAATGGTACATATACACTTACGGTTCCTGCAAAGAGTTTTGTTGATAAGGAAGGCTTTGAGAACAAGAAAATGAAATTCTCTTTTGTCATCAAGGCTCCTTTTAGTCCTGTTTCGATTACTCCTGCAGCGGGAACCATTGAAACTTTACCTCTTACTATTGCCGTAGACTTCGGAGAGAAGGTTGGATATGTAGATGAGGCTGCCAGCGTGAAATTACTGAAAGATGGTAACGACTATCTGACAGCAAAGGCTGTCAAGGCATCTGATACGAAAGTTAATTTTGAAATACAGGGCGCTGCAGGTGCTATCTCAAAGAAGGGTACTTATAAACTTATTGTTCCTGCTAATGTAGTTTGCAACGACAAGAAGGGCGATGCCGAATGGGAACGCTACAATAAGGCTTTTGATGTAGAATATGTTGTTGTCGGTTCTGCCGCATATCTGAAAGCTCTGAAATTGTTGCAGAATAATTCGGTGGGCTATCCTAAGGTTACCAGTGCCGCTTATGTTGCTTTGAACGAAGTTGTCGGGAATGAGGCATCAACAAATGCAGAATTCAAGGCTGCTATTGATGCTTATTATAATGAAACGGATGTTCTTCTTCCAGAGAACAAGAAGTGGTATAAGATAGCCAGTGTAAATAAGAAGAATGAACGAAAGTATCTTGCCGTAAGTAACAATCAGGTTCTGTTAGTAGACAATATTGATGAAGCTTCAGCTTTTGAGGCGTTAACCTATAGTGGATTCTTCACCTTGGGTGATGCTGATGACAATATGCTGAATGTCAATGGAGTGACAGCTGATGCAGGGGCAGAAGTAAGCAAACTTAAAATTGCCAAACTGGATGGCTCTGCTGTTCAACTCGAATCGGGTGATGTCTTTGATGCCGACAAAGCATTGGGTACATTCTCATTCAAGGGCTCTTATCCATCAGTAACGGGAAACTCTAGCGTTGCTTATGCTTTGTGTAATCATGCAGACAATAAATATCAGACTGAAGCAGATGTTGTTGCTCCATATTGGCAAAGCAGTCTGACCAGTGCCTTCGCATTTGTTGAGGTTGAAAAACCTGCAGCAGCTATCAAGACCGTAGAGACTGCTTACAAGTTGACACCTGCAATAGTAGAAAGCAATGCTGATCTCCTGACTCTTTCTTTTGATGGGTTGAGTCATGTTACAGTAATGAGTGATGCCGATGCCTACATCACTGATGAGAAGGGTGAGCGTGTGAAGAACGTTACCTTTACTCCGGTAACAGGAAAAGACAATCAGTTTACTGTTGCGTTGACTGCCTTGGCAAAGGCTAGCTATCAGTTGGTAATCCCAGAAGGAACCTTCCATTATGAAAAGAATAATAAGGAAGTAAAGACGCAGGCTATCAAAGAAAACTTTACAATAGGAAAGGGCGGCTCTCCTGAAGATCCAAACCTTCACTACGATTATTCTATATACCAGCAGTTGCCTAATACATCTGTAACTCAAAAGGATGTTGCATTGAATGGATTCATGATTAAAAACATAGGATACTATGATGGTTTGGTTGCTAATCCTGATAGAGAAGTGAGACTTGCTGTTTACGACAACAACAAGACGATTCGTACAGGACACTTTGAAAGCTATGTAGATCCGGAAGATCCGTCAACGCCTACATTGCTGTTAGTCTTTGATACACCGATAAGAGAAGGTGAATTGAAAGCCGAACTTTACGCTATAGTAATTTTGAAGGGAACCTTCGGAGATACAAACTTTGGAAAGTTCCTTGAAGACAAGACCACAACCCAAGCCAGTGACTGTCATACAAACCCAAGAATGACGATTTCAATCGAAGTAGACAATGATAAGGCTACTGGTATCGAACAAGTTGTGAATTCTACTGAGAAGAACAATGTAATCTATGATGTCCAAGGACGTAAGGTAAAGCAGATGAACCGTTCTGGTATCTACATTGTGAATGGAAAGAAATTCGTCAAGAAATAAAATTTAATGTAGAAAGTTATGAAATCAATTAAACTGCTCATGGCAACAGCCATGTTAGCCATCGGCTCTACAGCCGCTATGGCACAAGCATCCTACACAGATAAGGATGGAAACGAATATCAGTTTAAGCGTCACTGGTTTCTGGATGTTCAGGCTGGTGGGCAATATACTTTAGGTGAGGCAAGCTTCTCCGACTTGCTTTCTCCTAACTTCCAGGGTGCCATCGGCTACCAGTTCTCTCCTGTTTTCGGACTCCGTGGTCAGATAAATGGTATCTGGAGCAAGGGCGGATGGAACGGATACAAGGCTACCAAGGACGGTACTCCGTATACCGCCAGCTACAAATGGAAATATGTAGCTCCGGGTGTGGACTTTATGTTCAACCTCTCTAACTTCTTCTGTGGCTGGAACCCGAACCGCGTGTTCAACGCTACTGCCTTCGTAGGTGGTGGTATCAACTGGGCAGGAGCTAACCAGGAGGTAAACGACCTGGCTGCCAACATCAAGAATCAGAACAACTATCTGCTGGAGTATCTCTGGCAGGGAAAGAAGGTTCGCCCATACGGCAGAGCCGGTATCGACCTGGAATTCAAGGTAAGCAAGGCTGTGAGCATCATGCTCGAAGGCAATGCCAACATGATTTCTGACAAGTACAACTCTAAGAAGGCAGATAACCCTGACTGGTACTTCAATGCACTGGCAGGTGTACGCATCAACCTGGGCAAGAGCTATACCAAGAAGGCTAAACCGGTAGAGGAACCTGCTCCGGCACCAGCTCCTAAGCAGGAATATGTAGCTCCTAAGCCAGAGCCTAAGCCAGCTCCTGTAGAGAAGAAGGTAGAGGAGATTCGCCGTGACATCTTCTTCACCATCAATTCTTACAAGATTGCTCCTTCTGAGGATGCTAAGATCCGTGAGGTGGTTGACTTCCTGAACAAGAACACAGAGGCAAAGGTTG
>OWJF01001008.1_pt1 | contig 13188 bp, 11 predicted proteins | sample 1732941 | NCBI WGS metagenome assembly OWJF01 (sample SAMN05065770, study PRJEB22554) | human gut metagenome | biome: ENVO:2100002; feature: ENVO:00000062; material: ENVO:00002003 | host: Homo sapiens | place: USA
CGAGATGCAGCGTAGTCTCGTGGGCTCGGAGATGTGTATAAGAGACAGCTATATGATTACCACAGGAAACGTTATTCTGAATTTATGGATGCACAACAAACAAGAAATTGATGTATCTGACTGTGTGCTTACAGAAACTATGGCTCGTTGTTTGGGATTGCATAAGTCTAATGTAAGATACAAAATCATGGAGGTCGCTCGCTTTTATAATCAAACAAAAGACGATTTTGATCCTCAGGTATACAAAGATTTCATAGCACATTTATATCGTAGAGCAAAGAATGTTATTTCTGCAGCTGAACAAATAAGTATGAATGGGCCTATCCCTCAGGCAATAGCAAAATTGATAAAGGAGGCTGTCGATAAAGATAACGAAGCATACAAAAATTCCTTGGCTCTGGCAACAAGAAAGAATCAAGAACTCCAAAAAGAGTCGGAGTATAAAGAGAAACAAATAGAGAATATCAAAAATACCGTAGCCGATTTAAAAGGTAGGGTTGATGATTCCAATCAACAAATAGATAATCTTGAATTTGAAAAAAACAAATTGTCCGATTCGTTGCAACAACACAAGAAAGAGTTGCAAGAAACAGCAGCAGAACTAGCACATTCACGCAAAGAACAGGAAGAGGCTAATAGAAAAATCCAACTTTACCAAGAACAAGAAGATTTGATTCGGAAAAAAAATGATATAAAAGCCGAACTAGTGCCTCTGCAAAGGCATCGAAAAGAATCCTTCAAAAATCGTAGTCCTCTCTATTGTAATATTGGAGGATGGCTATTTATTCTTTGTGGTGTTTTGGTCTTTGTGTTAGTAATCTTTGGTTGGGTGGAATCATGGATGTTGTCCATTGTAGGTGCAGTTTGGGGTGCTTCATGGTACCTTTTTAACAGGAAGTCCGTTTTGGACGACAGAGTTGAAGAGCGAGCAAAGAAGGTATATACTAAATGGGAAGATGAAAATCCACGATATAGTCTGCTAATCAGTGATTTACAAAAACTTGATGAGAGGCTAAAAGAAATTAATGTAGAATTGAAAAATAGATTCGAATAATAAATATAATATATGAAAGTTATAATTTTTGGAAATAACCTTCAAAATACACTGGGTCTTATCAGAAGTGTAGGCATGAAGGGATATGAGGTGATACTTCTGTTAGAACCAATAAAAAAAAGCGACTGCTATGTCAGACATAGCAAATATATTAGCAAGATTCATTATTTAAAATCAGCTCAAGAAGGTATAGATGTTCTATTAGAAGAATATGGAAATGAATTGGAAAAGCCTGTTATCCTTTGTGGAAGCGATCCAACAATCTGCATGTTGGATTCTCACTATGAACAGCTACAAGACAGATTTCATATTTTCAATGCTGGCGAACAAGGTAAGATAAACTGGTTTTTAGATAAAATAAACACCTTTCCTATTGCTAAAGAAAGTGGATTGTCTGTTATAAAGACATGGTTGGTTACTGATATCCATAATATTCCAGATGACATTACCTTTCCGTGCTTAACAAAGGGCAATAATAGTACAGGCAGTACTAAAAATGACATGTTCGTTTGTCAAAACCGCGAAGAACTCCTATCTTGTTTACACGAAGGCGTTGAATATCTGATTCAAGAATATATACAAAAAGAATATGAATTAGACATTGTAGGATTGTCATATAATCACGGAAAAGATGTTTTCGTACCTGCAGTCTGTAGAAAAATTCGTGATGAAATTCATAGACAGTCTGTTTACATCCGTCTTGATAACATTCATGAGTATACAAACTTTAATCCGTGTATTATACAGAAATTTCTTCAGAAGACCGGATACGAAGGTATATTCAGTATAGAAGTTTTGTATAGTCATGGTAAGTATTATTTTCTAGAAATAAACATGCGCAACGATGGTTGTGGATGGCTCTATACAGCGGGAGGTATCAATTATCCATATCTTTGGATTCAATATTGTGAGGGTAAATTAACACAAGATATCCTTGATAATACAAAACTGACAAATCATCTTTATCTAATGCATGAAGATGATACATACAATATGTTTGAGGGTAAAGTTGAAATTCTGCAATGGCTTAAAGATTTTCATCGAGCTAAGGCATTTTTCATAGCAAACAGCAAGGATCCCATGCCATTTATTGTATCAACACTAATTCATGCTCGTCAGTTTGGTAAAATGATTCTGCGTAAGTGTTTCCATTTGAATATAAAGTAAATATAGATGAAGGTTTTATTCGTAGTATCTGACTCAACCGCTCACGGAGGTACAGAGATACTAACATTCAATCTTATGCGTGAGTTACAGAATTCAGGCGTAGATTGTTATCTAATTTCACGTTATATATATAATGGGGAAAACTCTCATGTTATAAACATGACACAAGCTGAGTTTTCACGCTATCGCCAAATGCTTAATAGCCCATTAAACAAAATCACAGGTAGCCGAATTTCTGATACGTATTTAAAAGAGGTGATTCGCAAAGTTGCAAAAGATTTGCAGGTTGATTGGATTGTAAATCACACATATGATATGTGTGCAGCTATTCCAACGGATGGACTATGGCAGACGGCACAGGTGTTTCATTGGAGTGTTGATGGTTATGAAAAAAATTTGAAATCCGTAATTCAAAAGAAGTCCTTTATACCCCGTACTCTTTCAATTGTTTCATTGAGGACTATTATGAAACGATGGCACAAGGCTATTTCACAATTTGATAGATTGGTTTGTTTGACTACGGCTGCATTTTCTGAGATTAAGCGAATAGGACAATTGGCAACACAAAGTCGTATTTGCCATATTCCAGATCCTTTGATGCAAATGCAGGAAAGCACGGAGGTTAGTTCGTTGAAAAACAAAACAATTGTATACGTAGGCAGACTTTCGCACGAAAAGGGTGTAATGCGTCTTCTGCGTATATGGAAGCGCATATCATCACAAATTGAAGATTATACTCTAAAGATTTATGGTGATGGCAATATGAAGGATGAGATGGAGCGATATATCCACTCCCAGCAGCTTCATCGTGTAGAGCTAATGGGATTCTCTTCGGACCTGAAAGGAATATATACACATGCCGATCTTTGCTTGATGACTTCTGATACAGAAGGATTTGGCATGGTGCTTATTGAGGCAATGTATTATGGAGTACCTTGTATAAGTTTTGATTGTCCTATATCACCTAAAGAAATTATAGCTGATGCAGGTGTAACCATTTCTTGTTTTGATGAAGATGCATATGCAAATGCTGTAATTGAGTTGTTGAATGATAAGGATAAATTAAAGGAACTACAGCAAAAATCAATAGAACGTGCTAAGGATTATTATATAAATAAAGTGACGGCCCTTTGGCTGCAAATGCTTAATTCAAAAATTTGATGAAACAAAGAATCGTAAAACTGATAGCTGCATTATGTTATTGGATGGGGGTTGATGCTCTCTTTTACATGCTTAATCGTAAAGCTAAACGTATAATAACATTTCATAATGTGATGCCGGAGTATTTGCTCCCGGAAGGCAAAAAGATAGGTCTGACAGACACAGAAGATAGTTTTCGCATGAAAGTGCGTGTCTTGAAAGAACATTTTAGCATCAGTGCGGAAGTGCTTGATAATAGTTCTGCTACCATAACCTTTGATGACGGGTATAAGAACCAACAGGAGGTGGCAGAAAGAATATTGAAAGAGGAGGGTAGCTTACCTGCCATTATTTTTGCTGCAGGTCGTATGATAGATAACATAAATCCTTCAGAAGCATTAGTGGTAGATTTGCTTTTGCATTGGACACATCTTGCTCCCGATGGTGTTTATGCGCTCAATTGTTCTTGTGCTGTTGTGGGGCAGTTTGAGATGACTAAGTACAATCGCCAGCAAGTGTGGCAGAATGTTATATGGCCTTCGTTCTGTAAAGATGGTGAGGCGAAGGGAAAGGTTTTGCTTTCTGCTTTAGATGATCAATATGCTATGAATGATGTGCTTGATTTGTGCGATAAAGAATATCTTCGTTTGCGTATGACTGGTATTGATGATAAAGATATACACGACTTGAGAGGCAAAGGATGGTTGATAGGTTGGCATACTAATGAGCATTTTCCTCTTAGCAAACTGAGTAGTGAACAGAAGAAACGCGAAATAGCAGATTCGCCTATAGAGATGAAGAATGTAGTGTTCAGCTATCCTTATGGAGAATTGAATTCTGTAGATATGGAGTGTATTGATATTGCAAAAGAAGCTGGTTATCCTTGTGCTGTGTCGAATGTGTCTGCTCACAATCATCTTATGAGCAAGTATTTCATTCCTCGTATGATGCTGGATGGAAATTTCTACCAATGCCATATGGAACTAAGTGGCTTGAAATATTTTTTGAAAACAAGAAAAATGTTGCCTAAGATAAATTGAAATAAATGGAAGTAATTTTAAGGAAAAATTGGATTGATTGGGCGAAAGCCTTGGGTATATTGTTGGTTGTTATGGGACATAGCAATTATAGCCAACAAGATATTATACCTATGATATTTATGATTCATATGCCGCTGTTCTTTGTGGCAAGTGGATATTTGTTTAAGACAAACAAGACATTAAAAGAGATCACGCAATCAAATATTCGTACATTGTTGATCCCGTATCTGCTTTTCAACCTTATATCTTTGGTTTACCTCTCAGGTTCAACCTTTGTAAAACAGGTGACAGGAGCTGAGGTGGATTGGAACTATCTGATATTTCAGCCCCTGTGCGATACATTGGTGGGTGTGCCTGGCAACTTGCTTTGTGGCCCGACATGGTTTCTTTTGGCATTGATATGGTGTAAATACATCATATATGGTATTGAGAAGAGCAAGCCCACTGTCGGTTTCTTTATCACTTTCCTTTGGCTTGTGGTTCTTGTGACAATTCAGTTTGTTGATGTAAAATTGCCATTATCAATCGGTGGGGGTACTTCTGGTTGCTTGTGGTTTGCAGTTGGATATTATATCAAGAAATACTCTCACCGGATTTGCGTAAACAAATGGATTTGGGCTATTGCTATTCCATTTGCATTTGTTGTTTGTCTGTATATTTGTCGTCAGCAAGGAAACTGCAACTATCTTATTGGTGATTTAAAGGGTTGGCTTGGGCTTGTTGGCACTTCTGCCGGTCTTGTCGCTTTTTATGGTATCTGCAATCTGTTAAACCGTTTCCGACTTAAACTTATAACGCTGGTATCTCAAGCATCTATAGTTACAATGTGTCTGCATTTGCTTATAATGCCCAATTTGGAGAAAGTTATACATTATCAGTATCATTTAGGAATTACACTTGTGGGTGATTTGTTCATCGTGTTGTTGCTTACGGCAATATATCCGTTACTGAAGAAACACGCACCTTATCTGGTTGGTTACAGAAAATAAAATTACTATGAAGCGACTTGAATATCTTGATCAAATGAAATGTATAGCCATCTTTCTGATGGTAATGGGACATGTATTGCTGTTTACGTTTGATGTGGTGGAGTGTACATTGTCGAATGTGTTTTTTTTAAATATGCCTATATTCTTCTATGTGTCTGGCTATCTGCTGTACAAGCCTATAAATACACGCCAAGAGTTGTTTGCCAGATTGAAGCATAAGGCAATGCGGCTTCTTCCATCGTGGATTGCTGTTACAGTTGTTATGGCATTGGTGCAGAAGTGGAATGTTTTTTCCACATTGTGCGACTTTTATTGGTTTTTCTATGTCCTGTTCTTGCTGACGATGATTTCGGTGTTGATGGAATTTCTTCTGTTCCGCCATATTGCTAGACCTGTATTATATATTGCTTCTTTGCTTGTTATTACAGTAGCGTTTGCAGGATTGAAGTTTATTGGATTTTATAATTGTTATTTGCCAGCACACTATCTCTGCATGTACTCGGTTCCTTTTTTGTTAGGATGGGTATGTCGCAAATATGATCGTGTAAATACGTTCATGATAGAGAATCAATGGTTATACATTGTTAGTATTGCTGCGTTGTTTTTCTGTTGGTACAAATTTTCAGAACTTAACAATTACGTTCATCTTTTAGGTGCTCTATGTGGTATCGTTGTTCTTCAGTCGGCTTTGTATCATAATGAACAGAAATGTAATAAGATGCCGATTGTAAGTATGGTGGGGCGGAGTACATTGGCTATATATGCCCTCAACAACTTTCTGCTTCCAGACTTGACTGGTTTGGTAGATGGGGCTGGTACGACATTCTTTGCAGAATATGGTTTGCTAGTACAATTTGTCATAATAGGTATTGTGACAGCAGTTGTGATTGCAGGTTGTATGTGTGTTGAGTGGCTGTTTCATAATAATAAATATTTAAGTAAGATTTTGTAAACAAATTTGTTGACGTTAAAGTTTTTTTCAACTGAACAAAGGCGAAAAATGTGTAAACTTTAAATATGGTTCAAAAAAAATATTATATCTGCGTAACTCCTTTTTTCCCTTCACCGGTACGATGGCAGGGTGCTTATGTGCTTGATCAGGTGAAAGCAATACAGCGTAACTCAGATTATGAGGTGGTGGTTTTTAAGACCAACCCGTTGGGATTGAAAGAGGATGATTATGAGATGGATGGCATAAAGGTGCATGTCATACGACCATTTCTTATGCCTTCGTACATTCTGAATGGATTGACAGAAGGGTTGATTGGAATGTTATTTGTGCGCAAATTAAAGGCTTTGGGCATTAACCCTATGGAGGTGGCTTTTGTGCATTGTCATACAGCCAGTCATGGAGCGTTCGGATTTGGTGTAAAACATGTGAATCCTGAGGCTAAGGTAATGATACAGTTTCACGACCTTGACCCTTATACACTCCGTAATGGCAAGTGGGCTGATAAGAGATGGAATGTGCGGTATAGGGCGAGGAAGAGTCTTTCTGTATTCAATCGTGCGGATATGCTCATAAGTATTAGTACTCCTGTACAAGACAATTTGTTAGCTTTCCCAAAAGCTCGACCGCAGGAAATATACCCAAGTTATTTGCAAAGACAGGAACAGGTGAAGGATTTTCCAAATGTCAAGCCTAAACACACATATATATTGTATAATGGAGTTGATACAAGATTTTTTAACGCAGTTTCTTCATTTTACAGTTCTCATGATAAAAATATATTTCGTATTGGATGCATCGGCAACTTTCAGGAGTTGAAGGACCATATTACGCTAATCAAAGCCTTCAATTTGCTGCATAAGAGAGGATATAAAAATATGGTGCTGTCGCTTTTGGGAACTGGTGAAACAAAAGAAACTTGTGTAAAGTATCTAGAGGATAATAATTTGATGCAGTATGTGGAGTGGCCTAAGGAAGTCAGCCATGAACATTTGCCAGAGTTTTATCATTCCCTTGATTTGTTTGTCTTGCCAAGTATCTATGAGGGTTTTGGATGCGTTTATACAGAGGCATACGCTTGTGGCGTGCCTTTCATGGGGGTATATGACCAAGGTGCAGCAGAGGTTATTGAACCTGACGAACGTGACAAGTGGCTGATTAAACCTCATGATTATGTGGCATTGGCAAACTTGATAGAGAGATATTATAAAGAACGGTATGAGCAGCACTTGTGCCAGCCATACGATATAAATAAATTGATACAAGGATTCTTGAACAAAATAGAGACGTTATGAAGTTTTTGAAGAAACAATTATTGTTGTTATACTTAATTGCTAACGCTACTGCCGAATATGTTTCGTTAATGTTTGCTTCAAAATATTTATTTTATGCAGTATTAGCATTGAGTATCCCAATCATTATCTCAAAAAATGTATTTGCTAAGAATATCAGAGTTCAGTGTCCGCAGATGTATTTTATGATGGCAATCTATTTAATTGCCCAGTTTGTATTGCAGGCAGATCTGATTAATAATCAGACTCTGACTTATACAATAGGAAAAGTGGTGACATTTTGTATAATGATGTTCTGTATAAGCCATAATTTTGAATATTATTTCAAACAAACAATACGCCCTTTAAGTTACATAATACTTGGGCTACTATTAGTAGGATGGTTTATTAATAAAGGAGAAATAGGTGGTGATGATTATATAACTTTTGGCTTTGCCAATAGAAATGCTGCATGTACTTTAGGCTCAATTGGCTTTGCAGGTTTCTTGTTTACATCGAAAAAATATTCTTTTAAAGAGTATCTGTTTATGGCGTTCTTACTACTCACCATTTTGATAGGTGGTAGTAGAAATGCTTTGGCTATGTGCTTATTGTTTATAATTGTAAGATATGGTCTTTCTGGAAAACTCGTATTTGCATCACTAGCTTGTATATTTTTTATAGTTTATGTTTTACCTGAATTTGGTCTTGAAGCTGTAGCATTAGACCGATTAGAAGGCACTTTATCAGGAACTGTATCTTTGGATAGAGAAGATCAACGAGAAGCTGCCAAGTGGATGATTATGCAAAGGCCATGGACAGGATGGGGGTATAATCATGAAAATATTGGATATGCATTGGCTCTAACCGAATATGGCGCACACAATGGATATCTAACAACCATGAAAAATTTAGGTGTTCCTTTAGGTATTATGCTGTTAGTTACAATCTTATGGACTTCATTAAAAAATCTGAGGTTGTACAAATTGCATAATATGGAGATAAACTACCATTTAGCTGTGATTGTTTCAATCTTATTGGCTGCTAACTTTGAGGATTTCCTTGTGGGTGTCAATCAGATTACAACTAATATTTTCTTCTTATCATTTGTTGTTTTAAATATTTATAGATATCGATTAAGTAACATAGGCAAAAGTAATTGAAGTTATTATGTCCAACATTCATTTTTATTATAAGAAGATTGTAAAACACTATGATATTTTGTAAAAAATGAAACTTGTATTTTACTCTCTCATCCTCAATCACCATCAGGCTTGTATTGCGGATGAATTCTATAAAATTATTGGAGATGATTATGCCTTTGTTGAAACGGCAGAGTGTCATGATAGTAAAGGGGCGACGGACGACTATTCGCAGCGTCCATATCTGATAAGAGCATGGGCAAGTACTGATGAGTATAACAAGGCTATGCAGATGGCTTTGGAGGCTGAGGTGTGCGTGTTTGGCGGTTATGAAGCATTGCCGTTTGAAAAGGCACGCATGAAACGTGGATTGCTGTCGTTTGACATGGGTGAACGAATGCTAAAGCGTGGATGGTTGAACCTTGCTTCTCCACGTATTCTGAAGATGCTACTGGCTTATCATTTGGGAGGATGGCGAAATAAACCTATCTACAAACTTTGCTGTAGTGCATATACTGCTGTAGATTCATATAAACTGCTATCATATAGAGGTAAATGCTACAAATGGGGATACTTTACACAAGTAGATGAAAAAAACGATGTTGAAGCATCCCTGAATGTTTCCACACAAGGATCTACTACACTTATGTGGTGTAGTAGATTCCTGGTGTTGAAACATCCAGAACTGCCGGTACAGATGGCTGCCAAGTTGAAGGAGAAAGGTTGTAAGTTTCATATCCGAATGTATGGTGACGAAGGCAATGCTGCTAAGCACGACACAATATATCCTCGCAAAGAACTGCAGAAACTTATAGAGCAACTTGGTGTGCAGGATTGCGTAGAATTGATGGGAAGTCGACCAAACAATGAAGTGTTGGATGCAATGCAGAAGAGTGAAATATTTCTGTTTACATCGGACAGGATGGAAGGTTGGGGAGCTGTTGCTAACGAGAGTATGGCAAATGGTTGCGTGTTAGTGGCAAGCGATGCTATAGGCAGCTCTCCTTATTTGATAGAAGATGGTGTTAATGGTTTTATGTTCCGCAGTCAAGATGTAGATTCTCTTACTAAGAAAGTAGAATGGTTGTTGAAACATCCTGTAGAACGCAATAAAATGAGAGAAGCAGCATACACACAAATGCGTGATGTGTGGAGTCCACGCAAAACTGCTGAGGCATTGCTGAAATTGATAGAAGATTTAAATAATGGACGAGAGACGTCTATTGTTACTGGACCTTGTTCAAAGGCATAAATACGAAACAGAATGAAAGTATTACAATCAATACCATTTATGTTGGCATCGCAAGGTGGTCCCTCAACATGTACCTGCGATCTGTTGCAGGGACTGTATGACAATGGAGCTAATGTGGATTTGCTGACAAGTAAGTGTAATAATCCAAAAGACAGAAACTTGGGTGAAGGTTCGCAATGGCTAAAGGAGGTGAAGATGGATTATCATACGCCTCTTGCTTTGTCGAAAGCTACTGACAAATTCCTTCGAGACACAGAGTATGATATCTATCATGCCAATACCCTATGGCTATATCCAGTTCATGCCGTATGTAAATATGCTCGCAGGACGGGGAAACCATATGTATTATCGACTCATGGTATGTTGTATCCTACAGCATTGACGGTGAGCAGTTGGAAGAAGAAGCTAATGGGTGCTATGTGGTACAACAAAGATATTATGCAAGCAGATTGCCTACACGCTACATGTATGGCAGAACTTGAACATAATAGGGAGTTTGGCTATAAAGGACCTATCGCCGTAATACCTAATCCAGTGGTCTTTCCAAAGTTTATCAGTGAACGATTGGCTACATGTTCTAAGGTTTCAACTAATGGCAAGCGTACAATTGGCTTTTTAGGACGTCTGCATCCAATTAAAAAGGTTGAGAATATTATCTATGCACTGAATCTTATAGAGCCAGAGATTCGTAAAAAAGTGAAACTTGACGTTATGGGCAAGTTTGATGATAAGTATGAATTGTGGTTGAAGGAAGAGGTGAAGCGATTGGGATTGGAAGATAGTGTGGAGTTCGTTGGATTTGTGTCTGGCAAAGAGAAATATGAGCGACTAAAGAAACTCTCTGCTCTTATGGTTCCTTCTGCACAGGAGAACTTCGGTATGATTGTGCCTGAGGCGTTGATATGCGAAACACCCGTGTATGCTTCGCTTGGTACTCCATGGTCTGAACTTAACGAGTGCCGATGCGGATGGTGGAGAGACAACGAGCCGGAGACAATAGCAGGAGTTATTAAGGAGATTCTTATGATGTCGGATGAGGATTTGTGCTCTATGGGAAGGAATGGCCGACGACTGATGGAAGAAAAGTATGAGCAGCATAAGGTGGCTGCCATGATGCAACAGCTATATAGCTGGATTGGTAACGGAATGAAGACGGAGCGGAAACCTGATTTTGTGTTCTTATAATATTCAACGTAATGAAAAATACAGATTTGTCTAAATATAACAATTCGTGGTTTAATCCGGGTGGCAACAGCATAAAACGGGTGTTATGGTATTTTTGTAATGTCTTGTTCATAAAGAACGGATGGAACCCATGCAGTGGATTGAAGGTACGTGTGCTTCGTGCCTTTGGCGCAAAGATTGGATGTGGTGTGAACATTAAACCATGCGTGAATATTAAGTATCCTTGGAATCTTGAGATTGGCAACTATGTATGGATTGGTGAAAACGTATGGATAGACAATCTTGCAAAGGTGCGTATCGGCAACAATGCCTGTGTGAGTCAAGGTGCCATGCTGCTATGTGGCAACCACAACTACAAAACAACAACCTTTGACCTTATGGTGGGTGAAATAACTATAGAAGATGGTGCATGGATAGGGGCTATGAGCACAGTATGCCCCGGCGTAACTTGCAAGAGCCATTCGGTACTTAGTGTAAACTCGGTGGCAACGAAGGATCTTGATGCATATTGTGTATATCAAGGTACGCCAGCTGTGAAGATTCGTGAACGTGTTATAGAATAAAAGATATGAAGATAAGTGTAATTACTGCCACTTGGAATAGTGGGAAGACAATAAAAGATACACTCATAAGTGTTTTAAATCAGAGCTATACCAATGTAGAGCATATCATTAAGGATGGTGGGTCAAAGGATGATACGCTTGCTATTTGTAATGATTATGAGAAGCATTTCTATACAAATGAGGATAAAGGTCGAACAATCAGAATCCTGTCGGACAAGGACAAGGGTATATATGATGCAATGAACCAGGGCATTAAGGCTGCGACGGGTGACGTGATTGGTATCCTTAACTCTGACGACTTCTATACAAGTGATGATGTTCTGGCACGTGTTGCCGAGGAGTTTGCAAACAATCCGAAACTGGAGGCTGTCTATGGTGATATCCATTTTGTAAAGGATGAGAATCTAAAGAAGTGTACCCGTTACTTCTCAAGTCGTTATTTCCGCCCTTGGGCCTTACGATTTGGGTTCATGCCTGCTCATCCCAGCTTTTATGTACGTCGTGAGGTTTACGAGAAGTATGGGCTATACGATTTGAACTTCCGTACGTCGAGCGACTTTGAGATGATGGTACGTCTGTTTGTGAAGGAAAATATACGTGCCAAGTACATCAACATGGATTTTGTTACGATGCGTGCTGGAGGTGAATCGACGGCAGGACTTGAGGCAAAGAGAAAGGTGAATAGGGATATTGCTGGCTCGCTGAAGAAACATGGTGTATATTCCAATCAGTTCTTCCAAAGCCTGCGCTACTTATGGCGTATTGGAGAGATTCTGTATACAAAAATAAAGTATTAATGGAGTATAGGCTTTTCAAGGAGCTCTTGCAGGTTGCTGTAGGTGTACGCAGTTCTCTGTCGTGTGTACCTACAGCCAATGACTGGGTGAATGTGTTTCATATAGCAACTGTTCAGACTGTAGCAGGGGTTGCATTTTATGGCGTTCACAGATTGTATCAGAATAGCAATGACCAATTGGCATTGATGCCAGTAGGGCTGAAAATGAAATGGTTTGGCCTGCATGAGTCTATTAAGAAACAAAACAAGATTGCCGATGGAGCTATAAGCAAGCTACTCAAGGATGTGGCATTGGCCGACTGTCATAAGGTTATCTTGAAAGGTCAGGCTGTAGGCAAGTATTATCCTTATCCCGAACTTCGTAATCCCGGCGATATTGACATTTGGTGTGTATGCCGTGGTATGAGATTGAAGGAAAGTCTGAAGGTTATGGCACAACGAGCCTTTTCGTTGGTGCCTGGTGCAGGAATTCAACCTCACCATACTGATTGGCCTAAGATGGATGGTGTGAGCGTGGAGTTGCATTTTACACCATCAACGGTTTATAGCTTCTTTTACAACCGCCGTGTGCAACGTTATTTTGAGGAAGCCTTGCCAAGATGCGAGGGCAATAGGTTGCCGGTGGATGTGGATATAGTGT
>OWJF01001011.1_pt1 | contig 13127 bp, 11 predicted proteins | sample 1732941 | NCBI WGS metagenome assembly OWJF01 (sample SAMN05065770, study PRJEB22554) | human gut metagenome | biome: ENVO:2100002; feature: ENVO:00000062; material: ENVO:00002003 | host: Homo sapiens | place: USA
CGATGTTCTGATGTCCTATCGTAAATGGGTCGAATGTACCCGTAAATATCCCTATCTTCATTACTTTGAACTTTATTCAAACAGGTCACCCTGCATGATGTTGCTTCCATACGGATTCCTGCCCAGATGCTCGTAGGCAAGCTTGGTCGCCATACGTCCACGAGGAGTGCGCTTGATGAAGCCTTCCATGATGAGAAATGGCTCATATACCTCCTCCACCGTGCCGCCATCCTCACCAATCGCCGTGGCAATGGTGCTCACGCCCACCGGTCCTCCACGGAACTTGTCGATGATGGTAGTGAGAATCTTGTTGTCTATCTCGTCCAAGCCATACTGGTCGATGTTGAGTGCCTTCAAAGCCACTTGGGCGATGTCGTAGGTGACGGTTCCGTTGCCCTTCACCTGAGCGAAGTCACGCACTCTTCGGAGCAAGGAGTTGGCGATACGAGGCGTACCACGAGAGCGGCGAGAGATTTCCACCGCAGCCTCATCCTCGATAGGCACCTTCAGGAGCATGGCACTTCGCTTGATGATTTTCTGCAGCGTCGCTGGGTCGTAATACTCCAAATGGAGATTGATACCGAAACGAGCACGCAGAGGAGCGGTCAGCAAACCGCTTCGAGTGGTGGCTCCCACGAGGGTGAACGGGTTGAGGTCTATCTGGATGCTTCGAGCCGAAGGACCCTTGTCTATCATGATGTCGATGCGATAATCCTCCATCGCCGAATAGAGATACTCCTCTACCACTGGCGAGAGACGGTGAATCTCATCGATGAAAAGCACATCGTTGGGTTCGAGCGAGGTGAGGATGCCTGCGAGGTCGCCCGGCTTGTCGAGCACAGGACCAGAGGTAATCTTGAATCCAACACCCAGTTCATTGGCGATGATATTGCTCAACGTGGTCTTACCCAATCCCGGAGGACCATGCAAGAGTGTGTGGTCGAGCGGTTCGCCACGATATTTCGCCGCCTCCACAAACACTTCGAGGTTTTCCACCACGCCCGTCTGTCCACTGAAGTCAGAGAACTTCAAAGGTCGCAGCGCCTTCTCGAATTCCTTTTCGGCAGGCGACACCGTTTTTTGTCTTATGTCAAAATCTTCGTTCATTCTTCTATCTATTTGTGTGCAAAGTTACACATTTGTATTTTAAAAAAAGAAGTTTTTGAAGGAAAAACATCAAATTAGAAGTAACTATCCCGAATAGCACCCGATTTCTTGAGGGAAATAGTACTTATAGCTGATTGCACATAGCAAGTCGTTTCGTGCAATATCGTAAGGAAAAATATACCAAACTCTAACAATTTATCATTTATTTACCAAAATATTTGCCTATTTACAAGAAAAGAGATACCTTTGCACTCGAATTTGAAAGAGAGGAAACATAAGAGAGAGAATTATTAGGACTTTAAAAGAAATAAGATTATGCTTAAGTTATTTCAAGGACTCAGCCGCTGGCTGGCCAATTATACATCTATTTTTGTAATAGGTGTAGCTGTGTTTACATTCTTCTTCCCACATACCTTCGACTGGGTGCGCGGAACAACCCAAACCGTAATTCTCGGCATCATTATGCTTACGATGGGTCTCACCCTGACCACCAATGATTTCAAGATTCTGGCTCAGCGTCCGCTCGATGTTTTCATCGGTGCCTGTGCCCAGTTTATCATCATGCCTGGTGTGGCCTACACGCTGGTTCATGTATGGCATCTTGACCCTGCGCTGGCGCTCGGCATTCTGCTGGTAGGTTGTTGTCCGGGCGGCGTATCAAGCAACATCATGAGTTATCTCTGTCATGGCGACGTGGCCTTCTCCGTAGGAATGACCTGCGCCTCTACCATTCTGGCTCCAGTAATGACTCCGCTGCTGATGAAGATTACGGCTGGCGAGATTATCCATGTAGATGCAGTGGGAATGTTCATCAACATCCTCATCGTCACGATTATTCCTGTAGCCATCGGCTGCGCCCTCAATTACGTATATGGCAAGAAAGAATACTTCCCTACTATCCAAAGCCTCATGCCGGGTATCAGTGTAACCTGTCTGGCCATTATCGTAGGCGGTGTGATTTCTACGGTTCACGACGATCTGGTAGCTCGTGGCTTGATGCTTTTCCTTTGGACTTTCGCCGTGGTATTCTGCCACAACACCTTGGGTTACCTCCTCGGATGGCTCTCAGGAAAACTCGCAGGCTTCAATACCGCCAAGAAGCGTACCATCTCCATCGAGGTGGGTATGCAGAATGCTGGTCTCGCCACAGTGCTTGCTGGCAACTTCTTCGCCGCCCAGCCACTTGCCGTTCTTCCTTGCGCCATCAGCTGTGCTTGGCATAGCATCTCAGGCACTATCCTAGCAGGAATCTACCTGAAGTGGGACCACATGCACGGAAGAGACTAAGAAAGAAATCGCTACGCCTAGGAGAATATAGCAAAAGCCCTTAGGGAAGTAAAAGAAAAGGTCGCAAAGCACACAAAAAAGGTCGCAAGGAATTTGTCTTCCTTGCGACCTTTTTCATTTTATTTTTCACACTGTAACAGTTGCAACAGTGTAACAGTTATTTTTTATTTTCCCGTCTGCAAGAGTTTCACAGCTCGCTGCACGATCTCATTGGTTTCATTCCATACTTGGAAATATTGGCTCATATCCCAAATATCTCGCGCTACAAGGGCTTTCAACTGCAAAGCCAGGTATTTCCTCGTCTGAATCAATTCAGCGTCGTCCTTAGGCTCTATTTTCTCTTTCTTGCCCTCGGCAATGATTTCATCCACGAGCGACTGAGGAACCTCATAGCTTGCCAAGAACTTATCAAAACTCTTATATTGGCTCTTCAATTCCTTGCGATGAGCGTCGATGAACTTCAAACTATGGTTGATGACGATGCTCTTGGCAGCCAACTGGCGGTGCATCTTGGTGTATTTGGTTGTATCCAATGGCACGAAGTAATCTGGCATGATACCGCCGCCACCATAAACCACACGATGCTTTCTCAAGGTGTAATACTTCAAGGAATCAGTCAAGTGGATGCTGTCCTGGTTGGTGAACTCACCATGCTTGTATCGCTTGTCAAGATCCATCGCATAGTCCTCACGGTCACCTTTCTTATATGGTTTCTGAATACATCTGCCACTTGGGGTATAGTAATGGGCGATGGTGAGACGAATCTCACTGCCATCCTCGAAGGTGAGAGGACGCTGCACCAATCCCTTGCCGAAGGTACGACGACCTACCACCACACCACGGTCTTGGTCCTGGATGGCACCAGAAACGATTTCGGCGGCAGAGGCAGTAAACTCATTGGTGAGCACCACAATCTTGCCCTTGCGCCAACGACCATTAGCCTCAGCACGGAACTCCTGACGAGGAGCCTTGCGACCATTGGTATAGACAATCAAATCGCCTTTCTCCAAGAACTCATTGGCAATCTGAGCCGCCGTCTGGAGATAACCACCTCCATTGTCCTCCAAGTCGAAGATGAGGTCTTTCATGCCCTTCTTCTTCAAGGAATCCATCGCCTCAGAAACTTCCTTGTGGCTGGTCATACCGAAACTTCCCAAACGGATATAGCCGATACCCGGACGAATCATGTAGGCTGCATCCATCGTTGTGACTGGAATCTTGTCACGCTTCACATTGAAGGTCAACCTGTCCTTGATGCCACGGCGCACAATAGTGAGCTTCACCATCGTTCCCTTAGGACCACGAAGTCGCTTCATGATTTCCTCCTTACTCATCTTCACGCCAGCGATGGCAGTGTCGTTGACTGCCACGATGCGGTCGCCCGCCACGATGCCCACCTTCTCAGAAGGACCATTGGTAACGGGTTGGATGACGAGCAAAGTATCATCCACCATATTAAACTGCACGCCGATACCATCGAATGAGCCATTGAGCGACTCGTTCATCGACTGCGTTTCCTTGGCGGTGGTGTAGGAAGAATGAGGATCCAACTTCTCCAACATGCCACGGATGGCATCCTCGACAAGTTTGTTCTCATCCACACTATCCACGTAGAGGTTGGCAATGGCGATTTCCGCCCTTCCCAATTTCTCTATCGGGCTGTTCTTGCCCATTCTCACACGCATCTGGGCACTGACAGAAGTGATTGCCATGAATGCCACTAGCGCAAAAACTAAGTATTTCTTCATTGTAAAATATTGTTTCTAATTAATCCAGCGGAGCCGAGTCTTCCTCAGGAATATCCTCCTCTATCACCAAATTGTCGATGATGAAGTTCTGACGCTCCATGGTGTTCTTGCCCATATAGTACTCCAAGAGCTTCTGCACTTGGTCGGTTTTGTGCAGAGTAACCTGCTCCAATCGCATATCCGGACCGATGAAGTGAGCAAACTCCTCCGGCGAAATCTCTCCCAATCCCTTGAATCGGGTGATTTCCGGGTCAGGACCGAGGTCTCTGATGGCTTGCTGGCGCTCCTCATCACTGTAGCAGTAATGCGTGATGAAATCGCCCTTCTTCTCCTTAGGTCCCAGTTTGGCATCAGCATCTGCCACCGCCTGCTTGTTCTTGATTTTGGTTCGCTTGTTGCGCACACGGAACAATGGGGTTTGCAGCACATATACGTGACCTTTCTTGATAAGGTCGGGGAAGAACTGGAGGAAGAATGTGATGATAAGCAATCGGATGTGCATGCCATCGACATCGGCATCCGTCGCCACGATCACCTTGTTGTAACGCAATCCGTCCAAACCATCCTCGATGTCGAGTGCCGCCTGGAGCAAGTTGAACTCCTCGTTCTCATACACCACCTTCTTGGTCAAGCCAAAGCTATTCAATGGTTTACCACGCAGTGAGAACACCGCTTGAGTATTCACGTCACGGCTCTTGGTGATGCTTCCACTGGCAGAATCGCCCTCGGTGATGAAGATGGAAGATTCCTCCTTGCGCTCATTCTTGGCATCACTGAAGTGGATGCGGCAGTCACGCAACTTACGATTGTGGAGGTTCGCCTTCTTGGCACGCTCACGAGCCAACTTGGTGACACCAGCCATCGCCTTGCGCTCACGCTCGCTCTCCTTGATTTTGTTCTCCAAGATCTCAGCCACATCGCTATGGATATGGAGATAGTTATCTACTTCCTTCTTGATGAAATCGCCCACATACTTGTTGATGGTCTCGCCACCATTCGGAGTCATCGTGGTGCTACCGAGCTTAATCTTCGTCTGACTCTCGAAGACTGGCTCCTCTACGTTCAAGGCTATGGCAGCAACGATACCATTACGGATGTCGCCATACTCATACTTGCCATAGAACTCCTTGATGGTCTTGGCGATATGCTCCTTGAAGGCACTCTGATGAGTACCGCCCTGAGTGGTATGCTGACCATTGACAAAGGAATAATACTCCTCGCCATACTGATTGGTATGTGTGAAGGCTATCTCAATGTCCTCGCCCTTCACATGCACGATTTCATACAATCCCTCATTGGTCATGTTATCGGTCAAGAGGTCCTGCAAGCCATGACGACTCAGAATACGGCGACCATTGTGCATGATGGTAAGACCGGTATTCAGATAAGTATAATTGCGAAGCATGGTTTCCACGATGTCATCATGGAAAGAATAGTTCTTGAAGAGAGTATTATCTGGTTCGAAGAAGATGTAAGTACCATTCTCGTCCTCGGTCTTCGAAGTCTTGTCGCTCTTGAGGTTACCACGCTCGAAAACCAAGTGGCGCACCTTGCCATCACGGAAGGATTTCACCTCGAAATGGGAACTGAGGGCATTGACCGCCTTCACACCGACACCATTCAAGCCGACACTCTTCTTGAACGCCTTGCTATCATACTTACCTCCGGTATTGAGCACGCTGACCGCCTCGACAAGTTTGCCTTGCGGAATACCACGTCCATAGTCACGTACGCTGACACGAAGATGGTCCTCTATGTCGATTTCAAGACGGGAACCAGCTCCCATCTTAAACTCGTCGATGGAGTTATCCACCACCTCCTTCAAGAGCACGTAGATACCATCCTCAGGCAAGTTGCCATCGCCCAAACGACCGATATACATACCCGGACGAGTACGCACATGCTCCATGTCGCTCAAGTGGCGGATGTTGTCATCGGTATATTCCACAGGTTGCTGCTGCGGAGCGTTCCCCTGCTCTTCTTCCACGTTTAGATTATTTTTGTCTTCTGACATAAGTCCTCCTTGGTTTTATTGGTTAACCGAAAGGAACGCCTCCTTTCCTCACACGAGATGGAGGAATTCTCAGGAAGCCATTCCCTTATACATTCGGCATTCTTTAGATTTTCTTGATATAGCATTCACGGCGTTTGTGCTGGATAGGACTCAATGGTCCCCACTGTCCCTGCACTGCCGTATTGGTTTCCATCTCCACCTGTGTCTCTCCCCACTCGATGCCGTACTTCTGATAGATAGGAATCAAGTCGGCAAAGAGGAGCGCATTGGCACCTTTGGCACGATACTCAGGAAGGATACCGACCAACAAGAGATCGACGATCTTGGTCTTGTGGAACTTGATGGCACGTAGCAGATGCCACCATCCGAACGGAAGCATTCTGCCTCGATGGCACTTCTGCAAAGCGATTGACAGGGAAGGCATAGAAATGCCGGCACCCACCAACTTGCGCTCATCTCCCGACCAATCCTCGATAAGGGTAACAAACTCCAGGTCGAGCATGCCGAGATACATCTTGATATACTGGTTGATCTGCTTCTGTGTGAGCTGTGAATATCCATAGAGATGGCTATAAGTGGCATTGATCAAGTCGAAAATCTTCTGACCATATCCTTCGTCAAACACCATCTTCTTGGTCAGCTTGACCACATGCAGATTGTATCGCTTCTGGATCATTGCCGCAATCTTGGCATATTTCTCAGGCACAGCCTCCGGCACCATCAGTTTGTTCTCCACGTACTTGTTATCGATCTCGAAGCCACCAATCGCCTTGATGTGCTCAGGATAATAAGGATAATTGTAGATGGTAGGCATAGTACCGAGCTGGTCGAATCCCCAGGTCAACATACCCTCAGGGTCCATATCAGTGAAGCCCAATGGACCTACCATATCTTCCATGCCCTTCGACTTGCCATAGTCCTCTACAGCTTTCAGAAGAGCCTTCGACACCTCTAGGTCATCTATGAAATCAATCCACCCGAAGCGCACGGACTTGCGATTCCACTTATTGTTAGCCTTATGATTGATAATAGCAGCGACACGTCCCACCAACTTGCCCTCTTTATAAGCAAGATAATATTCAGCCTCGCAAAACTCGAATGCAGCATTGCGATCTTTGCTCAAGGTGTTCATGTCGTCGCTGAAAAGATTGGGCACATCATACTTATTGCCCTTGTATAGGTCGTAATGGAAGTCGATGAACGTCTTCAAGTCCTTCTTGCTCTCGACCTTTTTGATTTCTATTAATGACATGATTTCAAACTAGTTTGTAACTTTAAACATGCAAAAATAGCAATATTTCGTCAAATGACCAAATATTGCTATTTTATTTTCAGTTTTTTAGGGATTATGGGCAACAAGCAGTCCTACCATATCCCCAGAACTATACCTTTTCGCAAATGAAGAGCACGTGGCTCTCATCACTCAGGGTCGTGGCAAAGATATAGGTGTCGCCTCCATCCTTCAGTTTGAATCGCTTGCGCAACTCTGCCACGGAGAGAGGGAAGTTACGAGTGGCGATATTCGCCTTGGTGATGCCCGAAAGCTGACGCTTGAGATCCTTCTTATTGAAGCTAGATACCGCCTTGATGCGGAAGGAACGACCTGGAAAATCTGCCACCGGATCCTCACTCACGAAGAGATGGGAGTTCTTCGCCAACATTTTCACGCCATATCGAGAAGAAATGACCCCGAAACAACCTGCTTTCATCAGTGAGGCATTCGGCTCATAGAGATAGAGAGACTTGCTGCCGTCTTGTGGCAAGTCATTCTCTTCGTTTGAACATTTCTCTAGCCTTACAATTCCACATTCTTTTCCTGACGCAATGTTCACTACAGACTTGTCGGTTTCATCGTATGACATCACTTGATTATCATTGATGCAATATACTTTCAAGTGACTTGTCTCATCATCCGTTTCCGACACATGAGCCTCATCCACTTCTGTACTAGACTTTGCTTTATCACCAAGGGAAGAAGAAAGCACGAGTAGAAGTTCCTTGCACTCATTGCCTGTTGAGACGATATGCACCTCTCTTACTTGCTTCAACTCATTTACGGCACGATGCCAATCGAGCATCGGAGAGAGTTTGATGATGACGAAGTCCGACTTCTCCAGCATCTCATCCTGTAAGAGGGTCACATCAGGGATACAGTCTTGCAGCGACACCACCTTATTGCCTGCATCATCACGGCGAGCAGGATCGATGAAAATCAACTGGAGCGGTTTTGCACTTCTTCCTTGATAAGATTCGGCATTGGGCGCATTCTGAGGAGACTCATCTTCCTGCAAACCGAAAGTATGCAAAACTTCCACTCCATCCCCATTCTTCACGATGGCATTTTTCAAGCCCAATCGCTCAAAGTTCTCTTTTGCCGCTTCGCAGAGATGCGCTTGTCGCTCTACATACATCGACTTGACACCCAACTGGGCAGCGATGTAGGAGAAATCCACTCCTAAGCCTCCAGTCATATCCAAGAAGGACACATTTTCCTGCTTTCCAAGAATATCGTCATTTTTGGCGAATTTGGGACCAGCTGTGCCATCGGTTGGAAATTCGCAAATTTCAGAATTTAGCAATCTCGCTGCCAATTCTGCCTTATACATCGCTGTCACCTCCGACGAACATTGTTCCATCGAAATATGAGGAGGATAAATGATGCCATCGATGTTTGCCCAACGAGGCAACTTGGTACGTGCCATCTGCCGCCCCCGAATCTGGTCGAGGGCGAAAGGCATATCCACATCCGGATACTTACTTCCGAGGAAAGCCAACTGACGTACATCCTCGTCTTGATGCTGACGGATAAAATCTATAGTCGCTTGGTTCATTCTTCACTTACTTGATTACCTTATAGTATTTCTTAGCCGTGGCACGGGAACAGAGATTGAAATGCCACCATTCCGTACGGAGTGGCTTCCATCCTGCATGGCGCATCACCTTTCTCAGTAGTTCCCTATTGCGCAAGGCCTGTTTGGAGATGCGCTTGCTAGCCACCAATTGTGCCTCTTGGTCGATATGCGCCGCCTTGCCGAAATAATCCACCTTGGTTCCCATGTCAAGTGTATCTCCCTTCTCATTGCAGAGAGTAATATCCACTGCCATGCCATAGTTGTGCATACCGCCTCCATGCGCTGGGTTCGACACATAGATATCATTCTTGGTGCCTTTCACCACATTCCACATCTTCTGTTGGATGCTCATCGGACGGGAAGCATCATAAATCTTCAAGCTAAGATGTGGATGAAGCGACTTGAGATAAGTCTGCGCCTCCTTCAGAGCCTTGGCAGCCTTCGGATGGAGATAAGCCTCCTTCAGGTCACCAAACAACACCTTACCACAGAAGTTGTCAGCACGGGCATACATCAAGGAAACCTGAATACTCTTATCCACATCCTTGATATTCACGTAGCCTTGTCGTGCCAGCGACCTTGCCGTGGCACTCAACTTCTGTTCCTGCTGCTTGCCTTGCAGCATTCTTGTTTTTTCCCAAGCCTGCCCATTGCTCGTCAAGAGAAGGCACGCAGCCAAGAGAATCATTATCTTTCTTGCTTTCATCATTGTCGTATTTCTAGATGACTTCACAACAATCACTTATTTTTTCTTTTTGGATTTGTTCAGTTCTTTATAGAACAAGGCTTTGGCTTCACGATCTCTAGCTTCCTTGCTATCTTCCCAATCATCCTCATCAGCCCAATCGTCATCATTCCATTCATCTTCGTCATCAGAGTCTCCCCAAAGTCCCAAATCTCCAAATGGATCAAATGATTCAAAATCGGAGTCCTCTCCTTCCTGTAAACACTCCAGCATTTCCTTGAAACTTGTAAAATCCACGATTTTCTCATCCGTGCCCTTGGTGAGCAACTTAGTTACGCCCTTGATGCCATTCTTGATTTCAATAGGTGGCACATCGCAAACCTTGTATATATCCTTGAACATTGGCAACAATTCCACAGCCTTGATTTGGGCTAGCGACTTGACCGTCCAATCCATTGCCATGATAGGTATTGTCGTTTCCAAACAAGACTTCAACACATTTGCGACCCAAATCAGCCAGGACATTCATCAAATAGTTACGCAGCATTTGCTCATTCTCTTCCTTGGAGAGTTCTTCCATCACAGAATGGATATGAGCGTATTCAGCAAGAGCATCACTTGGCTTGGCTGCATTAGGCAAATTCACTAAGCACTCTGCCAACGGCTGTGCATCCTTCGCGTAGTCAGGTCGCTGATACTCATAACTCTCATTCTGAATATCAATCATATCTTTGCCATCGCCCATCATGTCATACATCCCTTTCAAGAGTTGTGCTTGCATGTCTGGCGACAAACTACTCAACATATTATCTAATTCACTCATCAACATTCCGTCGAATTCGTCTCTGCTATTTTTCTTCTTTTTTGCCATATTGTTTTGTATTTGATATTTTACTTGTATTCTGTCGCAGCCCTCATGTCGCTTTATAGCAAAGGAGTCATATACAGCGGAAGATACATAATGCCATCCTCTACCTTCAAGTCCTTATCATGAAGCACGTATGGTGTAGCCAATTGCTTGTCATATTTCTTAATGCATTTCTTTAGCGATGTAATCGTGTAGTGGGAACCCGACTTCACCTCTATCGGCGAGATATTATGACGACTCGTTATCGTAGGCTTGGCTATCAAGAAATCTATCTCCATACGTTCATCCGCTTCTTTCGCAGAATACTTGCTAAAGAAATAGAGTTTATGACCTGCCGCCCTCAGCATCTGAGCCACGATATTCTCTACCAACATGCCTTCATTCACCTCCAGTTTGTCAAACATCAGCTTCTGATAGAGTTCGCTCGTCACAATGCCACGCTCATCAAAGGCATGGCTAATCAGCAACCCCGTGTCACCCATATAACATTTCAAGGTGGTACGCTCCTCGTTCAACTTCAAGCCAATACTAGGCTCCGTGGAATTATAACAGCAATTGATAATCTTTGCATCTGAAAGCCAAAAGAACGCCTCGGAATAATCTCGCATACGAGCATGCGACTGCAAGTCAGCCAAGCGGAACTTCTTCTCATGCTTTTGCAATTGTCCTGGCAATTCCTCAAAGATAGCAGCCACCTTGGTCTCTTGATTATCGGCATACTTGCGAATATCATTGCGATAAATACTCAAGATGTCACGCTTACGCTCATCTACCTTGTCAAAATCTCGTGTATCCACATAAGTTTGCACTGCCTGAGGCATACCTCCAACGATCATATACTGACGGAAATAGTCCAATGCCTTACGATGGAAAGCCTCCATGGGCTTTCTCTTCTCAAATTGCATCTTGATAAATGGCATCATCATTTCATCCCCCATTGCCCAAAGAAACTCCTCGAAATCCATAGGATACATTTCTATGGCATGCTCTTCGGATGGCAACATAATATCCTTCACATTCTTTTTGATGGATATGAGCGAGCCTGTCTCGATATAGTCAAACCTATGGTCTGCCACCAAGTGCTTAATGGCAGATCTTGCACGTGGACAAAACTGAATCTCATCAAAGATGATGAGCGAAGATGCCTCATCCGTTGGATTCTTGCGAGGAATGAGTTTCTTCTTTCCATACAATTCCAAACTTGTGAAAAGCATATCCAAGTCATCCAAATAGAGATCGAAGAACTCTATTACCTTAGGATTTACACGGCTAAAATCTATGAGAAGATAAGAATCATATTCGTTTTGGGCAAACTCCTCCACAATATAACTCTTTCCTATTCGTCGTGCACCCTCTATCAAAAGAGCCACTTCACCTCGCCTATCATGCTTCCAATCAAGCAGTTGCTGATAAATCTTCCTCTTCATAAAGCTATCGTTTTACACCTTTCTGAGATTTTTCAAGTCCCATATTTACACCTTTCTGAGATTTTTCAACGTGCAAATTTACACCTTTCTGAGGTTTTTGCAAGTAAAAGTACATAAATCTTTTATTTTTTAACCTTTAGAAACAAATGCTAGTCTTTATAAATCAGCTTTCTAACATAAGAATGTATTCTAGGCCTTGACTGCACTATCTAATTTGTACTAATCTTTGCAAATAACTGCACACACGAAAAAGTTTTTCCAAAGAAAAGTATCATTGTATCATTTTCGCAAGAAATTTCTTGATAAAACACTGATATACAGACCTCTAAAATCACTGATACTTCCCGAAAAAGTAGGAAAATGCATCAGTAATGTATCATGTTTTCGGAGAAATGTATCACGATTTTGGCAAAAGCATCTGCAAAAGCCTAGTTTTTCTGCTTCACAAGCGCATAGAGGAAGCTGAAATTCCCAGGCTAGGGGCACTCTTACCCCTTAGCTTGGGCACTCAATGCCCATAGGCTGGGCACTCATCCCACCAAGCCTTGTAGAATGCGTTACATAGCTACACAAATGCGAAAATAAGCCTAAAACATAGCCACACTAAAAAAGTGGGCGAAAAACCAATCGGTCCTTCACCCACTTTATCTATTTTATCATTCGCATCACACTGATGCGGAAGCTTTAATCAGCCAACTTAGCCTTCAAGAACTCACGGTTCAAGCGAGCGATGTTAGCGATGGTCTCGTTCTTAGGACATACAGCCTCGCAAGCGCGGGTGTTAGTACAGTTACCGAAACCAAGCTCATCCATGCGTGCAATCATCTTCTTAGCGCGAGCAGCAGCCTCTACACGACCCTGTGGGAGAAGTGCCAACTGGCTGACCTTTGAGCTAACGAAGAGCATTGCAGAACCATTCTTACATGCTGCTACACAAGCACCGCAACCGATACATGTAGCGCAGTCCATAGCCTCGTCTGCATTCTCCTTAGGAATCAAGATAGCATTAGCATCCTGAGCCTGACCGGTACGGATGCTGGTGTAACCACCTGCCTGGATAATCTTATCGAAGGCTGAACGGTCAACCATACAGTCCTTGATGATAGGGAAACCAGCAGAACGCCAAGGCTCAACGGTGA
>OWJF01001015.1_pt1 | contig 13108 bp, 10 predicted proteins | sample 1732941 | NCBI WGS metagenome assembly OWJF01 (sample SAMN05065770, study PRJEB22554) | human gut metagenome | biome: ENVO:2100002; feature: ENVO:00000062; material: ENVO:00002003 | host: Homo sapiens | place: USA
GCTGCCTTCTTTACTTGAGGTCTTCAGAGTCAAACGACTTTGGAGACCTTTTTTTTTGTGCCCATAGCTGGTATGGCATTCTGTAGGGGGTGCACTTGTCTCAAGTGCACCAACCGAAGCTTGGTCGGTGCAGCAGAGACTGCTGCACCCCCTGATCCTGGTAGATGTCTTCAAATCCTGGTAGATACAACCTGCATCTTCCAGCCTTTAATCACTTCAAAGCCAATTGACTGCGCCGCTGCTGGAAGATATGGCAGATTTTTCCACTAACATCATTTCCTATATACTATCCCTATCTAAAAATAAATATATACCTTTGTAGTTATATTAAACAAATAGCTATGGATAAACAATCAAGATACGCAGAATTGATCTCTCAGATAAAGGTCTTCGCGAATGATGCTGACCATCCTATCAGCGTATTGTGTAATTGTGTTGCAGTAATGAAGACAATCTTTCCAGAGGAATATTTTTGGGTAGGTTTCTATATTGTAGATGGTGACGAACTGATACTCGGTCCGTTTCAGGGTACACCGGCATGTACACGCATCAAGTTCGGGCGCGGAGTCTGTGGCACGGCATGGAAGGAGCAGCGCTCACTTGTTGTAGATGATGTAGAGAAGTTCCCTGGACATATTGCATGCTCGTCGCTCTCACGATCGGAGATTGTCGTTCCGTTGAAGCACAATGGGGTAGTGATTGGTGAAATAGACATCGACAGCACCGAATTGGCTACATTCGACGACGTGGACAGACAGTTTCTTGAGCATGCGGCAGAGATGATTGCGCCTTATATGGCGAAGCTCGCCATACCTTTATGAATCTATAGTGTGCGTGGGTATGGCAAGAATGCCATACCCTCCTATAATGCTGCATAAGTATGGCGAGAAAGTTCTGTTTTATATAGATCTTAGGGTTTAAAAGCAGAAAAATGCAAGTTTGTAGTTAAAAAGTTGCGAAAACGTTTGGTGGTTTCATAACAAATGCGTACCTTTGCAACCGCTTACAGAGCAATACGGGTAAGTCTTGCACGGCCAGCTCCCTTCGAACCCTCCAGGACGGGAACGTAGCAAAGGTAGTTGGTTGTAGCGGCGCGATGTAAGTAGCTTGCCCACCCGCCTCTTTAGCTCAGTTGGCCAGAGCACGTGATTTGTAATCTCGGGGTCGTTGGTTCGAATCCGACAAGAGGCTCAAAATGATGACGAGACAAGACTTTAAGTTTTGTCTCGTTTTTTTGTATTTGCATGTTTGAGGTGCATGCTGCGCCTTGAATGCTGCAGGGTTGTATAAACTTAGAGCGGCGGAGCTTCACCTCAGTCGCCATGATTAAAATTAAGAAGACTATGGAAAAGATAGACGTTACGACACTCCACGATAATGTGTTCACAACTATTGGTAAGGAGTGGATGCTTGTTGCTGCAGGCAACGAGGAGAAGTTCAACATGATGACAGCTTCTTGGGGATGCCTCGGCTGGTTGTGGAACCGTCCGGTGGCTCTTGTGTACATCCGTCCGGAGCGTTATACACACGAGTTCATAGAGGCTAACGACACAATGAACCTTGTTTTCCTCGGCAACTCGGAAGAGGCACGCAAGGCGTATGCCTTCTGTGGCGCTAAGTCGGGCAGAGACTTCGACAAGGCGAAGGAGGCTCATCTCACACCGGTTGCTACCGAGAACGGCTGCGTTACATTCGACGAAGCACGCCTTACACTCACTTGTCGCAAGCTGTACAAAACGCAGATTCGTCCGGAGGAGATGCTCGACAAGTCGATTGAGCAGTGGTACGGTGCGAAGGGCGGCTTGCACGACGTGTATGTAGTGGAGATTCTCGACGCTTACAAGAAGTAATGCTCTAATAAGCAAAACCATTCTATATACATAATATTATATAGTACAGGTCAATTAACATTCAAACAGAACTTTGATGACAGAGAAAATAGACAAGTATAAGGTTCAGGCGGCTTTGGTGCGTTCGTTCTTCGACGCCTTCTCGCATGGCGTTATAGAGAGTCAGGTGGAAGACCCGAAGGAGAAAACGACACCGCAGTCGGTGAAGAAGCTGATGCTGGAGCACTACGAGCACATCGCACCCGCTTTCTTCGACACCATGTTCTTCCCGTTGGCAGCCATGAACTACAAGTATGAAGACATTGCGGCACTGGCTTGCGAAGCGCAGCAGCGTGGCGACGACATGATGGCGCTTGTGCGCACGGCGTGTGGCGACGAGGCGTACTACAACGCTATGGTGGAGGAATACAAGCGCAACTTCTCGATGCTGCTTGCAGGCAGATACCTCTCAAACGCCGACCATCTTGAGGGCTATGTGCGTAAGGCGGAGGATGAGACGGAAGCGTCGGTAGACTCCGACCGCGCTATCGAGCTGACTGTGCGTGTCGTGATGTTCGCATACGTTCGCGGTCTGCGCCAGACGGGGGAGAATGCACGTTCTGATCGGTCGGTGCACTTGAGACAAGTGCACCCCCTTGGGGAGGATGCACGTTCTGATCAGTCGGTGCACTTGAGACAAGTGCACCCCCTTGGGGAGGATGCACGTTCTGATCGGTCGGTGCACTTGGGACAAGTGCACCCCCTACGTGGGGCTACGCTCTTCCGTCTGATGCTCGATGCGATGAACATCCTGCTGCTCGACGAAGCTGTCGACTTCGCTGACGAAGAGGCAGCAGACCTTGCTTCGCTGTTTTTGAAGGTCTGCAAGACGCAGCATAACTTCACGGTTATGACCGACGAGATGGACCGCACATATTCAGAATTAATGAAGGAATAATAACAAAATACTATGACACAGATTCCGGTATTGCTGCTCACAGGTTATCTGGGCAGCGGCAAAACAACATTGTTAAATCGAATCCTTTCTAATGAGAAAGGCATTAAGTTCGCCGTTATCGTGAACGATATCGGCGAGGTGAACATCGACGCCGACCTCATCCAGCAGGGTGGAGTGGTGAACAAGCAAGACGACAGTTTGGTGGCTCTGCAGAACGGCTGTATCTGCTGCACGCTGAAGATGGATCTCATTGACCAGTTGCGCGACATCATTAACATGAAGCGCTTCGACTATATCGTCATCGAGGCGAGCGGCATCTGCGAACCAGCACCGATCGCACAGACTATCAGTTCGATGGTGACACTCGGTCCGCAGTATATCACCAACGGCATACCGCGTCTTGACAGCATTGTGACTGTGGTGGACGCGCTGCGCATGAGAGACGAGTTCAACAACGGTGGCGCTCTGACACGCGACGGACTTGAAGACGAAGATCTCGAAAACCTCGTAATACAGCAGATAGAGTTCTGCAACACTATACTTCTCAACAAGGCTGCGGAGGTGAGCGCTGACGATCTGCGCAAACTCACCGAGATAATCCGCGCCATTCAGCCTAAAGCAGAAATCATACCATGCAACTACGGCGACGTAGACTTGGAGCGTCTGCTCAACACCAGTCGTTTCAACTTCAACGAGGTTGCTACATCGGCTGCATGGATTAATGAGATTGAGAATCATCACGGCGATGAGGAGGATGATGACGATGATGAGGAGGAGGAGCATGAGCACCATCATCATCACGACCATGAAGATGAAGAGCACGAGCACCATCATCACGACCACGACTGCCATGGCGGTTGCGGACATCACCACCACCACGACCATGAAGGCGGCGAAGTGGAGGAGTACGGCATTGGCACGTTCGTATATTATCGCAGAAAGCCGTTCGACATGAACTTCTTCGACAACTTTGTGGCACGTCTGTTCCCGAAGAACGTCATTCGATGCAAGGGATTGTGCTGGTTCAAGGAAGAGCCCGACATGTGCTATCTTTTTGAGCAGGCAGGCAAGCAGATGGAGCTGAAAAACGCCGGACAGTGGTACGCCACAATGCCGAAGGACGAACTGCAGCAGATGCTCGACCGTGAAGAAGGACTGCGCAGAGACTGGGACGAGAAGTATGGCGACCGTATGCAGAAGCTCGTGTTCATCGGTCAGAAACTCGACAAGAAGACAATAAAAGAACAGCTCGACATGTGTCTTACGGATGTAGAACTGTAAAAAGACTTACGGAATTATAACATAAAGCAAGAGGGTATGGCGGAATAGCCATACCCTCTTTATTTTTTAGTCTGCGTGGGTATGACATGGATGCCATACCCTTCTATATTAGAGATGCTTCATGATGTCGAGCAGGTGATCCCAAACCATCTGAACAGTCGGGATGTGCAGACGCTCGTCAGGAGTATGCACGTCGCGCAGCGTAGGACCGAACGAAACCATGTCGAGGTTCGGGTAGCGCTCCGAGAACAGACCGCACTCCAAGCCAGCGTGGATGCCCTTAACGATAGGATCCTTGCCGAAGAGCTTCTTGTACGACTCTACAGCCACCTTCGTGAGCTTGCTGTCCGGGTTCATCTTCCAAGCCGGATAGCCGTCGCTCATCTTCACCTCAGCGCCAGCCAGTTCGAAGGCTGCCTTCACGGTGTTAGTCTCGTTCTCGAGGTTGCTCATCACGTTAGAGCGCTGCGAAGCCACTACGTTGATCTCGTTCTCTGCGGTCTGAACGCTTGCCACATTGTTAGAAGTCTCGACCATGTATGCCAGAGCCTCGTCCTGGCACATAGCGAACACGCCGTTGTCGACAGCCTGCATACAGAGGATGAAGCGGCGGCTTGCGTCCTTCGGCAGTACACTCTCAGCGTCGGTGCTACCGAGGTTGAACTCCATAACCGGCTCGGTTACGTGGAACTCCTCCTCGATGTTCGCTGTGAACACGTTCCAGTCGGCACGAACAGTCTCCTTCTCGCTTGCCGGAACAGCGAATACGATGCTGCCATCGCGAGGAATAGCGTTGTGCAGCTTGCCCGAGTTGAACTTAGCGAGGCGAAGATCCATCTTCTCCTGCTCCTTGTAGAGGAAACGAGCGAGAATCTTGATGGCGTTGGCGCGCTTCTTGTTGATATCGTCGCCAGAGTGTCCGCCCTTCAAGCCCTTTACCGAAGCTGTGAGGAAGAACATACCCTCGGGAGCAGCCTCACGCTCGAATGTGAAGCGAGCCGAAGTAGTCTTTCCGCCGGCGCAAGAGATGAAGATCTGTCCTTCGTCCTCAGAGTCGAGGTTGATGAGCATATCGCCTTTCATGAAACCTGCCTTCATGCCCATAGCACCAGTGAGACTTGTCTCCTCGTCGCGTGTAAACACACACTCCAGCGGTCCGTGCTCGATGTCGTCGCTGTCGAGGATAGCCAGTTCGATAGCGCATCCGATGCCGTCGTCAGCACCGAGAGTTGTGCCCTTAGCGTTGAGCCATTCGCCGTCGACATAAGTCTGAATAGCGTCGGTGTGGAAGTTGAAGTCTACGTCTACGAGTTTGTCGCAGACCATGTCCATGTGGCTCTGCAGGATGAGTGTAGGAGCGTTCTCGTGACCCTTTGTAGCCGGCTTGCGGATTACTACGTTGCCCGTCTCGTCGGTCTCGGTCTCTAAGCCGTGGCTCTTGCCGAACTCCTGAAGATACTCAATCATGCGCTCCTCATGCTTTGAAGGGCGCGGAATCTCATTGATTTTAGCAAACTGCTCGAACACGCGAGCAGGTTTCAATTCGCAATTGCTCATTTTCCTTAATTTTTTTATGTTGATGTTATAATAATCTGAATTTTCGGTAAATTATTTTGCCATACCGCCGATTTGCCGTACCTTTGTACCGATATGGGCGGTGCAGCCTATCGGATACAAAGATAGCGCAAATCGAGCGCAATGAAGCTTGCTTCAAATTGCCGAGGTGCAGCCTATCTTCTGCAAAGATAATGTAAAAGGTAGACACCACAAAATAAAAAAATATAATATGATTAAATTAATGCTTATAAGCCTCGCTGTAGTGGCAGTAGCCTTCGCTTTGTTGTCGATAAAGGTGCTGCTGAAACGCAACGGCAAGTTCTCTTCACAGCACGTACACGACAATCCGGGCTTGCGCAAGCAGGGCATCCACTGCGTGATGGATCAAGACCGCGAAGCCCGTGAGCGCAACGGTGCCTACTAATATGCCTAAGTTGTATATAGTGGTACTAACTGATTTTTCTATAATATATAATGTATAGATAGGCAGGCACTTAAAATGATAAAATTAAAAAACAGAATAAAGATGAACAAGAAAAACATTTTCGGCGCACTTGCACTCGCAACTGTTGCCGCTTTCGCAATGACCTCTTGCGACAAGTCGAAGTGTCAGGTTGACGAGAAGAAGGTAGAGAGCAAGCAGGCTGTGCCTTCAGACGCAAAGATTGCGTATGTAGAGGTAGACAGCATCATGTCGCAGTACAAGTTCTGCAAGGACTACTCGCTCATTCTCCAGAAGAAGGGTCAGAACATCCAGAACACACTCGCACAGAAGCAGCACGCTCTTGAGCAGGCTTACGGCAACTTCCAGCAGAAGGTTCAGCAGAACGCCTACACACGCGAGCAGGCAGAGCAGATCCAGATGTCGCTGCAGAAGCAGAACAGCGACCTTCAGGTGCTCAACCAGCGTCTGAGCGGCGAGTTCCAGGCAGAGACAGAGAAGTATAACAACGCTCTGCGCGACTCTATCCAGCACTTCCTCGCTGTATACAACAAGGACAAGAAGTACGGCTTGATTCTGAGCAAGGCTGGCGACAACATCCTCTACGCCGACAAGGCTTACGACATCACCAACGAGGTGATTGCAGGCTTGAACAAGGCTTACAAGCCGGCGGCTCCTGCAAAGGAGGAGAAGGCTGCTAAGAAGAAGTAAGTATTTCTGCAAAGAAGAAGTAAGGCTTCTTTACAGACAAAACGCATATAACCGGAGACAATGCTGCCAATAGCATAGTCTTCGGTTTTTTTGTGCTCGCACACTTTGTTGCTTGTTTTGCAAATTCACGCTGCGAATGAAGATTTTCAAACAAAATGCCAATTTAAACACAAAAATATCTATCAAATGTTTCTTTGTATTAAAATATTTATTACTTTTGCAATCGTATAGTATGTCTTTAGCATAAAATTGCTACAATTAATAATTAGAGAGAATAGTTTTAGAGAACTAAATAAGTAAATAGATTCATTAACTTTTAAACTTTATAGTTATGAGAAAGACGTTACTTAACACAATGGGGCTCGTTCTTGCGTTGTTTGGCGCAACGAATGTTTATGCCCAGAGCACAGTAGAACTGCCTTACTCTATCACCTTCGATTCTACCAACGACGTTTGGACCGTGCTTGACGCCAGCCCGACACCTGGCACATCATGGGAGTTCAATAACGATTGGGGCAACGACGGTTTCTGCATCGGCAACGCGTGGACAGCCACACCGAGCTACTGCATCAGGACCGACTCGGGCGAACCTAACGACTACTACGTTTCTCCGTCATTCAGCCTGAAGGCAGGCAAGACATACACCGTGAAGACAAGCTCGGGCACAATGTACAGCACACCTGCAAAACTCTCTGTAGAGTACACGACGACTCCTACCGACGCCGCTTCGTTCACAAAGCTGAGCGACATCGATATGCCGTCTTCTGGCGTGCAGTACGACAACTCGTACGACCTCACCGTTCCTGAGGACGGACTCTACAGTTTTGCGTTCCATGCCACAAATACTTCTTCAGGCGACAAGAGCAACTGGGCATATCTCTACGCTCTCGGCTTCAGCGTCGAAGAGAAGGTAGGTGGCGAAACTCCTGACCCGGGTCCTGATCCTGATCCCGACAAACCAGATCCACCAGTAGAAGACCAGGAGGGCACATTGCCTTACGATATGACATTCGATTCGGCTGAGAAGTTTGCCACATGGACCACGATGGACAACAGCGAGACGCCGGGCGTGACATGGGCTTACACCGCATCCGACTTCGCCGGCAAACCGGCTGCACACATGGGCGTAGACGCTAAGTCTGAAACATGCGACTGGCTCGTTTCGCCGAAGTTCGAGCTGAAGGAAGGCAAGTCGTACACGATTACTGTAGACGCTGCTTCGGGTCCGAACAACGAGCTGAACCTCATCCTCGACTACTTCGTAGGCAGCAAGTCGGCTGACAACCAGAAGACCATCGAGTGGATCGGCTCTAAGCTCCCCGCAACCGTAGGCGAGAGCGGCGAGGTGAAGAACCAGTGGACACTCGACGCCAACAAGGACGGCGTATACCTCTTCGCGTTCCGCGCACTCAACTGGGGCGCCAACAACGCTAACGACGCTATCAGCATCTACTCTGTGAAGATAGAGGAGAAGGCAGACGGCGAGCCCGATGCTCCGGTAGCACTTCCGTACGAGGTTTCGTTCGAGCAGGAAGAGAACGTAGCTGCATGGACAGCAATGGACCGCAGCGGCAACACCGGTTCTACATGGAGCTGGAACTCATGGGGCTATCAGGAGTACGATACCGACTGGAATCCGGTAGGCGACCAGCATCCTTGTGTAAGCTTCAGCAGCGACTGGAACACCGACGCCAACGACTATTGGGTATCTCCGGCGTTCGCTCTCGAGGCAGGAAAGACATACGTAGCGAAGGCTCATACAGCCAACAACCGCAGCTGTCTTGAGTCTGGCACAACATCGTTCACAATGAAGCTCGGCACAAACAAGAAGGTGCAGTCTTCGTTCGACCAGACTCTCGGCTCTATCGAGCTCAACACAGTATACGACCGCGACCCGAGCACATTCGAGTTCAGCGTACAGGAGTCGGGCAACTACTATGTAGCGTTCCACATCAGCGACTCGGAGGGTGCAAACGCTTACGGCTACATCTTCGACTTCAGTCTGGCTGAGAAGGAAGGCGCAGCAGAAGAGCCGGTGGCTACAGCTCCGGTTGCCAACCTCGCAGCAGCCGAGATCGCCACAGCAAAGAGCGTAGAGCTTACCTGGACCAACCCGACTAAGGACGTCGACGGAAAGGATCTGCCGGCTGACGCAGCGCTCACCGTGAAGGTTTACGAGGGCGAGGAGCTTCTCGCTACACTGGACGCTCAGGCTCCGGGCAGCGAAGGCACATACACTAAGGAATACACAGCCGACACATTCGCCGGCGAACACAACTACAAGGTGGTTGTAGTATACAAGGAGAAGGAGTCGGACGCAGCTACAGCAACGCTCACAGTAGTGGTTGACGCTATCAACGGCGTGGTTGTTCCGACTGACGCAAAGGTTTCGGTTCACACTCTCGGTGGAGCAGCGGTTGGCAACAACCTCTCAACACTCGGCAAGGGCACATACATCGTGACCATGAAGAGAGCCGACGGCACTATGAAGACCGTGAAGGTTACTAAGTAACTGAATTCTCATAATTAATTAATTGGGCCGCTCTGCATACCAGTATGGGATGTGGAGCGGTTTTTTTATTGCTTTTGGGCGAAAAAAAATATACGGTGGGTAGCAAATAGTAGGTAATGATTAATATTTCTTTGCAAAAAGGTTTGGTATGTGTGAAAAATACTATATATTTGCAAATGTTATACCACTTAAAAACAAAAACCTAAAAAGTTATAGTTATGGAAGAAAAACTTCAGTTCGTGCCTTCTTTGAAGGACGCATTCGCCATCGGCGTTAAAAATCTTGTGCCGATTGTTCTCTCTGTGTTGCTTTGGCTCGTAACCGTATGGATTCCGTACGTTAATGTGGGCACTACGATAGCCTTGGCTACGCTTCCCGTGAAGCTCAGCAAGGGCGAGATGATCAGTCCGATGTTCATTTTCGACTCCGAGTACCGTCATTGCATGGGCGAATACTTCATTCTGCAGGCTGTCATCAGCTCCGCCGTGTCGGTAGCCTGTCTGTTCCTGTTAATACCGGCTGTTGTACTCTCGTTCAGTTGGCTGCTCGCTGTCTATCTGCTTGTGGGCAAGAAGATGAATTGGGCGCTGTGCCTCTCCGAGAGCAACCGTCTGATGATGGGCTATAAGTTTAAGGCGTTCTGCTTGAAGTTTGCCGTAAGCCTCGCTCTGCTCGTTGTTTCCTACGTTCTCTTCAGCATGTTCGACGCCATGGCCGATTTGTTGGGCGTACTTGTTGTGCTTCTGTGCGTTCTTGCCGGCGTTTGCGTAATGCTTTCTGTCGATGCCGTAATCTATCGTGAGCTTGTGCTCAGTGAGGATAAGGTTGAGGAAGCTAAGCCAGAAGAAGCTCTTTAACGAGTGAATTGCAATGCAATAGGCATCGGTTCGCGTTCGGAATCTAATCGGTTCGCGTTCGGTGTCCGATCGGGTTGCGTTCGGTGTCCGATCGGATCGCGTTCGGTGTCCGATCGGATTGCGTTCGGTGTCCGATGGTTTTTCGATAGCAAAACATTCGTAAAACCACTGCCAATAGGCAGGAGTTCTCTGAAAGAGTAAAGATTAAAGCATAAGAAAAGGCTGACTCTTGCTGCGATTTTGCAGCTTAAGAGTCAGCCTTTTTTAGTAGTGAATTAGAAGTCTACGACCGTGATGCCTGCTCCGCCGAACTGCACGTGCTCATCCTTGCATTGCGTCACGTTCGGCACCGACTGCAGATACTGTCTGATGAGCTGTCTGAGTATGCCGTTGCCCTTGCCGTGAAGGATGCGCACGCGCGACATACCCACGAGTATAGCGTCGTCGATGAAGTGCTGCACGGCGTTCAGCGCCTCGTCGCCACGCATTCCGCGCACGTCGAGGTCTTGGTGGAAGTTGAGCTTGTGCTGGTCGATGGTCTGACGCGTCTCGCGGCTGATGCCGAACGTTGGCGGCAGTGTCGACTCCGGCGTCTTCGTGGTGTGTTCAAGGCGCGATGTCTTCACCTTCGTGCGCACGTCGCCGAACACCACCGTTGCCTCCTTGCCCTCTACCGACTCCACGCGACCCACCGTCGTGAGTCCGCGCATGCGCACCGTGTCGCCAGCCTTAAAGGGGTGTTGAGGTGTTGAGGTGTTGAGGTGTTGAGAAGTTGAGGAGTTGAGGAGTTGAGATGTTGAGGTGGCTGGGTTCGCCGCGTTCTCCTTCTTCTCCTTCTTCTCCTTCTTGCGCTTCTCGCGTCGCTCCTTGCGCTCCATAATCTGGCGCATTTTCTTCTCGATGAGGTTGTCAGCCGACTTCGTGTCTATCTCGTTCACGTCCTCCTTGAATGCTTTCAGCTCTTCGCGCAGACGCTTCGTCTCCTCCTTCTCAGCCTGACACTCGCGTATCTCGCGGATAGTGTTCTCGATGTTGCGGTTGCTCTCCTTCAGCAGTTCCTGCGCCTGCTCCTTCGCCTGGCGCAGAATCTCCTTGCGCTTGCGGTCGAGCTCGCGAATCTCCTCCTCGTATTTTGCGATAGTCTTCTCCAAGTCCTTCTCGCGCTGATGCACGTTCTGTCGCTTGTTCTCCCAGTAGCGCTTGTCGCGCACGATGTCCTGCAAGTATTTGTCGCTCTGTATGTAGTCGGAGCCCACGATGTCGCTCGCCTCGCGTATCACCTCGTCGGGTATGCCCGTCTTGCGTGCAATCTCGATGGCGAACGACGAGCCCGGCTGACCGATGGCGAGCTGAAAGAGCGGTCGCATCTCGTGGCGGTCGTAGAGCATTGCGCCGTTGGCTATGCCGTCGTGCGAGTCGGCGTAGTGCTTCAGGTTCTGGTAGTGGGTGGTTATCACGCCCCATGCGTGCTTCTTCACAAACTGGTTGAGCACAGCCTCTGCCATTGCACCGCCAATCTGCGGCTCGGTGCCCGTGCCGAACTCGTCGATGAGCAGCAGCGTGCGTTCGCCCGCCTGTCGCATCATGTTCTTCATGTTCAGCAAGTGAGACGAGTAGGTCGAGAGGTCGTTCTCTATGCTCTGCTCGTCGCCGATGTCGATCATTATGTCGCTGAAGACGCCCACCTTAGAGCGCTCGCTCACGGGGATGGACAGTCCGCACTGCAGCATGTACTGCAGCAGCCCCACCGTCTTCAGGCACACCGACTTGCCGCCGGCGTTCGGACCCGATATAATCAGTATGTGGCGGTCGCGCGTCAGCATGATGTCGAGCGGCACGATAGGCTTCTCCTGCTTCTTCAGCGCGAGCCACAAGAGCGGATGCTTCGCTGTAATCCAGTCGACCACGGGCTTCGCGCTCACCTCCGGCTCTATGCCGCCCGTGAGCTGCGTAAACTCGGCGCGTGCACGTATGAAGTCTACCTCGGCAAGCATGCGGTAGGCGTTCACGATGTCGTCCACGTGAGGACGCACCAGCTTCGTGAACTCCGTGAGTATCACTATTATCTCGCGGCGCTCGTCTGCCTCCAACTCGCGTATGCGGTTGTTCGCCTCTACCACCTCCGTCGGCTCCACGAACACCGTCTTTCCCGTCGACGACTCGTCGTGTACGATGCCCTTTATGCGACGCTTCATGGCAGGAGCGATAGGCACAACGAGGCGACCGTCGCGCAGCGTCGGCGTAACGTCCTTGTCGACGAGGCCCTCGCTCTGCGCGGCGTGCAATATGCTATATAATGTACGCGACACGCTGCCCTCAGCCTTGCGCAGCTGCGAGCGAATCTCGGCGAGACGCGGCGATGCCGTGTCCTTAATCTTGCCGTACTTGTCGAGAATCTGGTCGATGCGGCGAATGAGGTCGGGGAAGGTGAGCACGCCCTCCGTAAGGTTGTGCAGAGTAGGGTAGTCGAAGTTGCCGTCGTCGTCGCTGCGGTTGAGGAAGCGCACTATGCCAGCCACCGTGTCGAGCGAACGGCGCAGGTCGAATATCTCGTTCTCCTCAAGGTGCGTGCCCTCGATGCGTATGCGCTTTATCGACTCGCGCATGTCGAAGAAGAACTGCAGCGGAAAGTCGTCGGTTTCCTCCTGCATTCGGCGGAACTCGCGCGTCTGCTTCAACGCCGTGTTGATGCGATCCGCGTTGTCCGAGAAGCCCATAGCGTCCACCTTGTCCTTGCCCAACTGGCTCAGACAGTAGCCCTTCAGCAGCGAGCGTATCTCGCTGAACTGTATCTTGTTTTCAAAGTTGCTTGGATAAATCATAGGTGCAAAGTTACTGCAAACCGAAGACAATACAAAATATGCTTGCATATTTTTATTGTTGAGGTGCAGCGTAACTTATTTAGAGTTACTGCAAACCGAAGACAATACAAAATATGCTTGCATATTTTTATTGTTGAGG
>OWJF01001018.1_pt1 | contig 13060 bp, 10 predicted proteins | sample 1732941 | NCBI WGS metagenome assembly OWJF01 (sample SAMN05065770, study PRJEB22554) | human gut metagenome | biome: ENVO:2100002; feature: ENVO:00000062; material: ENVO:00002003 | host: Homo sapiens | place: USA
CGAGATGCAGCGTAGTCTCGTGGGCTCGGAGATGTGTATAAGAGACAGCTTTTAAGACCTTTTTTATATTTTCATATTTAGCATTTAGCGAAGCTTCTCTTACATGAATTGTAATATATCTCTGCATTTCTGGTGAAACGGATTCATAAAAATCTGCTATTAATGTCTTATAACATATTTCCAGTGTTCCACAAACTCTGATAAGAGCAAATTTAGTGAGATATCCAGCAACTGGACTCATTGACCCAATTGCACTAATTAGATTTCGGATTCTTTGCAAATCTTCTTTACATTCATCTATATTGGTTAAAAAGTTCTGATTATTCATAACTCCATGCCATATATTATAGATAATGTTTTTTGAACCCTTGTCTTGATATGATCAACTTGCATAGTACCCTGTGTAATACTTTCTCTATATTCCTCATCTTTAAGAAGATTCATACGAAGTGTGGTCAAATCATCTTTCTTTTCAAAACCTCTTGACAAAGCAATAGAAGTGGCAATCATCAAAGAATCATATACAGTTGGATAAAGCCGACGTCTTATTTTCTGCAAATCCTTTTGTAAATTAAAGAAGGCCTCTTCTCCAAAATTTTCATATATAAAATCTATAACCCGAGTAAAATCTGCACATTTTTGTTTCAACGACTCACTATCCTTACGGTTGCTAGCCATCTCATCATTCAACAATTTCTTCAAAACGAAACTCTTAGCATTTGACATATAAACCTCAGGTTTATTTAGCGCAAAGAAACGCAAGATAAGTTCCAAATCAATCATTCTGTTATCTGGATTATCATTTCCAAACATCTTTCTCCATTTATTATTATTATTTAGCTCAAAGAGCTTGGTATTCATTGCGCCTTGATATACACAATTTCTTACTTCTTGATCATTTAATGTAACACCACTCGTATTAATTCTCTCAAAAATTTGGAACATCGCAGTGTCATTGGCAGGACGTTTCTGCTCAAATATAATAGCATGAATGGTATAATTCTTTAATCTACGTTTTTCTGATTCAGACAATTCTTCATAAGTTTTGTTTCGCCAACGTTCATTTATTATTGATGAATTTACAAGTCTAAACACAGTATCATCTCCTCGCCATATTCCATCATGTATAAAATCATGTAAGGTTCTTATTCTTTGATAACCGTCTATAATAAGACGTTTACCTGAAGGTTCCATATTAGCAAGAAAAATACTTGGAACTGGCAAACCTAATAGAAGAGATTCTATGAATCGACTCGCAACTTTCTTCGACCATACATATTTACGCTGTAGTTCAGGTTTTTCTATATCTCCCTCACTATACTGCATTATCAACTCTCTGACAGAGGGGTCAGCTCCCCAGGAACTAATGTTAAACAAATCGTCATTCGCTAATTCTTCATTTTGTTCCTCTTCTATCAAATCATAATTAGTTTCTTTATAATCCATTTTTTTTTCATTTTCTAAATTAATTTGCTCACACTTATGTTATATGGAGCAATGCTTTGCTCCGTTCTTATAGCTTTCCAATAATGTTTTAGTTTCTCTTATAATCTCTTTAATATCTCTGCTATCATTATCTTCTGAATACCTTGCTTCTACTGATGTTTTAATATATTGTAGGAATAAAGACCGTAAGTCTTTTACAATAAAGTTTGCCACATCATTACTATATGGTCCCACATTGTTTTTGTATGCATAAAAAGGAGAGTAAGAGATAGGATATATGTGATAGTCTACATCACTTGCTACCACAACAAAACCATTATCGTCAATACAAACCACGTTGTTTTTTCGATCATCAGCAGAATATATTGCTTCTCTTAATTCATTGAATGTGAAAATATGTTCTGGTAAATCTTGCATCATACAATGCACACTGACATAAGCATCAAATTTAGGGTCTTCTATATCTTTCGCAAAGGTATCAACCAGTCCTTGTTCCATTTGCTTTTTCATTTGCAAGGCCATGCTTTTATCATGTGCAAAGAATATCTGGCTATCATTATTTTCCAATTTTCTTATTTTTCCATCTTTACACAGATAATTGTCTTTATATGGTTCAAACGGACTATGCCATTCTGTTGTGTCTATCGTAAAAAAATACTTTGCTTTGTCACTTCCTGAATTATCTAACAAGTCAGCGAAATCAAGCTCGTCTAAGTGTGAACTTACGTCTATATCAACTGACTTATCGATATTTCCATTTATGATGAATGAGGAGGGTTGTTTAGGATTAGTCCAATACTTTCCACGCACTTTCGCTAACTCATTTTCTTCACCATTAGTATTAATGACATCATTTCTAATTCCTGAAATATAATCATAAAATTCAGGTTCTGTAAAAAGAGAATGGCGTCCATCAGATGTAGGTGTAATAGAATTGTAAAATCCACCCTTTGCAACTATTAGAAAATTCCCCCCACAAACTCGTGTAATCTGTTTCCAACCTTTAGGAAATTGTGCTCCACTTTCGTAATCATACACTCCATACACTGCACATGTAGCATCGACATAGTGTGCTGGTGTATCTTCTACCAAATCTTCTTCTACACAATCACTAAATATTGGTTTTAAGTTATCAAGTTCAAGGAATACATAATTCCAAGTTTCATCATCTTTAAAGTCGCGAATTATTAATTGCTTGGGCTTACATACGAAAATAAAACCTAAACCAAAATCAAGATATATACAACCATTTTCTGGAGCAAGACTTGCGTTTTTCAAAGTCAAGCCTCCCCTTTGCGGCATCATTGTATAGTTTAAGCGTGTATATCTTGAAAAGAAATGCAGAATGCGAACTATTTCTCTTGAATCACTAATTGAAACAACTGGCATTGCAAAACCACTAAACAAAGCCTTATAAATAAATCCCCACTCCTTTTTGTTCTCCTTTTCAAAGTCTGTAGAAGTTCTTTGCCATTCATATAGGCGTTCTGCAAAACCTTGCATTGACGGACGCAAAACCGGATCTTCCTGTGTTGCGTCATAAAGAAGTTCATCAATATCAAGTAAATATGCATATTCAAGATGGGGCATATCATGAAGACTCATTGAAGGGGCATTGTAATCGTAACGTCCGTCAAATCCTGATGTGTTTAAAGACAAACACATCCATAGGCTTTTAGCCAACGAATATACATCCGATTTATTGGATGTGTTTCGTGCATTTCTCAATACTTCTGGAGCTATTGTGTTCCATGCACCCAACCTGTCATGCTTCTTCGTAAGTGCTGTGTTTGTCGGCAAATCAACTATACCAAAGTCACCAATACAATATTTGCCATTCCACACATACAAATTGTCTGGTTTTATATCACGATGCACATATCCCAATGTATGGATTTTTTCTAATGTATCAGCAAGCATTATGAAACCTTCCACATTTTGCTGTAAGATTTCATCACGATATGTTGTTACAGGGAAAGCTGTTGTTTGTAAATTTGCATAATTGTCTATTATGCTCCTTAAACTATTTGCCAACGGCATGACATACCATAGGTCATCTTTGTCGTAATCAAGAATAGGTAATACGCCATCTATGCCATGATTCACAATATCTACAATGGCATCTATTTCCCTTCTGAAACGCTTAACCTTACCATTATCGTTTTTATCTGATAAAATCTTTATGGCAAGACGCTCACCATCAGTAATTCTTGTGCAACCATAAACTTTGGCAGCACCTCCTATGCCTAATGGTTTTGCATCAATTTTATATTTAATAGGAAATGTTGGCATTGCATCTAAATTTGTTTTTGATCATTCATAAAATCATATATTGTTCCGCCCGATGGTATCGCACCATATCGCTCCAAGCGACCACTTGTGCGGACGGATATACCATTCTTTAGTTTTATTCAAAAAGAATTTTTATAAAACCGCGTTACTAATGTCTTAACATCCTTTATCTATCACCCTGCAAGGAACTCCCACTGCGGTAGCTCCAGCAGGAACTGATTTATTAACCAATGCCATTGCACCAATTATAGATCCTTCGCCTATTTCAATATCATGACGTGCCGTTATAGATGTGCGCATTCCTATGTACGCTCCATCTTTAATTATAATTTTATTATGTGCTTGCTTTCGTCCATGACATGCAAAATAAACTCCATACGAAATTGTCACATTGTTGCCTATAACAATCTTGTCAACGCACAGGTCATCAAAATAGCATTTCATACCGATAGAACAGCCTTTTCCTATCTTAAAACCACACATTCGATACGACCCTATACGTACTGGTGTTAGCACACAATTAGGAGCTATATTCTGACAAATACCTTTACGAATAAGATGCCATAGTTCACCAATAAGAGAACGCTTCCAAGCATAAGGAATATTTTCTCAGATACGTTCGGATGAGTCCAATTAGTATATATTTGCTAAAATCCCCCGATAAATAATTAACCCATTTTATTGCATGATTATATCTTTATACATGCTTATATATTTACCAGCAATCTCACTCCATTTAAAATCATCAAAACATACATGTTGATTACTGTATTTTATCGAATCCTGTAAGATCATCTTTAGTGCATTTTTGATTTTCTCTACAGATAAAGGATTGACACCAATGCCTACCGTATCGTCAAACATTCCATCAATACCTTGTCCCTTTGTATATACAACAGGCAGATTCTGACTTAACGCTTCCAAGTAAACAAGTCCAAAGGTCTCGTATATACTTGGCATCGCAAATACAGAACACGAAAGCATTACTTCAGACAGTTTATCTTTGTCATAGATTTTGCCTAAAGCCATGATCGCTTCTGGATTAGCATTAATTACAGCTTGAGTCTTACCATCGTTTCTACGACCTCCTCCCTTTACTTCACCACCAACAATCTTCAGTCGTACATCATTTAATCCGTCTTCTTTACGCAGTTCTATAATTGCTTCAGCTAATCGAACAACATTTTTATTTGCAGAAAAATCACCTACATACAGCACATCATGTCCTTTACGCACGTCATGCGATATATGCTCGTGCCAGTAATCATCTATACCATTAGGTTGTAATACAAACTTGTGCTTCACTTTTTTAAGTATAGGCTCTACAAACTTCGACTCTTCAAATTTCTTCTTCAAAGCAGCAGAAATGAAAAACACCTTCTCTGCATTTAGTAGAATTTCTCTGCCTGTATGATAGCAATGTCTCATCAGACGAATATAATCATTCACATCTGTATTACGAACTGCCACAACGTAGGGTAATCCATATTCCTTATGAGCCTTGTATGCCAAAACACCATCCGAAAAAAGAGTATGCGCATGTATTATATTCACAGAACTCAAATCTACATTACGCTTTAAATCCTTGTATAATTTAAATGCCTTATAATGATAAACATACTTATACCAAGATTTTATACAATAGCTGTAGATGAATTCTGTATTTTTACTTTCAAATTTATTTTTACCTACAAGTCGTTTGTCACGTATAGGACAATATATTATCTGACCGATATTATTATCATCCATTTTTTTTGTGAGATTGCTATGTACTTTGCTTCCTGCAAAGTCATTGCATATATGAAGAATCTTCATGATTTCTACAAAACACTATAGTTCACAAGTTCTATTCCACATGCCCTAATCTCTTTGCTCGTTTCTTCGGATGAGAATAGCTTGTATTCCAAAATTCGTTGATCTACAATCTTTCCAAAAAAAGGAGAATCATTACGCGTTGCAGGATGAATTACAAATTCACCCACTTGATGTTTGCCCCATTTGATATTTCTAAACACGTAACTAATGTTATTCATATCTTTAGGACAAATTGTAACTATTAATCCTTCTGGCGATACCAATCCCTTTTTATGAGCATTATCCTGCCAAAAGTCTATCAATTTTGACTTAAACGGTTCGATTAAACGCCATACAAGAGGCAACTTATCACTTGGGTTAGATGCTGGAACATAGATACGTTGGTGACTTCTCATCGCAGGAATCTTCAGTTCAGCAGCCAACGCCACAAACAATTGATAGATTTTGAAGTCAACATGCGTATTCTGATGTGTATTCCAATAATCAGGCATACCCATCAATTCATAATAGAAATTAAACTGATTCCTTAACTCCTTAAGGATCTCCTCATTTTTTATCAGTCCTTTTCTGTATCTTTTACGGAATTCCACGTATGGAAACAAATATCCTTTTTCGTTTACCAAAGTAGGCACTTGCTCTATTGGTGTAACTGGTTTTCCTGCTCCACTCAATGTCCAATGCAATCCGACTGACACTTTAGGAAATTTATCCTTCAAACTCTTTGCTTCTTTATACAAAGGCATATTAGTCATCACATTGGTAGTCGTGATTATACCTGCAGCCATACCTGCTTCAATTGCATCATTGACGGCTCTGGACATACCATAGTCATCAGCTGTTATAATTAACTGTTTCATTTTCTATTCTTTAATTTTTCAATATAATATTTTAAATAGGATGCCATCAAATATGTTAAGCCATTGTATTTCGATATTTTTTCAAATACTCCAGCTGATTCAAATGGAATATCCAAAAGTTCTGGCTTTAACAATTTTATGATTGCGACATGTATAGCAGAATTTTTTCTTTCCTTTCTATTTACACGTGTCCACTCATAAATAATACTTCGAGAATTAAACACGTTTAAATAATATTGTCCTACCATATTGTATATTTCATTCTCGTTAGCAGCCCACACCCCCATACGGTTCTCAATAGAAAAAAGATCAAAGCAATTCACTTTCTCTTTCGTTTTTCTTATGTCCTGCAACCAATTCTGCAATGCTATTTTTGCTTCTTTAGTATAGTTATGGAGTTTACAGAGAAAATACGATGGAGACGCAAAACACATAGGAATATCTCTATGAAGAGAGCATTTACCAACTTGTCCGATAATATCGCCATTTATGACTGCATATTTTCCAAAATGATTATTGATTGTATGTGCAAGCATTAATGTTCGCTTACTATAATTACCCTCACCAAGTAATTTATCCGCTTCAGCTACATCTTTATCAGTTAGCTCAATATCTTTTATTTGATGATAATTTAAATCCACATGAGCAGCAATCTGTTTGGGAACTACTATATCAGGAGTATTTTCAGCAAACTCATTGTGTTTCATTGTATAGATTGGAATATCCTTTTTGCAACCTAATACAGCTAATACAGCACGACTATCTCGTCCTGAAGTCAAAGCACAAGCTACTGAAAAATTACTCATATAATATTCTGCAAGCCGTTTAATAAACGGCAAAGTAATCTTCGCAGCCTGTTCTGACGATAGCAAGGGACTTGTAGTGTACTGATTTACCATTCGAATCACACACTTTCCATTTACGTCGAAATAATGATTGGGTAACAAACGCTTGATTTCTTTCCAGATAGTATAATCATAAGGCATAGTTTTAGAACTATCTCCACCTTCTCGAATATCAAAAAGAGTTTGATCTACCGATAAACTATATTCTTCAGCTATTTGATATCCAACCGATGAACACATTATTCCATCGCTGCAACTAGTATAGAATATGGGAATACTACATGTCGCATCCCCTAATATGTAGTAGGAATCCCTAATTCTTACAAATAAAACATATTTTCCACCCAAATATCTTTCAGCATCAACTACAGACTCTATTGACTGGCAATGTTTCCATAACCAATCTAATGCAGATTCATCACCTTTTAAAAAAACAGCTATTCCTATAATTGAAACTGAAAATTCAGAGTTCTCACGACATTCAAAATGTGTATTTTTATTTATATACACATTATATTCACCAACTCTTGTGTAATCGGTCTTACATCTTAATAGTTGCCTTTTACAAATACAATACGAAAAAATACTTCTATCACCGAAATTCATATGCTTTTTTTATCACGTATTCTTAATAATATTCTTATCATCATATCTACCTCAAATGATTCAATAGATATAAAATGTATGGACATTTTTCTTTTAAAAAGAAACTTAACCAAACTTTGGGATATGTAAATGGTGTATTACGTCTTTGTGAAGTTAAAGTGTCCTTGCTTGAATGAACTGGATTTGAATAATATTTTTTTCGTTCAGAAGCAGTCATTCTTAATATTTTGTTCAATTCTTCCTTTTCATCACGATGGTCTCTTTCGCATTTGCCACATACATGAGCTGTTATAAGAACTGTGAAACCAGCTTTCTTCGCATGTATTGAATAATCGTAGTCAGCAGCACCATGTATATATCCTTCATAAAAAATACCTATTTTAGAAACCACTTCTTTTGAAACCAATAGAATATTAGCATTGGTCTTATCAACTTCAGCAGGAACTCCATTTGGACTTACTCTTCTTTCTGTCCCAAGAAATCTATTAGCCCATACCGTTCCACCATACGTAATAACATTAGGATTTTCTATATCACATGTTACACCAGAATAAACTCCTGGTTTTCCAAAAGTCTGCAAACTGTAAGTATGGGCATTTAATAATTCATAAAACATGTTGTCCATAGGAGTAGTATCATCATTCAAAAGAAGATAAAAATCCCATTTGTCTTTTTTCTTTAATGCCTCTTTCCAAGCAAAACGCATACCTCCCGCCCAGTACATATTTCCATCACCTTGCATTATAGTAATGTCTTTGTCCTTAAAAGTGTCGCGAACTGCTTGTGATGTACCATCTGTACAACCATCATCTGTCAAGTAAACACTTAGAGATATTTCTGCATCAGAATAGGCTTTTTGCGCTGAATATAAACCTTCTAAACACGCAATAGTTTTTGCTTTTCTGTTAAAGCAAGTAAGTATAACTGCAATATCATATTTTTGCATAATCTTCTGTTTTTAAATTCTTTATTATTTTTGCAGGATTTCCACACGCCACAACATTAGGTGGAATTGATTGAGTGACAACAGAACCTGCTCCTATCACAGAGCCATATCCTATTGTTACACCTTTTAAAATAATGCTTCTTGCACCAATAAAAACGTTGTCCTCAATAATAATTGGCTTTGACTTTGTTTTAGAATCATCGTTTCTTAACCTATCATCCCAATTTAAAGGATGAGAGTCGGTATCTGTTATTAAACAACCTGATCCAATAAGCACATTATTACCAATTTTTATCCTTGTTGATGCATTTAGTAACTACTCAGCACCCCTATAGAAAACTTCTCGTTAATAAACCATAAACTTGATTTTGCTTATTTTCATCACTGTCACAAACTCTCTAATGATTGAGTCGATGAGGGCGTTGGCTGTTTAAAACAGCTCATTTAGCGAGTTCTTTTACGATGATGTGAGCAACGTGTCTTCTTTGGCTATTATCGCTCTTCAATAAATTATCTGTCAGGAGATACGTTTTTGCATTTTCCTTAAATCAAAAGTCTGCGTTAAGGGATGTAAATCGTGATTTTGCCATATGAATAAAAATGCTTTTCTTTGCACCCAAAATGGCGAGAGACTGTACTGACATAGATGTTGTATTGCGCCAGATAAACCAGCGTCTGCGCAAGCTTGAGAAGTCCGACTCCGAGAAGAATGAGGAGATCGGACGCCTCAATCGTGTCATTAACCAGAAGGACGTAGAGATACATAATCTAAAGTCGGAACTTGCTTCCACGAAATCAGAACTTGCCGTAGCAAAAGAGCGCATCAGGGAACTCGAGGAAGATGATGACGATATGTCAAGTACATCAGGAAAGCCCGAGAAGAACAGCAGTAATAGCAGTATCCCTCCTTCCCAAGAAAGTATCGCATCCCGTGAGCTGCGCAGGACAAAGTCTCTTCGCAAGCCAAGCGGAAAACCGAGCGGTGGACAGCTTGGTCACAAGGGACACACACTACAGACCATTGCTGAACCGGATGTGATTGTAAAGCACGAACCTGCCTATTGTAAATGCTGCGGTAGGCCCTTGATTGATATACCGTGCAGGAAGATTCGTAAGACACAGATTGTTGATATCAAGGTGGTCGTAGAGACCTGTGAGGAGCAGTATTACGAGAAGGTCTGCGAATGCGGTTGTGTAAACAACTGCGAAGCTCCCAACTGCCGTATCAAGTATGGTGACAACCTTCGTGCACTGGTGACATACCTTAATGTCGTGCAGTGTATTCCATTCAAAAGAATTGCAGAGCTTATATCCGACCTCTCCGGTCAGAATATAAGCGAGGGGACTGTACAGAACATACTAAAAGAGAATAGTGGCAAGGCAGATACTGTATACGAGGAAATACGCAAGAGGCTGGAAACGGCACCGGTCGTAGGAGCCGATGAAACGGGGGCTGCGGTAGGAAAGCATCTGCATTGGAACTGGATTTTCCAAAACGACCTACTTACATACGTGTACCAGTCTGAATCACGAGGTCAGAAGGCCATAGACTCAAAGTTTCCAAAGGGACTCCCAAATTCAACACTTGTGACGGACAGGCATCAGAGTTACTTCAATATGACTGTTAAGGACCATCAGGTCTGTCTGGCTCATCTCCTCAGGAATGCAGAATATCTGAACGAACTGGATCCGAGTCAGGACTGGTCACGAAGATTCGCTCATCTAATAGAGCACTCTATAAATATCAGAAAGGAAGACCGCATTACCTATAGAAAGATAAAGGTGCTGAAGACAAAGATGAAGAATCTCTTGGGTGAAAGTCTCACACATCTTGATAACGAGTTTGAGAAATTCAAGAGAGGCATCCTTAAAGTCCAGGATTATCTATTCACCTTTCTATCCGATTCGAACGTTCCTTACGACAACAATGCCAGTGAGCGGGGAGTTAGGAAAATCAAGATAAAGCAGAAGGTCAGCGGTTGCTTCCGAACTGACAGCGGGGCCGATGATTTTGCCAAGTTACACTCCATCGTAGAAACTGCCATGAAGAACGGAAATTCTAAATACAATGCAATTCTTGCTGTAGTACAACAGTAAGACGATTACTTATGCCAATAGGGATACTTCTATGGGTGCTGAGTAGTTACTGCATTTATTGTAGAACCAGATATACCAACATTATCACCGATTTCAATTATTGAATTTGGTTTTGAATAGTTGAATATACATGGTTGTATGGTTCCTATAGAATTATATTGAGGAGCATTGGCACAATGAAAATTCTTGCCAATTTTAATAACTCCTGGAGTAGTATGATGTATCAAAGCAACATACTTTGGCATCTTTTTTACCAAAATTCCCCCCCCGATATTCCAAGTCTTATCAAAATTCCAACCAATTCTTACACAATGAATCCAAGTACGGATACATATAAACATTCTTCTAAGTACTTTTATTATTGTCATTATAATCCTATTGAACGTTTAGCTATTTCTATATATGAGAATTCCTTACGAGCTTTACTAATTGCATTTTCTTTCAGCGAAACATATTCTTCACTTTGTCCAATTACTTTTAGCATTTCTCTTTTTAAATTATCTTTATCGATGTTTTTTAACAAAATACAATTACCTCCTACATCAACATGATTAAAACCGCCATCCCAATCTTTAAATAGCGCAGGGAGTCCCGATGCACATGCTTGTTCCCAAAGTACAGAATGAGTTCCAGGAAAAACGGCAAAATCAGACGCAAGAAAATAATCGTATGCATCATCAGCACTTATCCAACCTATATTTCTTATATTCTTATTCTTGAAAGTTGAAGAAAAATCTTTCATAGATTCTTCATACCTGCCAAATATTATTAAGAATAATGTAGGATTATCAATTTCTTCAAATGCCTCAACTAATAAATGAATATTCTTAGCTCTATCTATTTTCCCTCCTGTAATAAAAACAAAAGAGTTTTCTGGTATTTGTAATTTGTTTCGAATTTGTTTTCTTACATTTTGTCTATCTTCCCAATGAATTTTCTTTTCATCGCCCCCCATTACAAGAAGAGCTGATTTTTCTTTTGGTATACCATAAATATCTTCTTGATAAATCACTCGCCAAGGCGTTACCCCCCATACTTTTTCAGCCAACCTACCTATTTTTTTGCCAATTCTTCTACCACAAAAACGTCTGTATAACTTTTGTTTTATTGACCTTACGGGTGCATTATAATAATCACTATGATTATCAGCATATAATTTCACATTACGATGATTTTCTATATATCTAACAATTTCAAAATTATCTGGCGTACATATTCCATGTACAAATATTATATCAGGTTGCAACTCTTCTAATTTTTTGTAGAGTCCAGATGTAGCATTTACAAACATATTTACAAAAGGTACCCTTTTAAGAACAGAAGTATTGTCTTTCAATACATGCACAGGAATTCCATCTGGATTTAAATATGTTATAGGTGGTGTTCCTCCTTTATATGAAGCATCACCACCTTTATTATAAGTTACTATATTTACGTCAAAACCCAATTCTTTATGTTTCTCAGGAAGGATATTTTCTTGATAACCAAATCCATTTTTATAGAAACAGGCTATCATAACATGTACTATTTTGTTCATTTGCTTTACTAATTAAATTGAAAAACTTTGATTCGACAGAAAATAAATGAGCATTGGATTTAATCCATTCTACATCTCTACTCCACCATTTAAATTTTAATAATTGCTGTATTTCTGATTCACTATACCTATAACGTATAACTTTTGCAGGAACACCTCCTACAATAGCATATGGAGGGACATCCTTTGTTACAATACTGCCCATTGCAACTATGGCACCATCTCCTATTCTTACTCCTCCTTTTATCAAAACCTTTGAACCAATCCAAACATCATTTCCTATTATACATTTATAACCTTCCAACTCCATTTGTTCATCAAATAAACTTTTATCCACAAATGTTTCTACAGCCTGTTTTAATGTACTGAAAAAAACGGGAGATGTTGAAATAAATCCCTTTGTCGGATGCGTGTAAGGCTCTACATAAACATCATGAGAAATACTTGAAAATGCACCTATTTTACATGAACTCATATCTGAATTTGCACCTATATAAGTATAAATTCCTAAAACAGAGTTACACACTGAAGCTTTCTTTTTTATTTTATTGCACCCTCCAAAAATTGTATTCCTGTCTCTTATACACATCTCCGAGCCCACGAGACTACGCTGCATCTC
>OWJF01001020.1_pt1 | contig 13042 bp, 9 predicted proteins | sample 1732941 | NCBI WGS metagenome assembly OWJF01 (sample SAMN05065770, study PRJEB22554) | human gut metagenome | biome: ENVO:2100002; feature: ENVO:00000062; material: ENVO:00002003 | host: Homo sapiens | place: USA
CATTGGCAATCAGCTCTTCATAGATATTGGTTGCAGTGATGTAATCCTTGCTTTTTTCGGCAACCTTTGCCTTGCGTAGTTCATCCTCTATATGGCTGATAATATCTTCTATCTGATGGCACACTGGAACGTCTTCTGAAAACAATGTGTCGTTTCCATTTGTATAGAAATCAAATTCGGGCAGTTGAGCAATCAAACTTTTGTATCGGTTTGCCAATGTATCTTTGGTGGTAATGTTTCTGTGGAGATTGGCTTGTTTGGGTAGTTTGTCTTCTCGTTGCCTTATTACTTCCCTAAATTCGACAACAAGCGCATCTTGGCTGAATTTTGCAGGGACAAGCAATAGAATACGCTTGGCATCGCTCCATTGTTCTTTGCTTGTATAATGGCGAAGTAGCCAATTATAGGGTTCAAGGTTCAATGAATATCCTTTTTGAACCGCACTCTCGTATTGGCATTTAGTCTGTTCTGTGTCATTTGCTTTCAGATATGACCTTGCCTTTATAACCTCTGTAACACCAGGCATTACCAAAGGCTGCTTGGTGGACTGTTGAGGTACATTTATAGAAGAAGGCAAGGAAACGTTCTCTTGCGTGTTTGTCTCCTTGCCTTTGTCGTTGCTGAATATGTCTTTTATCTTCTTGAATAGTCCCATGCGTATTTTCTTTTGAGTGCAAAGGTAATGCAAAGCACTGATAATCAAGACCGATTATTTCATAAAGTGAATTGCCGTTTGTAAAGTTTAAGAACAAGAAAGATATATCAAAAGATATAGAAGTACTTGCCGATAAATGATAATTTACCGACGCTTGACCATTCATTAACAATGGCAAGAGCTCGTCGCGCTGCTTAGTGAGTTCTTCGACTTCTTTTGCATTATTAAATATTGCATTATAAATGCTTTCTGCTATATTTATGTACGCACCCATAATATTTGCAGGCGGCAATATGACATTAATTGCTTCTACTGTTTCTTTATTTATATGTGGTTGTTGAGCACCTGTTCTTAAAGACATTAAGCGTGGAATGTCACGGTTTAACAACGGATATATGTATTCTTTCGAAACTTTGTCATTCTCCAAAATAGCCACGACAGACTGATTTATACAAGCATCAATACATAATATACTTGGTCTAAGATGTCGAGTGATAGATAGAGTAACGCTTCCCTTTGGTGCTAATACTGTTGCTGATTTTTCCAATCCTTTTGGCGTTATATTCTTTTCTGATTTTAGTATTGGAAACTCCGCAACTTCTCCAGAGTTGAGCCAATTATACCCATTACCCCATAAGGAATTATCGTTTGTATCAGGTGTTCCTCCGAGTAAAACATTTGTGCATTTGCCCATTTTTTCAACGACCCAACCTTGTGGTATTTCACGCTTCAGATTTTCATTCCACACCATAGCACCACCACTTGATTTATACGGCTTGCCCTCCTCATTTGGGAAGTCAAACTGCACAAACCAATAGTCGTAGAGTTGCTTTGCCATCGTCTCTAAATTATCATTTATCGGCATCGTTTCTTTCTTCCCTTATATTATATAGAGACCAATACAAGTTTTATGACATGAAAGAAACAATTATACAAACCGTTTTAGACGGCATGCGAGCGGTTTTAACAGAAAATCAGTTGGATATGCTGACAGATGTGACCCGAAAGGCACTGTCAGAGTGTGAGATTACGCCAAAGGCAACAGAGGAAGAACAGCGCAACAAGGAAAACGTTGAACTTCTTGGTGCTTTTATATCCTCAAAGAAAGTGGAGGGCTGTTCTGACAAGACAATCCACTATTATAAGTCTTCCATTGAGAAGCTGATAGCCACAGTTAAGAAAAATGTTTGTGACATTGCGACAAATGACATTCGCTGCTATTTGGCAGAACAGCAGGAACAAAGAGGATTAAGCAAGGTTACGATTGACAACTTGCGACGCATCTATTCCAGCTTTTTCTCTTGGCTTGAAGACGAGGACTATATCACCAAAAGTCCTGTGCGCAGAATCCACAAGGTACGCACAGATGCTTTGGTGAAAGAAGTGCTAACAGACGAGAATATAGAAGTGTTGCGTGACAGTTGCCAAGAATTGCGTGATATTGCTATGATTGATTTGCTGCTTAGTACAGGTATGCGTGTAGGTGAGTTAGTAAAAATCAATCGTGAGGACATAGATTTTCAAGAACGCCAGTGTGTGGTGTTTGGCAAGGGTAACAAAGAGCGTGAGGTATATTTCAACGCACGGACTAAAATCCACCTCAAAAAGTATTTGGAGCAACGCACAGATACCAACCCTGCACTGTTTGTAAGTCTGCATGAACCACACACACGCCTAACCATTAGTGGTGTAGAGGTTCGTTTGCGCCAACTCGGAAAGAAAGTAAACCTCAACAAGGTTCACCCTCACAAATTCCGCAGGACATTGGCAACTATGGCTATAGACAAAGGCATGCCAATAGAACAGGTGCAAAAGATGTTGGGACACGTGAAGATTGACACAACGCTGCATTATGCTATGGTAAATCAGACAAATGTAAAGATAGCACACCGCAAATTCCTTAATTAAGGTTTACAAATTAGAGATTCTGCTTGATTTTGAGTACCTTTGCATCACAAAATGAAAGCAAGCAGAATATGAAAATGACAAAATATAAGCTGGGTGAACTGGTTGAGGTTACTCGTGGTGCAAGTCTATCTGGTCAGTTCTACGCAGAGGAGGGAAAACTTATACGTTTAACCCTTGGAAATTTCAATATGAATGGAGGTGGGTTCAAAGAAAACACTTCCAAGACGGATTTGTATTTTACAGGCACAGTTCGTGATGAATTTATACTCAACAAAGGTGATATTATCACTCCACTTACAGAGCAATCGCTTGGATTGTTGGGAACAACTGCACGTATTCCAGAAAGTGGCAAGTATATTCAAAGTCAGGATGTAGCCCTTGTAAGATGCAAAGAGGGGCTTCTTGTCCCTAATTTTTGCTACTATCTGATTTCTTCGTCTATTGTGAGACAACAGTTAAGTGCTGCTGCCCAACAAACGAAAATACGCCATACTTCTCCCGAAAAAATCAAAGACTGTACCGTTTGGGTGCCAGATTTTGAAGTTCAGAAGAATATAGGGCGTATTCTCACTGATATAGACAATAAAATTGCTATCAATCGTCGGATAAATGATAATTTAGAGGCAATGGCAAAGCAACTCTATGACTATTGGTTTGTACAGTTTGACTTCCCGAATGAGGAGGGCAAACCGTATAAATCAAGTGGTGGGGCTATGGCTTGGAATGAACGTTTGAAAAGAGAAATACCGATAGGTTGGACTTGCTGTTCTATAAAGGAAATGTGTGACATCAATAAAAAAACAATAAACAAAGACGAGCACAAACAAATTGAGTATTTAGATACAGGAAGCATAACTCAAGGGCATATAAGCAATACTGAAATTTACAGCGTAGATATGGCACCAAGCAGAGCACAACGCAAGGTGGAAGATTTATCTATTTTGTATTCATCGGTGAGACCGCGACTCTTACATTATGGTATATTATCGACACCTAATGAAAACTTTATTGTTTCTACAGGATTCGTAACATTGGATGCCAAATGTAAAAAGATGGCATTGATGGTGTATTATTTTCTTACATCAAATACGATTACAGAGCATTTGGCATCTATTGCAGATACAGCAGTTTCTTCTTACCCATCTATAAGTCCTGACGATATTGCCTATCTTGATATTGTCATTCCGAGTAATGACATAATCCAGAAATATAATGATATTGTTGAGCCAATGTTCCGCAAGATGTCAACATTACGAAAAGAAATAGATTCTTTAACTAAGCAACGAGACGAGTTGTTGCCCCTTTTAATGAATGGTCAAGCTTCGGTAAATTATCATTTATCGGCATCGTTTCTTTCTTCCCTTATATTATATAGAGACCAATACAAGTTTTATGACATGAAAGAAACAATTATACAAACCGTTTTAGACGGCATGCGAGCGGTTTTAACAGAAAATCAGTTGGATATGCTGACAGATGTGACCCGAAAGGCACTGTCAGAGTGTGAGATTACGCCAAAGGCAACAGAGGAAGAACAGCGCAACAAGGAAAACGTTGAACTTCTTGGTGCTTTTATATCCTCAAAGAAAGTGGAGGGCTGTTCTGACAAGACAATCCACTATTATAAGTCTTCCATTGAGAAGCTGATAGCGACTGTGAAGAAGAATGTGTGCGACATTGCCACTAATGACATTCGTTGCTATCTCGCTGAGCAACAGGAACAACGAGGACTTAGCAAGGTTACGATTGACAACTTGCGTCGTATTTATTCAAGTTTTTTCTCTTGGCTTGAAGATGAGGATTATATCACCAAAAGTCCAGTCCGCAGAATCCATAAGGTGCGCACGGATGCTTTGGTGAAAGAGGTACTGACTGATGAGAATATCGAAGTGTTACGTGACAGTTGCCAAGAATTGCGTGACATTGCCATGATAGATCTGCTGCTTAGTACTGGTATGCGTGTAGGGGAGTTGGTGAAAATCAATCGTGAAGACATTGACTTCCAAGAACGCCAGTGTATAGTGTTTGGCAAGGGCAACAAAGAGCGTGAGGTTTATTTCAACGCAAGGACAAAAATCCACCTCAAAAAGTATTTGGAGCAACGCACAGACACTAATCCTGCCTTGTTTGTAAGTCTGCATGAACCACATACACGCCTAACCATTAGTGGCGTAGAAGTCCGTTTGCGTCAGCTTGGAAAGCGTGTAAACCTCAACAAGGTTCACCCTCACAAATTCCGTAGGACATTAGCAACAATGGCTATTGACAAGGGTATGCCAATAGAGCAAGTGCAGAAGATGTTGGGACATGTAAAAATTGACACCACGCTGCATTATGCTATGGTAAATCAGACAAATGTCAAGATAGCACACCGTAAATTCCTTAATTAAGGTTTACAAATTAGTTATTCTGCTTGATTTTGAGTACCTTTGCATCACAAAATGTAAGAAGTATATGAAATTAGCAGATATTATTGACGCATTTATAACGGGAGATTGGGGCGAAGAATCTCCTACGCAAGATACCCCTAATGCAGCATATTGTGTTAGGGGCGCAGACATAGTGCCTATAACCAACAACAATTTTACAGACATACCTCAACGATATGTTTGTGACCGCACAAAAGAAACAAAACTTCTGGCAGCAGGTGATTTGGTGATTGAAAAATCGGGAGGTAGTCCTACACAATCTACAGGACGCATTGTATATGTGTCGGAAGATTTGATAAAAGCCAAAGGTAATGTTGTCTGTTCTAACTTTTGTACAGCATTTCGTGTAAAGGCTGGTTGGAATCCTTTGTATGTGTATTACTTTTGGCAGAATGTATATAATCATGGTGCATTTTTCAATTTCGAGGGGAAGACTTCAGGTATCAAGAACTTACAGCTTGACAATGCTCTGTCTGTCATTGATATTGAATATCTACCCCTCGAAAAACAAAACCAAATAGTTGCCTCTTTAGCCTCTATTGATGAGAAAATCAAAGTCAATCGTCAGATAAATGATAATTTACCGATGCTTGACCGTTCATTAAGAGGGGCAGAAGTTCGTCGCGCTGTTTAGTCAGCTCTGCGATTTCTTTATTGTTTCTATGTATTTGCCTATATAAAGGTGAAACTTTAGTAGCGAACAACTTCATCATATAGCTTGGTATCTCAATATATTGCAACGAACATAAAGAATCCATTACTAAGCATCTTAAAGTGCTACCCATTGCCGCCTTGTCTGCTTTTATTTGAATTTCGTTTGAGCGCAACATTCCATAAAAGAAATCATTGGGAATATTTTCTTTTGCTCTAAGAGTAAATGATGTTTCACTTATGTTCCAATTTGTCGGTTCTTCGAGAATATAATATGTGCGCCCAATGGTTCCAATTGCACTGAATATAATATCACCGATTTGTAACTGTGAACGTGAGTTGATTTTAGATAAGGCTTCATCATCACATCTGTCACAGTTATTCCAATCTATTGTTGTACCGACCAAACTTCTAATTGTCACATAATAATTATTTCCGCTACCTAAGACAAAGTTCTTTCGTGGATTTAAGCCGTTTGTAATGCGTCCGATATAATCACCAAGAACACAATCGCTCCACCCCTGTGGTATCTCACGCTTCAGCTTCTCATTCCACACTATAGCACCGCCACTTGATTTATACGGCTTACCTTCCACGTTCGGGAAATCAAACTGCACAAACCAATAGTCATAGAGCTGCTTTGCCATCGCCTCTAAATTATCATTTATCTGCTTGTTGAGGACTATTTTACGGTCTAATGCTGAAAGTGTCTTTCCAATCTGTCTTTGGATTGACATTTTTGGCAATTTTATTTCTATATTCAGGAAATTGTCAGGGTCAATACGCTTGTGACTTCCCGATGTATTAGTATTTTGACCGCATAGATAATTAGTGATTTTATCTGAAATCAACAGATAATAGCAATATTGAAAATCAACAACATCTTCGTCTACTACAAGTGGCAAAAATTCCGTTGATGCTATTTTGTTTTCATCATGACTATCTATTCGCCATACCCTTTTAAAACGGACATTTAGTTTATTGAACAAAATGCACTTGTTAGGAACGTCGTACTTATTGCTTTGTATGTCTGCTCCGTCCAACACCTCAAAAGTCTTACCCTCATCAAACGAGGGCAGACTATACAGGTTATATGTCACTCCCTTTTGAGGAGTTATAGACTTTGACACAAAGGTCACTATATCTTTAATTTTCATACTTCTCAACTTACTTATTATCAAGCAATCCTCTTATCTCCTTATCGAAGTCAGAGTCAATGCGTTGTGTCTTATTGAAAATGTCATATTCTTCTTCCGCTTTCTTCTTGGCTTGCGCTGCAGATATTTTTCCTTTGTCTGGCAATATCTGGTATTTGCGGAATGTCAAGAACTCATTGACACTTGCCGAGAACTGCGACATGTTGAACGTGTTTTCACGCTCTATGAGGTCTTCGATATAGTCAAAGAAGCCTGTTACAGCACGCTCCAGTTGTCGGATTTCTTTCTCTTGTAGATAGTTCTTGGCTATGCTAACATCTGATTTCAGAACACGTCCATCTGGGGCATTTTTCCAAGTGGTCAATCCCATGTGGTCTTTCGTATGGTCTGCTTTTGAATAGATAATCTCCGCAGCAGTCTGTCCTGTAATGGCATAGTGGAAGCGGTTTTGTATCATAGCATAGAATTCTCTTGTAGTCGGAGAGTTCTTGTCATAGTCGGTGCTGCACTCTGCATATATGTCCGTAATCTGTTGCCAAATGCGACGTTCACTTGTACGGATAGAGCGGATGCGTTCAAGCAATTCACGGAAGTAATCCTTGCCAAACACAGCATTACCTTGCTTCAAGCGTTCATCGTCCATTGCAAAGCCCTTTTTGATATACTCATTGAGTATCTTTGTAGCCCATTGACGAAAACGAGTGGCTTTTAGTGAAGATACACGATAGCCTACGGCAATAATGGCATCAAGAGAATAATATGTCGTTGTGTAGTTCTTGCCATCAGCGGCAGTTGTTTCCATTTTGGAAATAACTGAATCCGCAACAAGTTCACCCTCTTCAAAGATATTCTTCAAATGCTTGCTAATAGCAGGAATACCAACGCCAAATAGTTGAGCCATAGCCTTTTGTGTACACCAAAGCGTTTCACCCTTGATGACCACTTGCACCTTGCCGTCAGCATCTGGCATATTGTAAAGTAGAAATTGTATCTCGTTACTCATTGCTGTTCTCTTTTCCTACATTTTCATTGAAACCGATACAATCCAACTGCTTCAGAATCTCTTCTTCTAAACGGTGACTCTCGTTGAATTGTTGTCTTAGCGTGGTCTTGAAATTATCCATACGACGGTTGAACTCATCTTCTGTAATATCCACATAGTCAATCTTGATGTCGAAATACTGACCAGCGGAGAAGCTGTAGCCCTTCTCCTTTATCTCATCAAAAGTTGGAGTGACTGAGAAGTCTTCAACCACTTCCTTGTTGCGGAATGTGTTGACAATCTGTTGTATCTCCTCTGTGCGCAGTTTTGTCTTTTGGTTGCCATTCTCTTTGATTGTCTCACCAAGTTTGCTTGCATCAATGAGTACTGGTTTATCTACACCAGATTTGTCGATGAACACCACACTTACATTGGTGCCAGTGTTTGCAAAGATATTACTTGGCATACTTACCACACCACGCAGAATGGACTTCTCGCCATCGACCAAGTGCTTACGTATCTTGAAAGCGATGCCACTTTTAGCCGTGATGAACCCCGTAGGAACGACAATAGCCGCCTTACCGTCTTCTTTCAGACTGTAAAGTAAGTGTTGGAAGAAGCACAGATAGATTTCCATGCCTTTCTTGTTTTTGGAAGGAATGTTTGGAATGCCAGCAAAGAAACGCCCCTTGTAACTATCGGTCTTCAAATCGCTATGATAGTCGGAGAAGTCCAACTTGAAAGGTGGATTGCTGACAATATAGTCGAACTTACGCAACGAGCCATCCTCATTCTTGTGGAATGGATGCTTTAGCGTGTTACCCTGTATTACATGGGTCAGAGAATGGCTCATGCTGTTAAGGATAAGGTTCAACATCATCATTGTTGATGACTTATCGCTGATGTCCTGTGTATAGACCGTACAGTTCTGCTCACCGATGGCATGAGCCAAGGCGATAACAAGTGTTCCTGTACCTGCCGATGGGTCATAGCAAGTCACGCTCCTTACATCTTCCGACGGATCAACAAGCAATTGAGCCATGATAGCTGCAATAGCGTGAGGCGTGTAGTATTCGGCATAGTTGCCACCACCATTGGCATTGTAATCCTTTATAAGGTATTCAAATATCGTGGAGAAGAAATCATAGCCAGCTTCAAAGGCATTCTCAAACGAGAAACTTGCCACATCACCAATCAGCGAACGGCAAAAGGCATTCTTCTTGTTCGTTCCACCAGAAACCACATCAGATATAGGCTTCATAATGGAAACTCTTGTCTCGTCCTCATTGAGGATATAGAAGATGTCTGAGTTTTCGCTTGCTATACTCTCCAATGTAGAATCGAACAGCTCGGCAAACTTATCCTCGTTCTGTCGCTTGGCAAGAAACGGAATAAGATGTTCCTTTTTCAAGATGATTGTGTCGAGCATAGAATCGCACATCTCCTCATAATCATCTTCCGACATGGCATCAAGAGCTGCAAAGAAATCCTCGGCATTAGCCAGTTCTGGATTTTCTTTTTTAGCCTCATAGATAAACTTGTCATTAAGGAACTTGTAGAGGAAAATCTCCACAATAACCACATATTCGTTACCGCTACCAGCGAGTCCGTTCTCTGTGGTAGTCTTTTTCAAGTCATCAATCAGCGCATAGGTCTGATTTTTAATTTCTTCTATATTTTTCATTCGTTTGTTATCTTGTTATTTGATATTCTCTGTTTATTATCTCACTCACATACTTGCGCACCTCACGGTCGGTCTTTACCGCTTCTTCCTTGAAATGGCGGGTGACGTAAGTAAGGATGTTCTTCTTGAAATACTCTGGAACTTCCAAGATGGATTGGTTATGGAAATACACATCGTCCACATCTTCCTTGATGGCAAGCAGAATGATGGTCATTTTCTCCTTTTCCTCCGTCCATGCGTAGTTGCGTGGCGTAACCTTGCGTTCGGTTTCTTCCTTGTCCTTCTCTTTCAGTCGTTTCTCCACACGCACAAACTTGGTATCACCATTGTACTTGATAGCTTCCAAAGCGTCACGTTCATTCAGTTTCTTGATGCGACGCAGAATGTCATTCACGTTCTGCACCTTTTTGTGCATATTAAACTCCTCCTGTGACTCCATTTCCTTTTTACGGAACAGGCGCAGGAACTCTTCCAAGATAGAGCGATATTCTGGGTCATCGGTATCAACACACGCTTTCAGTTGCTGTCGGGCGTGTTCCACGCTTTGCTTGTATTGTTCCTGTATCTCCAACTCACCCTCGCCACGCTTTTCAAAAGAAAACTCAATGTTTTCCAATGCCATATTGAGCAGTTGCTTTGCATTGGCGTTCTCATCGGAATTGTCTATGAAGCCCAACAGGTCAAGACGGTTCTTCGCTGCCTTTATCAAGTTGTGAATGTCGCTGATTTCCACAACCTCGTCAGCGTTAGAGCCTTGCGAAGTAAGCATGTTCTGCAAACTCCGCATATCTTCAAGAGAGTTGAGGACTGTGCGGACAACATTTCTGTCATCTTCCAAATTGAGTTGGCGAGAGAAGATTTCTGGATTGCCCAGTTCATAGTTGTCAAGCACTTTCTTGGCTTCATCAACCCTTTTCTTGGCTTCGTCCATTGACACCAACAAGCGATCGGTGTTCTGTATATTGTCTTTGCCCACCTCATGTTCAAGTTCTTCTTGATACTCCTTGTTTGTCTTGCTGTATTCCTCCTCAATGTTGGCGAAATCCACCACATAGCCATACTTCATGTCCTTGTATGGGCGGTTTACACGTGTCAATGTCTGGAGCAAGTTATGCTCCTTGACCATACGGTGCAGATACAATTTCTTCAAACGTGGAGCATCAAAGCCTGTCTGGAGCATCTGGAACACAATAAGCAAGTCAATTTTGCCATCCTTGAACAGTTCTATCCACTTGGCACGAGTTTCCTTGTCGAAACTGTCGTATGTGATAAGTGCCGCACGATAGCAACCTTTCTTACAAGGTTTTTTCTTGACTTCCATTTCGCCAGCACTGATACTTTTGTACACGATTGAACCGTCCTCGTCCGTTTCGTTGTCAAGTTCGCTTTCATCGGCATACTTTTCAAGAAATAGTCGGTACATGAGCTGTGCCTGTTCCTTGCTATTGCACACAACCATACCGCCTAACGTGTTGTCTTCGTTCTTTTGGCGGAATGTGCGCAAGTCTTTTATGATATAATCAAGAAGCGGTTGCACATACACATGGTGGGCATACACATCGCTTTCCTTTACGCTGTGTACCTTTACACGGATGCTGTTCAAAGCCTCTTTCAACTTGATTTTATAGTTTGAGCCTATATCCTCACGTATCAGTCGGCGTGTATAACCATCAGCAATGGACGCATTATAGAAATAGGTGTGTATGTAATCACCGAAAATATCTTTGGTGTTATACTCCTTACTGATGATTGGTGTGCCTGTTAAGGCTATCTTGACGGCATTCGTATCACTGGATATGAGATTTTTAAGGAAACTGCCGTCTGGACTGTAATTGCGGTGTGCCTCGTCTATGAAATAGATGCGCTGCACAGGTACATTGTAGGCATTCTTTGCCAAAGCCTTTGAATCGTTGGAGAACTTTTGTATGTTTACTACGGTTATCTCAGGCTTACCCTCTCTGTTCTGAGTAGTCAAACCGCTGCTTATTATATTTGCAAAAGCCCCCTTATCCTGCACAGAATTGACTTTCAGACCACGATACGAAAACTCCCTTTGGGCTTGTATCATCAAGTCCAAGCGGTCAACGATAAAGAAGAACTGCGGAACAATCCCTTTTGCAGAATAATAATCCGTTAGGTATTTCACATTATAGAATGATAAGGCAGTCTTTCCGCTACCTTGCGTGTGCCAAATGATACCTTTGTTTTTGCCAGTCTCCAAATGCCGCTCTATAGCTTTTGTGGCGAACAACTGTGGATAGCGCATGATGTGCTTTTGCAGCCCGTTGGGATAGTCAACGTATGCGATGCCATATTTCAAAAGAAAATGGAAACGATTGAAAGAAAACAGACTGTCACAAATACGCTTGGTTGGAGTATTTGCCAGACAGTTAGTCTTGTATTCACTGCTGTTCTTATATTGCGGCACATTGTTGTCACGCAAAAGGACTTCTTCCTCTTCGGGCGTTACTTGGTGAATATGCCGTGCAGTAGGGAAACTATCCTGTCCCTCCTCACGGAAACAGTTGTACTTTGTATTCTTCTTTCCGATAGTGGCATAGAAAGCACCGATAGTTGGCGTAACCTCATTATTGTCATATTCCATATCGTTACTGAACACCATTATCTGTGTGATATTCAAGAAGCGACGGTATTGCGGATTGACAAAACGTTGTTTCATACGGTCTGTTTCCGCTTGTATGCCTTTATGGTTATTCTCTTTCTTTACCTCAATGAAAGCCAATGGCAAACCGTTTACAAAAATCGTTATGTCGGGACGGTAGTTGTCGCTGTCCTTGCTGCCACAAGTCATTTCTGTGGTAACTTGGAATGTGTTATTCCTATAGAAATTGGCAGGAGAAGACAAATCTATAATCCTTTCTCCTGTATTCAACAGTATTTCATTGTAGAACTGTCTGCCCAAATCGTCATTCTGCAATGACTTTTGTATTTTGACAAGCATATCCTCTGCATCCTTTTTCTCCGCCTTAGGATTGAGGGTGCAGTAAGCATCTGTAAAATAATCCGTCAAAATATTCGTTAGTGGGTCAAACTCCGTTTTAGGAGCCTCCACATATTTTGTTTTCAGTCCTTTCAAGGAAACATACTTGAAACCCATACCCATTAGGTGCATGAGTGTGGGGAACTTCACCCTGCTGTCCTCGCAGAACGCTGATTTTGCATCTTTTGCCATAGCTATACGATTTTATTTATCCACTATGAGGTCTTTCATACTGACAGAGAGAATATCGGCTATATCATTCAGCAATTCCAATGATGGCTGCTTGCGGTTACTGCAATAGGCATTTATGGTGCTGAAACTTTTTCCGAGTTTCTTTGCCAATTCGGTTTGGGAGACTTCTTTCTCAACCAGAACCAGTTTTATTCTGTTCAGCTTCATTTTTCAAACCTTTATTTCCTATAATAACGCAAATGTAGTACTTTTATTTCATCAAACCGCTCGTTTTATGCTATATTTAGTGATTATGCGAGTGTTTTTGTGGTTTTGTAGCTAAATCAGAACGAAATAAGGGAATAAAGAGATTTTATCCTCCTTACTCCCTTTCTTTTCTTCCC
>OWJF01001022.1_pt1 | contig 13032 bp, 10 predicted proteins | sample 1732941 | NCBI WGS metagenome assembly OWJF01 (sample SAMN05065770, study PRJEB22554) | human gut metagenome | biome: ENVO:2100002; feature: ENVO:00000062; material: ENVO:00002003 | host: Homo sapiens | place: USA
TCTTGCTTGCCCTTATTGTGAGATGGTTTATAAAGCGACATAATGATGACGTAGCGAGAAATGCCAATGTGCAGTCATTCTTTAATAATATGACGGCAAACCCTGCAGATAATCCTGCAGCTGGATCTACTGATAATTCTTCTGCAGATTCTACTGGCGATGCTGCAAACAACCAAACTGCAATACCTCACTCCCAGCCAACAGCGGCTCCTGCGCCTAAAGCTCCAGCTCCTATTGACTATTGGGCTAAGGGTGTGAAGAATACTTCTATTGGCGTTGGCTTGGTAATTATGGGAATGTTAATTACATACACAGCCCTCGTAGGTGTCGGTTTCCTCGTTGCTTGCTATGGCATAGGTCAGATTGTGATTTCGCGTAAGCAGTCGAAAAACAACAATACAAACAACGACGAAAAATAAACATTAAACACTACACATTACACATTACACACTAAACACTACACATTACACATTACACACTAAACACTAAACACTCTCCATGTCTCTCGTCAATGATATAATGCTCGTTACGCGTGTGCGTATGCTTCACGACAATAAGGCTTTCGATAGCCTTGTCGTGAAGTATCAGCAGCCCATCAGAAGGTTCTTCTTGAACCAGACGTTGGGCAACGAGCCATTGAGCGACGACTTGGCACAAGACACATTCATAAAGGCATACACTTGCTTGCACCAGTTTCAGGCTCGTTCGCGATTCTCCACTTGGTTGTTTCGCATAGCCTATAATGTGTTCTACGACTACACAAGGCGGCAACATCCCGTCGCTGATGTGGATGGTGCGGAGGCTATGAGCAAGAGTAGTCCTATAGCCAACGACACCGAGCGCATGGATATCTATCATGCTTTGGCATTGCTCTCAGAAAATGAGCGTACATGTATAACACTTCAGATTATCGAAGGCGAGCCTATAGACAGAATAGTAGAGATAACAGGCATGGCACAAGGAACCGTGAAATCTCACCTGTTTAGAGGCAAACAAAAACTCTCAACCTTTTTAAGACAAAATGGATATGAAAAATAAAGATGATATATTGTTGAAGCAATTCTTCGACCAGCATAAGCAACAGATAGCCGACAACGGATTTTCTGAAAAGGTGATGCAGCGCATACCGCAGCAGCAGTCGGCACGCCCATATATCATCTGGCAGATAGTGTGCATATGCTTGGGCGTAGTGTTGTTTTTGACATGCGGCGGCATAGCCTCTATTCGTGCTGTTTGGCAAGATATGTTTGCCAATATCATGTCGTATCTTATTTCTATCGACCTTAGTGTCGTGTCGCCATTGATGCTCTTGGCGACGATATGCGCCGTGCTCTATGGCTCGTTGTGGTTGATAAAGGAAAATCTTGACGCTTAAGGTTTTGTGGTAAAAATAATTTTTGTTATCTTTGCAACTTGTAATAACTAACAACTATTTTTTTACCAACTTATGTTTAAACCTATCTTATCAACCATTCTGCTTAGTTGTGCTGCATTTATATCGTATGCAGACAACACTGTAGTAAATGTGAAGCAGGTGAGCACTCCTGTTTCTATTACCGACAATGTCGACTATGCAATTTCTTCTGCCACTCCATTCTTGGAGACAGGAAATGTCGACATCGTAAATACCGAAAATGCAATCGTTATATTGCATGGAGTAAAACCAAGCGAAGCTTCTAATTGGCTTTCCTATATCAAAATTAAAGGGCAACCAGCTGTTGAAGACGAAAACTGCCAAGTGCGTCTGCATCGCAATGGCACTATGATTCTTCCTTTCTCTGAAGCCGATGCTCCTTTGAAATTGTATACCGATATAGACCAGGGTGGACAATTTCTTTCTGTTAAGCCTTCATCTTCGATGATGAATCTTACTGGTGGTCCTTTTAATAACAAAATCCGTTCTTTTTCTATCCGTCGTGGATATATGGTTTGCCTCAACACTCGTGCTGATGGCACAGGCTATAGCCGTATATATATTGCCGACAAAACTAATCGTACGGTTAATCTTCCTGCCATTCTTGACCAAAAGGTAACTTCGGTAAGAGTAATGCGATGGTATGATGCCAACAAGCGTGGTTTTGGTGGTAATAGTACTGATGCTAATAATGCTCTGAAAACCACATGGTGCTACAACTGGGATGCAGGAAACAATAGCTGGAAAGACCGTGAATATGTGGTACAACACCACCACGAGGGATGGCCAAGTTTCGAGAATCTTGCATCTAATGGCACATCGCCAAATCTTCTTGGCAATAACGAACCTGATAATACAGCCGATGATCGTGAGCACCCAGCTTCAGTAAGCGAGGTGTTGAAAAACTGGCCTAAGATGATGGCTACAGGTAAGCGACTCGGTTCACCTGCAGTTGCTGGCGACTATAATTGGCTATATCAGTTTATCGACTCTATCGATGCTCGCGGATGGCGTTGCGACTTTGTTTGCGTGCATGCTTATTGGTATTCTGATTGGGAAAGTTGGAAGAGTCAGCTAAAGCAAATCCACGAGCGTACAGGTCGTCCAATATGGATCACAGAGATGAACTATGGTGCCAACTGGACTGGATGGCCTGGTAGCAATACCAATGGTAATGATGCCAATTATGCGATCCACAAACAGCACTTTGCTCCAATCATCGATGGTCTTGAGGCTACCGACTATATTGAGCGCTATGCAGCATACAACGCTGTGCAAGATTGTCGTCGTGTGTGGCTCGGTGGCAATAAGCTAACTCCTTCTGGTAAATATTATGCAGAGAAGAATTCTGGTCTTGCTTTCAATTCTGGTAAAGGATTTACTCCAAAGCAGCCAGATATGCACAATCCTTCAAGTCTTGTAGTAACATGGAACGATGTCGACAACACCACAAACTTCTCTTTCTATGAACCAAATGGCGAATACAATCGCTCTATGGTTATAGAGAAAAAAGTTGGCGACAAATGGGTGGAAATAGATACTCCTTTCCAGAAGGAAATTCCTGCTTCATATAGTATCAGTAAAGAGGGACTTGCCTTTGGCGATACCTACCGCATTCATATAGTAACTCTAAATGGCGTTGACCGCTATTCTAACGAGGCTACTTGCTTCCGTACAATCGATAAGGTGGGCGACGTAGTAGTTGCTAATGGCAAAGAATATTATATAGGTAAGAATATCATCACTAATGGTGAATTCAACGACGGTCTTACTGACTGGAATGATGCAACAGCAAAGCCAGCTTCGCAGCCTGGTTTCCAAGTAGTGCCTTTTGGTGGTGCTGAGGGTGACAAGGATGCCTACTTACAGTCTTGGATGCATACTGGTGTTACAGGCGAAGGCTCTTTGGCTCGTAATTTCACCATCGAGAAGGGACGTAAGTATTATTTCGGCGTAATGACAAAGAATAATACAGGTAGTTATCAGAAACTTAGCCTTTCTGCAGATGGTACAGCTGAAACAAAGACTGTAAGCACGCTTACAGATTGTGGCAAATGGCAGAAGCAAACAGCTATTTTTGATTCTGAAGATTTCACCAACCTCATACTTCGCTACCGTTGGCTGGGTTCTAAGGCGCAGTTTGATAAATTCTATCTCGCTCCAGTCTACGATTCTCGCGAGGCTGCACTTGCTGCAGACAATGGTTCTGCAGAAGATGTTCCAAACAATGAAGCAACCGATGTAGACTATTCTTATCTTTCTACTCCAAGTGCTAAGATTCAGAATCCAAGCTTTGCAGCCGCTGATGGTTGGAATGGTAAGGCAGGAACAGTAAAGGATGGCGACCAAAAGACTGCTACAAAGCTCGGTAAAACTTGTTGGAACGCATGGTGGAGCGGACATTCGGCTTCAGAAGGCGATGCGGCCTCTATGGAGGTTAACCAAAAGGTTAAGGCTGTGGAGTCGGGATATTATCGTGCACAATGCAAGGCTGCCACATTCCATTATTGTCTCTCTGATCAGCATGCTTTCATCTCTTCAGCAGCAGGCAAGGCGGTATCGCCACAATTGTCATGGCACTATATGGACGTTCCGGATGTTCGTGCAGACCAGGCTTTCCAAACTCTTACTACTGATTCTGTATTTATCAACGAGGGTGAAGAGTTTACTATTGGTTTCGCATCGTCGAAGACTAATGCCATCGACAATGCTTGGCGCAAATATGCTACTACAGATAGTAAGGGTGATAAGAGCGAAGGCTGGTGGTGTGCTACAGACTTCTCGCTACTTTATCTTCCTGCTTATCTTCGTACATCTGAGGCCAACAAGTGGGAGACTCTCTGCTTGCCTTACAATGCAGAGCCTACTAAGAATATAAAGGCTTATGCCGTTACTGGTCGTAATGAGGCTGCAACACTTGTGGTACTATCGCCTGTAGAAAAGCTCGAGGCTGGTCGTCCTTACATATATATTAATGATGATGCAGATGCTATATTCCTTGAAAGCGGCACCAAGCTCGTACAGCCTTTAGCTGCCGAGAATGGTATGGCTGGTTTCTTTAAGAATACTGTGAAGAAGGGATGCTATATCCTCGTTGACGGCACATGGCAGATGGTAACAGCTGCATCTGTTAATATTGGCAACAATCATGCTTACATCAAGGATCTTATGGCTATACCTGTAGTTGTAATTCCTTCCGATGCCATCACTCTTCCTGTAGCAGCCGACCCAACAGGCATAAATGGTATCTATACCAATGCTGCTAACGCCGATGCTTTCACCCTTGGTGGAATTAAGGCTGCAAAGACAATGCGTGGTGTTGTGATAAAGAATGGAAAGAAACAGATAAAATAATTCTTTATAAAGTAAAATGAAAGAACAAAACGAAGGGCAGATGCAATTGCCCGAAAATGCATTCCGTGAGCTCTCGCCAGGCGAAGAGTACACTCCTATTATGAAGCCTGATGTTTCATATCCTGAGGTAAACGCATGGTCGGTTACTTGGGGTATCGTGATGGCTATGCTGTTCTCGGCTGCCGCAGCCTATTTAGGCTTGAAGGTGGGTCAGGTGTTTGAAGCTGCTATCCCTATTGCCATCATTGCCGTAGGTGTGAGCACAGCAACAAAACGTTCTAAGGCTCTTGGCGAGAATGTCATCATTCAGAGTATCGGTGCTTGTTCGGGTGCCGTGGTAGCAGGTGCTATCTTCACCTTGCCTGCCATCTATATTTTGCAGGCAAAATATCCTGAGATGACAACATCATTCTTCAAGATATTCATGGCTTCAGCCCTTGGTGGCGTTCTTGGCATCTTGTTTTTGATTCCTTTCCGTAAGTATTTCGTTAGCGATATGCACGGCAAGTATCCTTTCCCTGAGGCTACTGCTACCACTCAGGTGCTGGTGTCGGGAGCTAAGGGTGGCGACCAAGCAAAGCCTTTGCTTTTGGCGGGAGTCGTGGGTGGACTCTACGACTTCATCGTTAGCTCTGCAGGATGGTGGAACGAGAATTTCACATCGCGTGTGGTAGGATGGGGCGTTGACCTTGCCGACAAGGCAAAGCTTGTTTTCAAGATTAATACTGGCGCTGCCGTGCTTGGTCTTGGATATATCGTAGGCTTGAAGTATGCACTCTATATCACTCTCGGCTCTTTGGCTGTGTGGTGGCTCATCGTGCCTGGTATGGCTGTCATCTTTAGCGACCAGGTGCTCAACGCTTGGGATCCAACTATCGTCAAGACGGTAGGTGCCATGGCGCCAGAAGAAATCTTCCGCGCTTATGCTCGCAGCATCGGTATCGGCGGTATCGCTATGGCTGGTATCATCGGTATCATCAAGAGTTGGGGTATCATCAAGAGTGCTGTTTCTTTGGCAGCTACAGAGATTAAAGGCAAGAGCGCAGATGTAGAGAAACCTAAGCGTACTCAGCTCGACATCTCTTTCAAGCTCATCGCTATTGGTTCTGTAGTTACCATCCTCATCACCTTCTTGTTCTTCTTGTTTGGTGTTCTTGAGGGCAACTTGCTGTTTGCCGTTGTTGGCATTTTGCTCGTCACGGTTATAGCATTCCTCTTCACAACCGTGGCTGCTAATGCCATCGCCATAGTTGGTTCAAACCCTGTGTCAGGTATGACCCTTATGACCCTTATCCTTGCTTCGGTAGTGATGGTGGCAGTAGGCTTGAAGGGTACTGGCGGCATGCTTGCTGCTTTGATTATGGGTGGTGTAGTTTGTACTGCACTCTCTATGGCAGGAGCATTCATCACAGACCTTAAGGTGGGCTATTGGCTTGGTACTACACCAAAGAAACAAGAGTCGTGGAAATTCCTTGGCACCCTCGTCAGCGCACTCACCGTTGGAGGTGTGATGATGCTATTGAACGAAACCTATGGTTTTGCTTCAGGTGCTCTTTCTGCACCACAGGCTAACGCTATGGCTGCAGTAATCGATCCTTTGATGAATGGAGTAGGCGCTCCTTGGATATTGTATGGCATCGGTGCATTGCTTGCCATCATCCTTACATGGTTGAAGATTCCTGCTTTGGCATTTGCCTTGGGTATGTTTATTCCTTTAGAGTTGAATGTGCCATTGGTAGTAGGTGGTGCGGTTAACTGGTATGTGACTTCTCGCAGCAAGGATGCAAAGGTTAACAACGAGCGTGGCGAAAAGGGTACACTCATCGCAAGCGGCTTTATTGCTGGTGGTGCTTTGATGGGAGTAGTTAGTGCATTGCTGAAGTTTGGTGGCATAGAATTCTCTATTGCCGACACATGGTGGACAAATCCACTCTCAGAGGTATGCTCTCTCGTAGCCTACATCCTCTTGATAGCATATTTCATTCGCGCATCTAAGAAATAGATGATAACTAAGAAATAGATTATACGGAAAAGATGGCGAAAAAAGTATTACGTGATACTTGCCCAAGTATTACGTGATACTTTGCAAAGTATCACGTATTACTTTGCAAAGTATCATTAGATGGTCTTTTCCTGATTTCACTAGACACTTTTTTGATTAATAAACTATTTCTGTAGACAGTATCATAAAAGCCATACTGGAATTGTAGACACTAGGTCTTATTCGACTTTACTTAAAGTATAAATAATATAAAAGAGAGCATCCGTGATAGGATGCTCTCTTTTATGTTTTATAGCTGTATTTTCTTTGTTTTAGGTTCCTGATTCTTCTTAATCTTTCCGCTACGACCTTCGCGATGGTAGCTACGATAGTCGTCGTATTCAATTTCTACGTCAGGCTCTGTGAGTGTGCCTTCCTTAGGAAGCTTGAACTTTATGTATTTGATGTTCAAACCACGCTCAAGCCACATAGACTCGTAGTAGGTTCTGATGCCCAATATGCTCTTTGTACCCTCGTCGAGGTCGGTGGCATGATAAAGGTCGTCGGTACACATTTCTACTTCCAGCTTATTCTCTTTCACCATTTCCTTGGTGTAGGTGAACAAGAAGTTAGAGTCAGTCTTTAGGTGTATCAAGCCACCATCTACCAAGAATCGTCTGTATCTCTCCATGAAGTAAGTGGAAGTAAGACGTTTGCGCTCGTTCTTCATCTGTGGGTCGCTGAATGTGAGCCATATTTCCTGCACCTCGCCATCTGCGAAGAAGCGATCAATAATCTCGATATTTGTTCTGAGGAAAGCCACGTTAGGCAATCCCTCTTCGATAGCAGCCTTGGCACCTGTCCACATGCGTGCGCCCTTGATATCTACTCCGATGAAGTTGATATTAGGAAACATTCGTGCCATGCCTACAGCATATTCTCCCTTTCCGCAACCAAGCTCAAGAACTATAGGATTATCGTTTTTGAAGAATTCTTCACGCCATTTACCTTTCATTTCGAAAGGCACGTTGTCTATAACTGAATATGGATATTGGAACACGTTGTTGAACGTTTCCATCTCTGCGAATTTAGCTAATTTTCCTTTTCCCATGCAATAAATTTATAGATAATAAAATAGTAGTTTATACATTATGCATCAAGATATTTCATCATTTTCTCTAGAGAATCGAACTTCTTGACATTTCCTTTTTCAACATCAAGGATGTCTTTGTATAGTTTCGATATGTTTTTTGTTCTCTTTACCTTTGATGACATGTTGCTTCGTTTTTATAAAATAACTATTTTGTTTCGGCAAAGTTACACCTTTATTTCTTCTTCGACAAATATTTTAAAAGAAAAGTTGTGTAGGCTTATTATAGGCATGGATAATAGGCTGTAATGATGTTATAACTAAATGTTTTTACAAGTGAACCATTATGGACTTGTTTGGTAATAAAATAAGCTATATCTTTGCGCCTGCAAATCGTTATTAAATGGGTTCAGTAAAGATATGAATAAAGTATTACTTGCGCTTTTAATAATGCTCACATGCTCTATTATAGCTCCATCTGCTAAAGATGATAGCGTAAGAGTAGGAAAAGTTTCAAACGTCATGAACGTTTCGAATGATAAGAGCGTTGAATCTGACTCCTTACTTTTAAAAGTTTATCAAAACTTCTAAAAAGGACTATACTCAGGTATCAGTAAAAAGAAACAAAGCCACCTTGCAATTATGCTTGGTGGCTTTGTTAGTTATTGTAGAAAACCTATTGATTATTCGATGACTACGGTAGTCCAACCATGCTTGTCTTCTACTGTGCCATACTGGATGCCACGGAGAGTTTCGTAGAGCTTGGTTGACCAAGGACCTGGCTTGTCGCCAAAGTTATAGACCTTGCCGGTATCCATATCGTCGAGGTGAGAAATTGGCGAGATAACAGCAGCTGTACCACATGCTCCAGCCTCCTCGAATGTATCGAGTTCCTCTTCAGGAACAGGGCGACGCTCAACCTTCATGCCGAGGTCTTCTGCAATCTGCATAAGGCTCTTATTGGTGATAGAAGGAAGGATAGAGGTAGACTTTGGAGTAACGTAAGTGTTGTTCTTGATACCGAAGAAGTTGGCAGCACCACACTCGTCGACGTATTTCTTTTCCTTAGAGTCGAGGTAGAACTCGCTTGCATAACCCTTAGCGTGAGCTATAGAGTTTGCCTTGAGGCTCGCAGCATAGTTACCACCTACCTTGTAGGTACCGGTGCCAAGAGGTGCTGCACGGTCGAAGTCGCGGATGATGACATAAGGATTGCTTGAGAAACCGCCCTTGAAGTAAGGACCTACTGGAGTTACGAAGATGAGAAATAGATATTCGTTAGCTGGGTGAACGCCTACCTGTGCGCTTGTACCAATGAGCAATGGACGAACATATAGTGTAGCTCCGCTCTCATAAGTAGGGATGTACTCCTGGTTGAGACGTACCACTTTCTTTACCATTTCGCAGAAAAGTTCTGTAGGAACCTCAGGCATCATGATGCCACGGCAGGTGCTCTGCAAACGTGCAGCATTCTCTTCCATACGGAACACACGTACTTTGCCGTCTGGACAACGGTATGCCTTAAGACCCTCGAAAGCCTCCTGACCATAGTGGAGCGAGGTGGCAGCCATGTGCAGTTTGATGTACTCGTCGGAGCAAACTTCTATTTCGCCCCATTTGCCATCACGATAGTAGCAACGTACGTTGTAGTCGGTTGGCATATAGCCAAATGACAACTTTTCCCAATCCAAATTCTTCATAATAATATTATATTTAGATGATGTTATGTTATTATTATTTTTGCAAAAGTAGCAATTATTATTATGCTGTGCAACAAATAATGCTAAATTTTATTCTTTTACTGTCGATTTGATACTTCCGCTTGCTGTTGTGGTTACAATCTCGTCGCCTGGTTCTATATCCTTTATATCTCTGATGATATGCCCATTGTGGGTTGTTATGGTGTAGCCACGTTGTAGCATGAGCATAGGGTCGAGAGGCTTAGTGCGCTGTTCCAGCATGTCGAGCTTGTGGGCTTGGTTTGTGAAATAGTTGCGCAGCGAATTCTCAAGTCGTGAGTATAGCGTGGCGATATATGCCTCGCGGTTGACCTTGACGGTTGAGAAGAGCAATGGTATACGCTCGGCAAGTCGCTGAGTGCGCATGCGCTCGGTTTGTAGGCGATAGGTTATGATATTACTGATGCGCTGAGATGCTTGGTCGAGATAGTTGGCAACCAAAGCAAGATGGTCTATCAAGAATGCCGCAGCGGCAGTAGGAGTCTTCACGTTGTGATGAGCTACGAGGTCGAGCACACTCTCGTCGCGCTCGTGACCAATACCTGTGATGATAGGTAATGGGAAGTTGGCAACATTCTCAGCTAAGCGCAAGGTATCGAAGCCACTAAGGTCGGCTGTGGCACCACCGCCACGAATGATGACAACGACATCGAAACTATCACCCTCATCATTTATCTTGTTGAGAGCTTCTATCACCGAAGCCTCTACCTGTTCGCCCTGCATGATGGCAGGGAATAGCTGGGTGCGGAATTTGAAACCATATTCATTGTCGGCAAGCTGATTGCAGAAATCGCCATAGCCTGCAGCGTTGGCACTTGAGATAACAGCTATGCGCATAGCAAACATAGGCAACGAGAGTTGACGTTGCATATCGAACACCCCTTGCGCCTTAAGCTCATTGATGATGGCAAGACGTTTGCGTGCCATGTCGCCAAGGGTGTATGAAGGATCTATGTCGTCGACAATCCACGAAAAGCCGTAAGCCTCGTGGAAGTTGGCAGAAACAGAGAGCAACACCTTCATGCCAGGATGTGGCATTTCACCTGTAGCTTTGATGAAAGTAGCTTTTATGCGTTGCCATTTAGAACTCCAGCATTTTGCAGAGGCACGAGCAATAGGAGTAGCAGAGCCTTCATCTTTTTCGATAAGCTCCATATAGCAATGACCGCGCACTTCGCGAGCCTCGGAGATTTCTGCCTGCACCCAGTAAGAGTCTGGCATGGAACATTCGATGGTATCACGCACCATGTTGTTGAGCTCAAAGAGTGACAAGATGGGGGAATGAGAGACGAAGTCGCAGGTGTCGGCAGAAAGGTTGCTTGGGGTGGTAGGCTCTATGTCGGCAGGTTGCGAGAAAAGAGAAAAGGTGCTCATTGCTGTAGCAGTTTGCTTATTTCCTCATCGGTTTTTGTTAACTTGTCGCGGCAAAGCTTGATGAGCTGCTGCGCCTCTTTTAGCTTTTCCTCAAGCTGGTCGAGGTCCAGCTTGCCTGATTCCATCATCGAGACTATCGACTCAAGGTTCTTTATGGCTTCTTCGTATTTCATATTTCTTTTTTTTATTTGGGGGTATTGTAGGGGCGGATGGAAGCGAAAGCGATGCAGCCGAGCTGCACCGAACGCAACCCCGCAGAGCAAAACGCTTGGCTATATATTTAGCCTTAAGCTTCGGGCTTTATTTTAGCCTTAAGCTTCGGGTTCTATTTTTTCTTTATTCCAAAGTTGGCAATGCCATAGCCGAAGATATTGTCGGGAGAGGCTGATTGCGAGGCGGAATTGCGGACTATGGAGATAATCTCGGTAGCGGTTTTTGTGGGGTTTGCTTGCCATAGGCATGCTACCATGCCGCAGACAATAGGAGCAGCGAAGGAGGTTCCCATCTCTTCAGATATAGAACCCTTGCCTGTGATAACGGCAGCAGGAGCACCAGGAGCCATGACATCAGGTTTTATTCTTTCGTCGGCAGTATTGCCGATAGAACTAAAGGCTGCATTCACGCTGTCAGGACGTATGGCACCAACAGAAATAATATCTTTGGCATCGGCAGGGAAATTAATCTTCTTCCATGTGCCAATACCCTCGTTGCCTGCACTATTTACAAGGATGATACCCTTGCGAGCCAATAGCGATGCCGACTGTGAGATGAAAGTAGTCTTGCCATCAAGTTGGCTATAGCGATAGGCTGTAGACGGAGTATCGTTGTCGTAGTGATGGTAGCCCAGCGAGGAGTTGATGATGTCGACACCCATAGAGTCGGCATATTCGGCAGCCATAGTCCAATAGTCTTCCTCCACACGTGACTCGGTGTTATAGTCTTCACTTCGTAGCAGTAAATAGCGGGCAGCTGGAGCGGTGCCTACGAAGACGTTTGGCTCGCAGGTTGCCATGGTTGACAGCACCTTGGTGCCATGGTCTATTTCATTGCAAACATCCGTGCAACCATCAGCCACGAAGTTGCGCTTGCCGATGATGTTAGCATTCTTTAGTGATGGTATACGGTCGACATTCATGAAGCCACCATCAAGGATAGCTATCGTCATCCCTTTTCCACGGAAACCATAAGTATGCAGTTGCTTACCATTAATGGCTGAAATCTGCATGTCTGTAGCACCATAGAAAGTACTCTTGTTATTTACAAGAGGAGTAGGCAGTAAGCTCTCGTGATATGTTTTGCGGCGAGTAGGCAATATGGAATCAGGAGTGGTGAATACAAGCTCTGATTTTGTAATGAAGGGCAAGGAGGCTGTGATAGACTGTATATCGGCATCCTTGGTGCGAACCAAAACCGTGTTGTGCCATCGGCTTTTGCCTACAACCTGAAGTCCGCTGTTAGCAATGGCATCTATATATTGTTTTACTACAGGAATATCTGTAGAGTCGATGCATAGCTGCTGACGATTGCGGCGAGTGATGGCTTTAGGCGAAAGAAATTCGCTTGGATTGTCGAGAGAGTAGGGGGTATTATGCTTATCAGAAAGATACAAGCGGAAGAAGAAAGCCTTGCCGCCAGGATATGCTATCATCTTGTCGCCTTGGATATTGGTAGCGCCATTGCCCCCTATGATATGAGCAACCGCAGGCGTGAGGCAAAACAATATCAGCATGCCAAGGATGGTGGAAATCTTGGTAAGTATATGGTTGGGGTGTGTGATTAGATTTAATGTAGAAGATATAGGCATATTTTGTTTTATCTTATCTACTGCAAATTTAATGGTAAAAAGGATAATTACCAAATATACATTATAAAATATGGAATTATACATTATAAAATATGGAATATTACTGCTGTTTTGTTGTTTTTTTAGTAACTTTGCAGAAAAAAGAATGGATAATAAGCAAGCAACATTGGAATTAGGGACGAAGCCCGTGGGAAAACTGCTCATGCAGTATGCTATTCCTGCAATCATTGCTATGACGGCATCGTCGCTGTATAATATGGTAGACTCCATCTTCAT
>OWJF01001032.1_pt1 | contig 12866 bp, 6 predicted proteins | sample 1732941 | NCBI WGS metagenome assembly OWJF01 (sample SAMN05065770, study PRJEB22554) | human gut metagenome | biome: ENVO:2100002; feature: ENVO:00000062; material: ENVO:00002003 | host: Homo sapiens | place: USA
ACGACTACTGACGATAATATTACTTGCAAGGGTATCTGTCCCTCCCCTACGGGGGAGGTTAGGTGGGGGCTGAGGTCAATATTCGGAGTAACCTGCATCTCCCCTACGGGGGAGAACGAGAGGGGGCCGAAATGATTGACTGAAGAAGTCTTTGACAAAGCAGAGTAACTTGTCCCTTCCCTTGGGGAAGGGTAGGATGGGTTTGAGGCTAGGTGGGGGCTGAAGTCGATAAGCAGAGTTACTTGTTCCATCGCTTGGGGAAGGCTGGGATGGGTTTGAGGCTAGGTGGGGGCTGATGTGATTGACTGAAGAAGTCTTTGGCAAAGCAGAGTAACTGTCCCTCCCCTTCGGGGGAGGCTAGGTGGGGGCTGAAGTCAGAGGCAAAGTAACAACTTTTATATAAGAAAAAAAAACGTACCCCCCAACCGGCACAATCACCGGTTGGGGGGCTGATAATAATGAAGTTATGACACACCTTTCTATCTCTTCACTCTCTTCACGCCGTCCACGATGTAGATGCCGGCAGGGAGTTCGTTCCATTGCTGGGTCTGCTTCACGCCCGTCACGCTATAGATACCCTTTGCGTGGGCAGGAACGTCGGTTGTGATGTCGCTGATGCCGTTAGTGACTGACTCAATCACTACCTTGTCGGTGACCACCTCGCCGTTGAGAGCAACGGCGTGCACATTTGCATCGAAGGCAGCACCAGTAGGCTGGGTGATGGAGCAGCCGTCAAGCACGAGGTTTTGAAGGTCGCAGACAGAACCCAAGCTGCCAGTTGCCTCAACGTATGCGTTGCGCAAGGTTAGTGTCTCACCACTAATGCCATCAAATCCTGCAACACCATATTTTCCTTCCGTATATAACTTGACGCCTTCAACTGTGAGTGACGTAAGTTTCATATATATTCCACAATTCTCACTGCTCTTCAATATTAAAGTTCCAGAACCACTAATGGTGGATGTTTTATCTATTTTAATGCATGAAGAACCTGCCGTAATAATGTTATTGCCGGCTAACACAATTTTCAAGCCCTTTACAGAACTATTCCAAATTCCACTATTGTCGGCTACATTAATAGTAACATCCTCCATAGTAAGGGTTTTAGTCTCGGGATCGTAGCTTATCTTTCCATCCACACCGTCAATGACGCTGAGGTCCTTGCAGTTCTTTTTTGTCACATTCACGCCGGCAATGTTGAAGCCATAGGTGTCAGGCTCAATCACCACCTTGTCGGTGACCAACTTGTCGTTGAGCACCACGGAGCGATACTTTGCATCGAACTCAGCACCGTTGGGCTGGGTGATAGCGCAGCCGTCAAGCACGAGGCTTTGGAGGTCGCAGATTGAGCCTGAGTTGCCAGTTGCCTCAACGTATGCGTTGCGCAAGGTTAGCATCTCACCACTAACTCCATGAATGCCTGCAACACCATACTCGCCTTCCGCATATAGCTTGACGCCTTCAACAGTGAGCGAAGAGGTCACATATATTCCACAATTCTCACTGCTCTTCAATCTTAAAGTTCCAGAACCACTAATGGTGGATGTTTTATTTATCGTAATGCATACAGATTTTGCCGTAATAGTGTTATTGCCAACTAACTTAATCTTCAAGCCCTCTACATCTTTATTCTGAATTCCAATAGTGTATGCTGGGTTAAGAGTAACATCCTCCATAGTAAGAGTCTTAGTCTCGGGATCGTAGCTCATCTTTCCATCCACACCGTCAATGACGCTGAGGTCCTTGCAGTTCTTTTTTGTCACATCCACGCCGGCAATCTTGATGCCATAGTAAGGCTCAATCACCACCTTGTCGGTGACCATCTCATCGTTCAATACCACGGCTTTATTCTTTGTACTGAACAAAGCACCGTCGGGTTGTTTGATGGAACAGTAGTCAAGCACAAGGTTAGCGATATCGCAGATGGAGCCCGTAGAGCCCTTGGCTTCCACGTGAGAGTTGCGGATGGTGAGCACCTCTTCTGCCACGTTGTTTCTTGCGGATATGCCCCATGCGCCCTCTGCCTCCAACCAGCAGTTGCTGATTTCGAGAGGACAACCGCCGAAGAGCAAGGCGCATCCGTCGCTCTTTACGCTGAGTTTTCCGCCGCTGTTGCTCCAAATTGTCGTCTCCTCTTTCAGGTATATGCCAGCCGCGCCAGTAACATCAATGGTGTTTGTGCCGATCAACTCTATCGTAAGGTAGTCGCAGGTTTCGTTCAAAATGGCGTTAAAGCCATCTGCCTCAATAGTGGCGTTGTCGAGCGTGAGGGTTCTGGTGTTGGGGTCGAAATACACCTTGCCGCTCACTCCGCTGATGTCGGTGAGGTCATAACGGTTGTAGCTCGTAATATCCTCTCCGGCTACCTTGATGCCATACGTCTCTTGCGCCATCGCGAATGCTGACGACATCATCATTATCATAAGCATGAGGAACATGCGCATCCGTGTGGCGCCTCTGGCAGAACTCTCAAGGAGCCGCGGGATGACTGACTGTTGGTTACGGTTTAGTTTTTTCATAATCAGTTGGGTTTTAATTATTAATAATGTTTTTGTGTTATGCCATTAAAGGCATTGTTATGCCCCTAAAAGCATAGTTATGCCTCTAAAGGCATTGTTTTCGTCTGCAAAGTAAGCGATTTCCGGACAAAAACACTAGGATATAATTTACAAAAAATGGCCAATTTCTTACAAAATCACCTGTTTTGTAAATTTCGCACATGAATTTACCAAAACGAGACTATAGAAAGACTGGATTTGGAGGACAGCACAAAGGAATATGTAGACACAACAGTGAAGTATTAATGATGCTATTGACTAAGGAAAAGGGAGTGCCATAAGCACTCGCAAATCCATAGAAAATCCCAAATTAAATCAAAAAATACAGGTCTAAAATGATCAGTGATGATTTATCCGTGTGCATCGGTGATATCCGTGTTTCATTTTAGACCGGTGGACATCGCCGAAGGCTGATGGACACCATATTATCACTGATATATTTATTCAGTGTTTCTCACAGATTAATTTATTTCGTGTTGTCGTTGTGTCCCCAGCCTTCGGCAGGGACACAAATCAAAAAAAAACACGGATAACACAGACTTTACACGGATTGGTCTTTCACGGATCTTTTTTTGATATTATTGAGCTAATGATTCTTGGGTTTGATTTATTTGGATTTGCGAGTGCTGGAGCACTCCCTTTCCTGGCGGTATCGCTATTGTTACTCAGCATATCGACAACAGCCCCCACCTAACCTCCCCCGAAGGGGAGGGACAGATACCATTGGCCACATGATAGTTATCTGATTATCATTTGCAGTTATCTGATTATCATTTGCAGTTATCTGATTATCATTTGCTTATCAACAGCAATAGTAACTGTCCCTCCCCTTCGGGGGAGGATAGGTGGGGGCTGATGACAATTGGCTGAGTAACTTGTTCCTTCCCTTGGGGAAGGCCAGGATGGGTTTGAGGTTAGGTGGGGGCTGATGTCGGTAAGCAGAGTAACCTGTTCCTTCCCTTTGGGAAGGCTAGGATGGGTTTGAGGTTAGGATGGGTTGCCCTTTATAGAAAAGTGACAATCGAATAGGAGCTAACACTAATTATACCCGTTGGCGGAATTAATTTAATTGGTCTTCGTTCCAGTCGCCTGCAACTACTTCATCGTAATTGCCCAACGACAGGGTATGGTCGTCGGCCATTGCCCATGTTGCTCCCACAGCGAGAAGCAACAGCGTTAGAATATAATTCAATTTTTTCATAATTCTTTATTTTTAATGTTACGAACTCCGTTGTATATTTTATTACCTATTATATATATGCGATACCTAAAGCTGATGATTTTACAGAAAAGAACGTTTTACACCTTCCGCGCCGTGCTTTTTTCTATCTTTGCCGACATTTATTATAATATTCTGACCATAGCCATTTGGTATTTGCATACCGTCGATACTGTAGATTCTTTTGCATTCTCTTTCACTAACGGCATTTGGCAATGCAATTCCAGAGACATCAATATTGATACGGAAACTCACGTTGTTGCCTTCCATTTTTATTCCAGTAACAGATTTCCCAAGCTTTTTACCGTCCCATAGATTTGAATTTGGTATTGAAGCATCCGTGAATTCAGTATTGTTCAACAACCCGGGATAGAGGTCGCCAATCATCGTTGATTGGTTCCATACGTTATCAGCAGCCATCATCATCACGTGCTGATGGTCTGGAATATCGTTCACTTTGTTGTTGTCCCATATCTGTTCATCGTAATCTATATGCGTTATCATCAGTCCGCGTGCCGGCAGATATGCATCCCAACCTTCCTTTTGCCGGTTTTCCAATACAAAATATTCATCCGGATTCGTCGGCGATGACAGTCTGATGGCTCTGTTGCTTTCTTCGATGGACGAAAGAGTGATATCGCCAGCCACCGTGACATCATCATACATCATCCATCCTACACTGTAACGCTCAAAGCCGCTGTAGTTTGGCGGTGTGTTCCCATTGTTCAGATAGCTGCCGCCCGACATAATATCATAGCAGCCCATGCCATAGCCACCGCTATAGTCAACATCGTAGATATCTGGCAGTCCCAGACAATGTCCGTACTCATGGCAGAAAGTGCCGATGCCACTGAACGATTTGTCGCCACGGTATTCGGCAGAACAAGCATAAAGCCCGATTCTCTTGCCACCCACCTGTTGATTAGCAAACTGAGCACTCGCCTGCAAATTCCACATGTGCGGCCACACCGTATTCTTGTCTCCGCCGTCGGCTTCGCCCAATCCTGCGTATATTACATAAACCATATCCACAATCCCGTTGCTGTCGGCATCATATTTATCCAAGTCCAGTCCTTGCTCCACAGCCTTTTGCACAGCTGAGAAAACCATAACGTCGGCATGCCTGTCGCTGCCTTTGGCATCGTTGCCGCCGTAGTAGCGATACGGCATATCCAGAGTTACCGGCCCCACAACGTCGAATGTAGGAGAAAACTGTCCGGAGGATTGAGCAATAAAATAATCGCGTGCCGATCCCGTTGCCCCATTCTCACAGAATCCCTCCGCATTCATTTGGTTATGGATGTATTCCTTTGTATTCGTGAACTTCAAATCATCGAAATTCACGAGGATTATCAGTCCATGTACTTCTCCCGTTGTTGCCGCCTTGCCCACGTGCATTTTCACATTGCGCCCCTTCTGCTTCCTTGCATCCAATGCCAACACACGGTTCTGCCTCACATATTGGATGCCGGAAGTGGCAACAACCCTTACATAGCCATCGTCACAAATGTCCACAGCACGGCCCTGTCCGTCTATATAAGTATGCGAAAACTCATCGCCGACCAATGTGAGCACGACCGATGTCCCGTCAGGCTGTGTATAGGTGAATGGCTTGGGGTTTGCCGGCACTGCATTCATCTGCAATGCCGCAACCCAAGCCATCAATGATATTGCAGCCTTTTTCATCTCACAATGACTTTCTTTCCGTTTCGGATATATATGCCGTGTGTCGGAGTGCTGACAGCTTGTCCGCTGAGGTTGCGCCATACGTCGTCTCCTGTGCTACGGCTCACGTTGATAGTGTTTATTCCGTCAGTTTCCTTAATTATGATGGTAACATTCCTCGACGCGCTATTGTATGTAGCAGTGAGGACCTCCGTTCCTGCGCCATGTATCATTGCAGTGCCATCACCCTGGATTTCTACAAGACCGTTATTTGCCTTCCACACCACTTTTCCGTTTTCGCCATTACCCAAAGAAACCCTGAAATTCTTTGTCACACTGTCAAGTTTGTCCCCGTCTGCCAGTATTACGGGCGTAGCATAAAGCACGGCAATGTCGCTATTCTCAAGTCCATTCATATTCGGGCGCGGCAACATGCCATCTGCATACACCCAACTATCGCCCAGTGTCTCTTTTTGCCCTTCACCCAACAGTTCGGCAGTGTTCCTCTCCTGTGCAGGTATTGAAACAGAAGTGTGCGCCGTCTGCCTGTCGTAAATAATCTCGCCTATGTCCGTAGGGTTGGCATTTCCAAGGCAACCGGAAAAGTCTTCGCTGCTCAGCATGCCAAAGTTTGCTATGCGGTGCACCTTGTCGTTCCACATCGGATTGCCTATAGTGCCGGCAATTCTCTTCGAGTTAGAACTTTCCACAAATCCGTAGTTTGCCACATCGCTGATAGTGTTTCCCGTCTGCTGGCCGGAATAGCCTATCACTCCGCCCAAGGCGCACCCATCGCTCGAAACATTACCGTAGTTTGCACAGCAGCTCACCGTTGCCCCCTGCATTGTTCCTTCGGCTTTTGATATGATTCCTCCTATCACGCCGCCCACACACGAGAGCATACTTGTCGACGTTGATTTCACGTCGGCATAGTTGCAGAGATTATACAGCATGGCTTCATTGGTAGGATTTGCCACGATACCACCCACATAGTTGCAGCCTACAACAGAACCGCTCACCGCGAGGTCATGCACAGCCCCGCTCTTCACCGTTCCGAACAGTCCCACATAGTTGTCGGTGGGCATATTTATATTCAGCGTGATGCAATGTCCCCCACCGTCAAAGTCGCCCTTGAAGAAGCCTTCATAGCCAATCATTCCCACGAAAGGCTCAGTGATATCCTGTGTCAGTCTGAAGAATTTCCCGTATGTCTGCTGGGTGCCGTCGGCTCCCGGAGTGTCGGTCATATTGCTCAGCTCCTTCAGGTCGTTCACGTTGCTTATCAGATACGGATCGCTTTCTGTTCCCGTTCCGCCGGAGAATGTCTGTGCCACTGCAGCATTGCAGAACAGTATGCTCCAAAATAGTAAATGCTTTTTCATTTTGCTTGATATTTTTATTATTAGTGTTTTTCCAACCGTTTGCTCTATAGGCTCAGTGCCAGCATGACCTCGTAGCAGTTGCTGCTTCCATTGTGGTATGCTGTGTGCTTCCAGACGGTTGACGTCGTTATAGCCTTGTCTTTCCATATCCTGAATGAATATTCCAGTCTTACGCCGAACTCCGTCTCCCCCTCGCCCATATATCTGTTTATGTCCTGCAGTGTGGCGGAAAGCTGTTTGTTCACGCTGCTGTGAATATCCAAACTTGACGCCAGGTTCTCTCTGCGCCTTATCTCTGCCTTTGCGCAAAACATTCTCTTGCTGTCGCCATAGACAATGCCGGCAGTTGTTCCCACATAAAGATCGTTGCTGTCGAATTTATTACCCGATGTATAATGGCTGCTGCAGAACGAAGCGTATGCCATTTCCGGTTCTATGCTTACAGATGCCTTTCCGGACAAGCCTGCAGTCCAGTATCCTTCTGCCTTTATCTCCGCAAGCTTTCCGTCATATTGCTTCCGGCTGCCTATCTGCGGATATACGTTTCCGGTTGCATCTCCGAATATGTTGTCCACGCCCCTGCGCCCGGCAATGCTCCCACTCAGCCTGCCACCCCAAGACCGGCTGCCGTAGCCGACAGCTGCGCTCAGCGTATTTATCTCCAGTCTGTTCAGCGGCAGACGGTTGAAGTCGGTAAGCACTTTCTCCTTCTGCGTAAACATATATCCGGCAGAAGCCGACCACCCGACAGTTTCCCTGCTTGCCAGACTTATCTCCGCACCCAGGTTGTAGCCCTTGTAGAAGCAGTTGTTGCCCTGGCCCGAGAAGCGGGTGAAGTCGTTGCCGATGCCCGTCAGATGATAAACCATCTGTGCACCCAACTCGTTGTAGAAAGCCAGCTCGTTTGTCTGCTTGTATTTCCCTGCCGTTGCCGTCAGCGCAATGCTGTAGTTGCCGCTGATGGCATAGCCTAATGCCGCTCTTGCATACAGATCAGCCACAGTATTGCCGGGACGGGGGTCACGGTCACGGTATTCCGACAGTGCCCTGTAACCCAGGTTCACGCCATAGCACACACTGCCACAACGCGCAGAGTAGCCACCGTCGAGCCTGTACTCCTCGCTGTCCAGGTCGCCGCCCTTGGCATCGCCCATGACATACGGGTAGAGAAGCAGGAAATCACTCGTTTCGTTCCACGCCACATCATATTTTCTTCCGTTCCGGTATGATGCCTCTCCCCACACCGCACTGTTCGCCCCTATATTCTGGAACGAAGAAGCCTCTATGCCGAACGCTCTGCCGCCTCTGCCCAGCTGCGGTATTCGCGCGGCTGCAGCAGGTTGCGCCGTTGCACTGACGGCTACTTCCGACATGGAAGGTGCATGCAGAAAGTTTCTCAGCGCCGGACTGGCAAGTGTTTCCCGTCTGAAACGCATGCGCTCCGAACCATACTCCTGCCTGTTCTGCAATATGCTGTCGTTTGCCGATGCCGGCATTGCTGCAGCGGCGAAGACGCTCCCGAGCAGTACTCCTGCCTTTTTACTTATGTTCATAATATGGATAAACTGTTTGTCAGTTTTCTTTCAGCCATCAGTGCTGCATTATTTCTTCATGCCGAACACATGGAACGGATCCGCCTTTACCCTCGGCTCGAAATCCTCCGTAGAGTTGTTCGTGTCCGCCAGTATCGCCCTACTGCCGTCCATTGCCACCACCTTGCGCCGCACGCTCTTCCCGAATCGGCTGTCGTCCCAGTTGAACTCTGAATTGTATGTGAACCCACGGTCAAGCGCAGGCGATGTCACTATCCATTGGAATCCTGCCTTGGTGCTCATGTTCACGGCATCCAGTATCCAGCTGTTCGGCAACCGGTAGCTCGTGCCCGTCATGTCGGCTTCGCCTGTCTGTCCCGTAAGATGGTACGCATAGTCGTATATATAATCCACGAGGAATGTCTTCTTGTCGGTGTGCATCCTTGCCAGGGCGTACGACTTGAATCCCTGTGTGTGCGGACTCCACAGTGTCAGTGTGCTGCAATATATCTTTTCCAGATTCGGCACTTTCGGGTTGTCGATGTCCGTGAACTGTGGATTTGTCGATTCGTCATACCATTCGTAGTCGGCAGTGGTCATATCCCATGAGTTCGGGTTTGCCACAGTGTGGTTCAGTGCATTGTCCACTATCAGCAGCTTGCCACCCGGCTGCACCGGAACGTCACGTCCGGAACCCGGTATCATATACATTGCCGCCACTGCCATGTCGGTGTCCATGATGTTCGGCTTGTAGTCTTGCTTCATTGTGGTCAAGAAATCGCTTTCGGCTATCACGAGCGAGTCGGCGTAGAGCACGTGGTCGGTATTGTTGTATATCACGAAATACTTGTCGGCATAATAGTAGCCGCCCTGCGCGTTTGCCGTTCCGGCACAGAATATTTCCGCCATCACGAAGCCCCGGTATGCAATGTCTTCCGGGTCGGGGTCAGGTTGGGAACTCACTTGCAGCGCGAGGCTTACGGCGGCATTCTCCCTTGAGAGCACCGTTCCGTCGCTGTATGCCGCCACGTCTACTGTCTTTTCCACGAGGTCGCTGTTCCTATAGCCCATCTTTCCCGTAGCGCTGATTCTGTAATAGCCGCCAGCCACGTCTTTCAGCGTTACCGCCATATCTTCTGCCACGGGTGCGTTGAACGGCGTTTCCTTGCCGGTGTTGATGTCCGTCAGCGTCAGTTTGATGTCTGTCAGCGTCAGTTCGCCACTGTATCCGGCTGGCTTGGCGAACGTGATTCTTATATCTGCAGGTGTTGTGTCGATCGACGGACCGTCGTCGCTGCTACATGCTGCGAATGCCATCAGGCACACGGCAATGAGCATAAATAGATTTAATGTTTTCATATTATCTTTCTTTTTAAATTTGTTTCAAATGTTGAAGTTCATTTCCATGCCGAAATACGGCTTGGATGTTCTCCTCACTTTCATGCCGCTGTTTGTGGTATAGTCGGGCATATAGTCGATCATGCGGTTCACAAAGAGTGCTATCTTCATCCATCTGCCGAAATTCTTTGTCACTTTCAGGTTCATAAACATATAGAACGGCACTTTCTGCCTGAGCCACGCTGAATCATTGTATTTGTTCACGAGCCATTGCAGATACACGTCTTGTCTGCTGTCTTCCGTGAAGTCGTGTATGTCGCCGTTGCTGTCGATGTATTTCAGCGGCACTCCGCTGGTGCGGATGGATTTCGACGACGTGAACCACATACACTCGGCGGTGAGCGAAAACGACAGGGCGAGTCGCGGTATATAGGTGTCTGCCATGAAGTTGGTGTTCAGCTGATCGCGCACTGTTCCCGCCGTGTTCTCGTAGTAGCCGATATAGAGGCTGTTCACCGGCGTGCCGTCCACCACGGCTGTGGTGTTGCTGCGGAACATCGGTTCGCTGTTCGTGTAGGTTGTCCTGAACCACGCCCCGTTCACGGTCAGCCTCGTCTTCAGCGTCTCGAAGCGCTTCGTTGCCACCTGCCATTCGATGCCCTCCTTTATCAGCCTGCTGCCGTTCGTGGTTGTGGTGTATGTGCCGAGCTGGCGCTTTTCTGCATACGGCAGACCGATGAGCGACGGGGGCGCGCTCAGGCTGCTTCCGTCTATGGCGCTCTCGTCGTAATCCCTGTAGCTGTACGGGCGCACTTTTACGGATGTGCGGAAGCCGTCGTCCATACGTTCGCGGAAATAGGTCACGCTTGCCGTATTGCCGTTCCACTGTGCTCCGAGCCTTACTTCCCATTTGTCGTTTCTTGCCGGTGCAAGCCTGTAGTTCGTGGGGTTGTCGATGTATGTGCGCAGATGCAGACGCCTGAGGTCGGCATTCTGGTTATAATAGTTAAGCTCGATGAGGTCGGTGTATACGAGGTCGGGATAAATCTGGAGCAGCGTAGGAAATTTGCTTTGCCGCCCCCACCCACCGTTCAGGTCTATAGTCATCGGCATTCCGGCTATGCTGATTTCCGGGAATCTCCATTGCAGGTTGAACCTGGGGTCGGGATATACTTTTCCGCTCATGGCGTATTCCCGGGCAAGGTTAGCCATACTGCTTCCGCGCAGCCCTATCTGTGCCGAAAGCAGGTTGCCGCCCACTGGCATACTCAGATTGTCCTGCACAAAGAAGCTCAGCTGGTGCATCGCCGGAATGCTGCTGTATATGCGCGGACGATAGGGCGTACCGGGACTCACGGGCAGCGCCGGGTCGTATTCCTGTCCCCTGCCATAGTTCTTGTCCATCTTCCATTCCATTCCGGCTGTGATGCTATGCGCCAGCCTGCCGCTGCGCAGGGCGAACTGTGCCTTCAGCTTTGCATACACGTTGAGCGGCCTGCCGTCTACGGTCACGTTCGACACATAGTGATAAGGCAGATACGTGCCGTCGTGCTCGCCTTCCTCCAGCGATGTTGACGCTGCAATGTCGCGGCTCAGGCTTATGCTCTTCTGCTGTTCTATCCTGCTCCACTCGTAGGCAGCCGCCACGTCGAGGCTGACTGACTTGAAGAATGATTCGCTGCCGGACGTGAGCAGCACGGAATGGCTCATGCTGAGCCGGTTGTAGGTAGATTTGTATGTATCGTCTTTCTGCTTCAGTATTTCCGGATCGTGCTTTTCATCGTCGAACGAACCTGTGTAGTCGGTGTTGCTGCGCCAGCGCAGCCGTGCGGTGCCCAGCTGCCACGTGTCTTGCATACGGGCGGATGCCGTCAGCCGCTTGTAGTTGTTCATAGGATTGCGTGGGTCTGCCTTGGCGTCGAGGTAGTCCATGCCGAGGTTCATTACAAAGCTGCCGAACTGCATTCCCTTGCCTGCATACAGCAGCTTGCTGTAGGAGTCGGCCTTGAAGCGCGCCTCTAACGGTGTGGCTTTCAGCTTGCGCTTGATGAGCACCACGCCACTTGTCATATCGCCGTACTCCACCGGGGCTATGCCTCGTATCACTTCCACGCTCTCTATGTTGTCGGTAGGTATGCTCCGCATGTCCACGCCGCTTGTGGTGTGGTTTCTGCCGGCATCCGGGTCGCCGGCACTGCTGCTCGATGCCTGCTTCACTGTCTGCATATTGGCATTGCTGTTCATCGGGATGCCGTCGGCGACGAACACTGTTCCCATGGAACTGATGTCGTAGTTGCTGCCTCCGCTTCCTGCCTGCCTCAGTTTTATACTGTTGGCGCTGGTCAGGTCGGGCAGCTGTGTCGTTCCGCCCGGCAGCAGCGAGAGAAGGTCGGTGAAGCTCGACGGCTGCAGATGTTCTATTGCCTTGCGGTCGATGACCGACGATGTGGTGATGCCCTGCGACTCGTGTGCCGTCACCACCACCTCATTCAGCATGCGGTTGTCCTGCTTCAACCGCAGCGTAAGGGTTGCGGTTTCCCCGTTCCGGCTGGTGTATGTCTGTGTCAGTGTGTGGTAGCCCAGGTATGACACACTGACGGTGTATCTGCCGGAAGCGACGCCATGGAACGTGAAGTTTCCCGAAATGTCGCTCACGGTGGTGTGTTTTCTGTTGTGCTCATCGGTGATTGTCACCGTTGCATAGGGCACTGCATCATTGTTTGCGGCATCCACTACATGTCCGCAAATATTGTCGGCAGCGGCAACAAGGCTTGCTGCGAGCATCGATAATGTCAGTATGTTTCTTTTATCAGTCACTTGATTTGCATTTTGCATATTGCGCTGCAAAATTATAAATAGGCTGAAGAATGTGCAATACCTAAAATCAGTGATTTTCCAGTTACTCAGCATATCGACATCAGCCCCCACCTAACCTCAAACCCATCCTAACCTTCCCAAAGGATAACCCATCCTAACCTCAAACCCATCCTAACCTTCCCAAAGGGAAGGAAATAGTTACTCTGCAACTGACTTCCGCCAATCATATCAGCCCCCACCTAACCTCCCCCGAAGGGGAGGGACAGTTACTATTGCTATTGATAAACTACTGATAATCAGACGACTACTGACGATAATATTACTTGCAAGGGTATCTGTCCCTCCCCTACGGGGG
>OWJF01001035.1_pt1 | contig 12857 bp, 8 predicted proteins | sample 1732941 | NCBI WGS metagenome assembly OWJF01 (sample SAMN05065770, study PRJEB22554) | human gut metagenome | biome: ENVO:2100002; feature: ENVO:00000062; material: ENVO:00002003 | host: Homo sapiens | place: USA
AAATTATCAGATACAAGTTCTCCCCATAAGCCAGGCGATAGATGCCTGAACTTATGGGGAGTTTTTTTTGGCTTGAAAGTTATTACCTTACTCTGCTAGGGAGGGGTGTCATGTCACAACCAATACGCCCTTTCAGGGCGTGTATGCCTATGAATGAGGTGTTCTTTCATGGCACAAAAAAAGTCGTGGAATCTTAGAAGGTGAGTCACCTCGGCAACTAAAATTCCAACGACCAGTCTAGTCTAGTCTTCGCAAATTTGTATAATAGTAAATGATAATAATGTCTTATAATAACTAAAACAAGGGGGAGGAAGTATTCCCAACTTCCTTCCCTCCTCTCTTACAGATATATGATTCTTAACTTTTGTATTTTGCTAACTATTTTTTGTAGTTGATTGTCACCATCTTAGGCAGGTTGCTGTTGTAGTGCTTAACCTTGATGAAGAATTTACCTTCAGTACCTGTTACGGCACGTACATTCTTCATGGTGATGGTCTGAGTACTTCCAATCACACTTGGATCTTCATACTTGGTGACAAACCAGCAGTTCCAATTACCGCCTCCATCAACATCAGATGTAGAAGCTACCTTTACATCGCTGCCTATAGGGTTCACATCATTGGATGCAATCTCAATTTCTATTGGCAACAACTCCTTAGGATAGTAACTTGGAATTGTGAATGTCAGTTTGGCTTCTGAAGTTACCGCCTTACCCATTGTAATGGTAGATGGGAATTTGAAGTCCACATTGCTGATACTGTAGAGATGGATGTTGCGGGTCAATCCATGCTTCTTATCTACCAGCTTGATGGTGGCAGTCTTACATTCACCGGCACTGATATCACCAATCTTGTATGTGATGGTTCCCTTACCGGTTGCTGCGTCATACTGTACTGTAGGTACAGGAAGCTTTCCACCTTCCAGCTTTGTGAAGTTCTTGTTCTCAGTCCAGGAAACATCGAAGTCGGCTGCAGTTTGAGAAGCATCGCCCTTGTATTCAAAGTCGATGGTCTGCTCGCTGTTTGCAGATTCCTGTGTCAACATCTGGTAAGTACCATTCACGATGTTCATCGTGTAGGTGCCATCAGAAATTTCCTGGATGATGTCATCTACCGTAATCCATGGATTGTTGGCAGGAGTTCCTTCGTATGCCTGTGTACAGTTTGCGTAACCCAGGTTCTTGTTCAATCTCTTGATGTTGATTCGGTAGAGATGGTTTCTCTTGACTGGCATCTGAATACCTTCGTTCTGAAGCAGAACTTGGAACCATTTTGTTACACCACCCTTGTATGTCACTTCCATAATTACCTTGAGCGGCTTTTCCAAAGAGTTTTCCTGCTCAAATGTATATTGCATAGGCAGGTTGCTGCTGTTTGGCCACATCTCTTCATTTCCTACGGAGAATTTTTCTCCTTCAGAAGGCCATCTTGTTGGATCCAGCGATGGAGTGATGTAGGTGCATTCTGCTTTCCACGCAGCTGCATCTGTCAGCATATTGGTTTCAGGGAAAGTCAGCTTTTCCTTATCTCTATTGAATGGAGCTACCGTACCATGCTGCATCACGTTGCCCAGTGCATATCTGATGTTTTGGATGTTTGGATCCTCCCATTTCACTTCAATCTTGGCACGGTTGCGGAGCAGATGGATCACATTGTTTGCCACTACATTCTTGGTGAGGAAATCTGTCATTTCTTCAGGAGTATTCTTCTTGACATAACCCCAATACACCATCTTGTCGTGCTGCTGACTGTTGTTTCTGTTATCGAAGCTAGTCATGAGGTTGTTCTCATGTCTTCCAATCCATTCTGCAGACTTGCTGAAATCAATCGCCTGGTTGCCGGTAGTTACTGTATTTTCTGCAGTGGCATTCGCCATGATGTGGATGCGGGCGGTTCCCGTAGGAATCGTTGCTGAGATATTCTTCTTGTCCGATCCGCCATCATTCTTGATTTCATTGGTTGCCACCGACTCGATAGCCAGATTTTTGGCAAGTCCCAGGAAATAACCATCTTTGTCAAAGCATAGCAGCTTCATATCGTTAGCGCTTGCAATACCTTCGGTTGCGAAGTTAGCTACTCTGCTCTCTACTTTTGAGTAGTTTGGAACGGAGATGGTGAAGTGGGCTTGATACGTGCCTATCTCATTCTTGGAAGGAACGCCATTGTCCACCATGCTGTCGGTGCAGGCTGTCAACATTGTTAACAGCGCTGCCATTATTCCGATATATGTCTTTATCTTTTTCATTTCGTAACTTCCTTAAATGTTATTACTTCAAATTGTTCTCTAGTTCCTGCACTTCGGCTGGTGAAAGGTCTCGGATACATCTTACTGCACCTGGAGAATTATTTATATTGGAGCCTGGAACTTTGTTGGATTTTCCTCCATTTGCAGTCCAGTAATAGTATCCTTTCAATACTCGGTCCATTGTATTTGCAGCTTTCTTGTCATTCTGGAACTCTACGATACTGTTTATCTCTTCTTGTGTTGGAAGACGCCAATCTTCGTACCTTTTTTTATTCATTGATACTTCTACATAGGCATCACAGTGATTAGCTGCATCTTCAAAAGTCTGAAAACGACTTACGACGCCAAGCTGAGATGCTAACATAAAAGCAGGAGATACAGTGTGATCATCCGATTTTAAATTATTGAACCTTGGCCTTGCAATCTTATATGTACCATCTGATTTGGTAATTTGAATTACATACATATGGTTGTTGTCCTGTTCTGTTTCACAGTTGTGGACTTTTGCCTGATATGTATATTCATATTCTGGATTATACCAACTACCACCAACCCGTTTATACTCTTCAGTATCATATATGTCCCAAATACCAGTGCTTCCACTGAAGGTTCCATAAACACGACTAGTCATCCAACTATCTTCGTATTTCTTTTTGCCTTGTGGCTGAGAATATGGTCCTCTTACATTTCGGTCACTTTCCCAATCAACCCAATTATCCTTTGTGGAATACCAACCAGCTATGTTTTGAACATATTTAAGTGGGTATTGTTTGACAATTACCTGTTCAGAATCTTTGCCATCTTTAGTCTTTACAGAAAAGACTATGTACTTGGCTGTTAAGTTGATTGGAACAGCAGATTCGATATTGATCTTGCCTTGATATTTACCATTTTCACCGGTACTCAAAGTAACTTTTGGATACAATTGAACATCTTTGCCTTTGTCATCTTTTTCTGTATAGCCTTCATTTATTATAGTTTTTTTACCATTTTTGTTATAATAGTAAACTTCATCTATGGTAATCTCTAATTCGGTAGAAGACTTATAGGAGATAGAAGTATTGTCTTTTGCAATATTCTTCATGATCAAGCTCTGTGGATAAACCATCAGATACGAAGTATTGGCATCGATATCAGTAGTACCGCCATCCGACCAAGGGAGAACATCATAGACAACCTTACCAGTAGTGATGTAACCAATCTCAGAGCTACCGCCCTTGTTGTTGATCTTTGCATCAATGGTATAGATGGTGTTGCGGTTCAGCTTCTTGGCATCCTCACCGGTAGCCTTAGGGTCACGGACAGGAATCTTGTAATAGTTCATCTCCGTATTGCCATCGGCTGTAAGAGGAACCTGGAGGTAGATGGCTGGTGCCTTGGTGTCGTCATTCCACTGAGTGGCATAGCTGTAAGTGGTTACGGTATATTCGCCACTTCCACCCTGTGTTTCCACCATTTCACCATCCTTCAACTCAGATTCTGTATTGCTGCCGAAGATAGTAGTCTTGGCATTGTAGTTCTTCAACTGCCATTTTGCCTGACCAGCTGTATAACCTTCTACGTCAACATGAATGGTAAGGGCAATCTTGGCAGCAGCACGAGCCAGATTAACTGGAATGGTCTGTGTAGGTTCCTTGGTTACCTGGTAGTTCTGCTCGCTACTCATCAGGAACATCTTGTTGCTGTTGCTGGTAGCATCGTATGGCTTCCAGATATCCTCGTCGGTCTGCACATTGCCTGAACCTGTGGCATTAGCCACAGATTTCACGCTGTAAGTATTACCTTCCTGCAGATCATTCTCCACCTTCCAGTTATTTTGAGCAATCACTTTCTCCTCGCCGCTCTTCAAGCCGTCAGTGAAAGTCTTATCTACCTTGCACTCATTATATTCACCAAACATCTTGATGTTGAAATTATAGAGCTTATCCTCGTTGAGGTTTGCGTCAGAAGCGGTAGTTGCTCTCGAAACCTTGTTGTCAAGGATGAGAGGCTTCACGCTCAACTGCTGAGCTCCCTGATAGATGAGCTCAGAGTCTTCTGCGCAACCCACAAGGGATAATCCCATGGTGAGAGCCATAAGTGCCAGTGTCGTATTCTTATATATATTCAACGTTTTCATGATGTTTGTCATTTATAGTTGTTTATATCTCATAGTTTACTTTACTTGGGTGAATTCCATATCGGTCTTCGTTCCCGTTCCTGTGGCTGTACCTGCGCTTCCATCAGAAGGAGCATTGATGATTACCTTCATGTTTGGACTATAGGCTACCATATAGACATGGCAGGTATAGTTGTCACGCTGGGTATAGTCGAGTACCGATCTTGGAACCACGTAGAAAGGAGCAACCTCTGTAGTGGCGCCGTTGCCAGTAATCACGGTCATTACGTCAGCCAGATCGTAAGAACCATCAGCCTTTACCTTGTCGGCACAAATGAATCCGTAGTCTGGGCTATCTGTCTGGAGTACCCAGCTCTTGCCGTTGGTATTCATCTCTGAGAATGAGATCTTTGGTCCGAATGTAGCATCGTTGAATGCAATCTTACTACTGTTCTCGCCATTCTTCTTGATGTTTGTCTTGATAGAGATGGCATCATTGAAAGTGTAATTTGCTCCGGTTTCCCAAGGCAATACTGTTGGTAAGACATTCAGTTCTGCCGGATGCTCTGGATCACTGCCACCTTCTCTGTCCACCTTGGCTGTTACGTCGTATATGGTGTTGCGGTCGAGGCGATAGAGAGGCTCGTATTTGATCCAATCTATTGTTGCTGCATCGTTGTCTTCGTAGAGGCGCTTGTTAACCGGCACCTTGTAGAAGTAATCCTTGTTGTTGAATTTTGCCTTGAGCAGGATGTAGGTCTGCTTGCTGACATCGATTGGTTCTTCTGCCTTTGGATCCTTGCTTATGTCAATCCAACTGTTGGCGTATGAGTAGAACACAGCCTTGTTGTCTTGTGTGACCGCAGGAACTGTTACCTTGCTGCTGGCAGCTGCATCTGTATTCAATGCATTGTTGGTGCTGTTGCCTTCGGTGAGGATAGCGCCATCTGCTGCGTAGTGGATCAACTGGCAGGCATACGCTGTAGGAGCTACTGTGTTGCCCTTGTCATCTTGTACGTTGAGGCGAATCTTGGCAAGCGCTCTCTTCAGCTGGAACTTGATGTGAATCATTCCGTTCTCAATCTGTTTCGTCTCCTCCATCTTGGCATCCATCACGAATGAAGTCTGCTTTGCCTTGGGATTGAAGGTGGCTACCTTGTTGATGGTGGCAGCTTTCAATTCATCCAATGTTGTAATGTCGCTGATATTATCCAGGTTTGCCACGAGATAGAGGGTTTTGCCTGTAATCTCTGAACGCTTCAGCTGGTCGCTTTCCAACTTCTTTTCCTGGTAAGCTGTAGTAGGACTGCCCTGAACATCTGTAAGAGAAAGTCTCTTGTCGAGTTTTCCGGTTGTTGCATCGAAGACGAAAAGGTCGAGTCGCTCAATCTTGTTTTCGTTGAGATCTTCCGATCCATCCTCAGTAGTTTCTGCGCGGGTAACAGCAGCACGGGTTTCAGTAGCAGAACCGCCTACTTTGTATTCCAGCACTACGCTGTAGTCGCAAGCAGCAGTGCTTTCTATATCGTCGCTCATGCAAGATGTGTTTGCAAGCCCTAAGAGGGCGATTGCACACATCGCAAAGTATTTTGATATTGCTTTCATTGTTTGCCCTCCTTATTTTAAATAATTAGTATAATGTCCACTATTGCTCTGAAGCTTATCGTAGGCAGTTCCCTGGGTAGCCTGCAGCTGGAAGATGCGGATGCGGGTTTTGGTTCCAGCAAACTTTCTTCCTTTCTGATACATACCTCCTGCATTATCAGGATTGATTTCTACTTCGTATTCATGGATACCATCCAGAGATACGGTTACGTAGAGGTCGGTATATACAGGATTGCTGCCCTTAGCTTTTGCCCATTCTGTCAACTGATCAAATGATGTTCCTTCTGTCCATGGATTCTTGGCTTCTACCTTGATCTGATAAGGAGCTGTTCGGGCGATGCCTGTAGAAACGCAGTTTGTCTGGTTCTCTATAGAACTACCATAAGAGAATTGAAAATCATCTGTATTGGTAAGATGAGCTTTCCAAACCAGTCCGGTAGGACCATCTACCTTGATGTAGTAGGCTGCTCCTGATGACCTAGCCACTAGAGAGTTGTGCTTGTCGGTTTCATATCTTGGAAAGTTTACCAGACAGTATTTACCTTCTTCATCACCCGTTGTAGCACTTGGAGATGATTTATGCCAAGCAAACATCTGGCAATTTACATTGCTCCAGCTGATTTCAGAAGTTACCTTGTTCCAAGGCATTACCTGCCAGTCGAGGCAGAGGGCTCCACCCTGGAGGAAGTAGCCGTAAACTACGAGCTCTCGGTTGCGGATAGCGTTGCCGCTGGATGGAATGGTGAATCCCTGAGATTTTACGCTGCCGCCTTCTGCCAACTGATAGTAAATCTTACCTGTGATAGGCTTGTTGGTTTCACGAAGATAGCTCAAGTTATGTCCACCGATTTCCTTATTCATACGGTCCATATAAGCCTGAGCAGTTTCGGTTTCTCCTCGCTTATAAGCAAGCGGATCTGCTACAGCCTTGATTTTGGCATTCTCTACACCGTCAAGTTTGAGGGGAGTAGAAACATAAGAAGGAGTTCCGTACTTATTGCTTGTTGCAGCCTTGTTGGCATCAGCAGTTGCATAATCCTCTTCATCAGGGAAGACATAGCTTTCTGTTGGGAAGGTGTTTCCATCTATTTCAATTTTTGTTACCTTCACATTTTCTGTCAAGGCATCTTCACCAGCCTTACGGGCGAAATAGAAGTGAAGCTTGGAAACGGCGCGAACCAGAGGAATCGAAATTCCTTTGCCCTTTGCCTCAATCTCTGTATCAGCTACGTGCTTGGCTATTTCTATATTGGTAATGGCACGGGAAATAGGGAGACCCTTGCCTTCCGGAACCTTTGTAGTCTGAGCCTTGCCTCCTGTGGTAATGCCGAATGGATCATCGAAGGTTACCTTTTGCAGGTCTGCACGGGTAATGCTGCGGAAATCCTTGCCTTTCAGCTTATCAGCCATATTGGTACTCTCTGAGTTTGCCAGAATATAGAGGTCGATGTTTTTGAGTTCTTCACCGTTGATCTTACGCAAGAATCTCAAGTTCAGCGTGTAGTTGCCGTTGGCGGTACCTCCGCCAACAGCAGTAGGAGTGTTGTCTTCCTTGTAAGCAATCGGCTTGGCTTCTCCTTTTGTTCCTGATTTAAACACCCATACCTTGATGCTATGAATGTCGCTCTCTTGGTTAGGATTAGCTTGAGTCTCGTTGTTTCCGATGTCCTCAGCTCTGCTTGCTCTGGAAGTCGTGGCGCTGGCGGTAGAGAAACTCAGGTTGAGGTAAGCTTCATCGCCAGTTGCAGGTGCCTGCGAATCTTGGTCTGAACAAGATGCCATTGTGCTCAACATGAGCAAGGCTGCGATAGCCATGCCTAGCCGGCGTGTCATCTTGATCAAAGTTGAGTTATAGCGTTTCATCTTTTTAATCTTTTACTTATACTTATACTTTTCTTTCTCTCTATACAGTGTGGGTAGCACTGTATCCTTATTTGGCTCCGAGGTCTGCATTCTGCAGATTGAGAACCCAGCCGTTCACCTTGATTCTAGCATCCATGTGGTAGTCGGAACCTGGACTTGGAACGTAGAATACGAGGGTGTAGTGATCCTGGCGGTCGAGGTATTCCTGATCCTCCCAGCCCTTGTCGGTGCGCTCGCCGCAGAGAGCGAGGAACCATGGCAGTGAGTGGTTGAAGATTACCTTGCCTGTGCGCTTGTCGGTGATTACGATTCGCTTGTCGTCGTACTCCGTGCTTTCGGTGTTGCGGGTGCTTACATCGTCCTTGCGCTCGAACATTCTGGAAGAAGACAGGTCGTAAACCAGAGCCTTGTCGATTTCTTCACCTTCTACCTGGGTATTGCCGCTGGAGTTCACCACCAGTTTCTCGTTGTAAGGCACGTAGGTAATCGGCTTGTTCTGTTCTACTCCGTTGGCATCCTTTACCTTGTCGCCCTTGTAGTCGAGGAGGGCAGCCGAACCCTTGATTCTTACGTCGAAGTTTTCTGCCACGAATCCCTGCTGGTCGTTATCGTAAGGAAGCATCACGATGCGGTAGGTCTTGGTACATTTCATCAGACTCAGTTTGCCGGATGTGTCCTTTTTGCCCTTGAAGTCGAGAGATGTCTGGGCGGTGTAGAGAGCGGTGAACTTCTTGTTGTTGACAGAAGCCTCTCCGTCTTTCTTTCCCATTTCCTCCTGCAGGTCGTTGATGGTAGAAACACCTGGTGTGAGTTGGGTGAAGCTGAACTCCATCTCGTCGTCACCGTCGGCTCTGCTACCTGTAGGTTTCTTGTCACGAGCCAGGCAGACGAAGGTGTATTTGCCTTCCTGTAAGTCTGTGATGTCCATGCTGTGACCCGTTTCGAATTTGTCGGCAGACTGCGTATAGGTATCGAAGTATTTACCGTTTTTATCGAAAACATAGACGTTGAGGTTTTTCACTTCCTGGGAGAAGGCATCAGCGTTCTCAACATTATATGTATAATCGAACTTGAGCGACACCTTAGGTGCAGGACAATTCGTCAGATCGTCTTTCATGCATGATGAAAGCGAAGAGAGTGCGATGGCTGAGATACAAACCACTTTGCAACCGTTTTTGATGATGAAATGTTTCATATCGTTTGTATTTTATTGATTCTTTTACTTATACTTATATCTAGTGTGCCGTAGGGCGTAAGAAGTGGGGTAGCCTCCGGCATCCTTTTTTTCTTGTTGAGTGGTGCTGATTCAGCACGATAGGGGTTCCCGCCATCCGTTGGCGGCAAAAATCATCTTTTGTTTTTTTAATCTCCCGGAGGCGGGGTAGCCCCCGGGAGATTGAGAGTATTGTTGTTTCAAGAATTATCTTGAGAGCGGGGGATGGGGTGCATCCCCGGATCATTCATTTTTTTCTGTTTCTGCTTGATTAACTTGAAGAATGATTACTCACCCAAGTTTACATCCTGTGTACTGAGAACCCAAGGGTTAACAGAAACCTCAACATCGAGGTAGTACATTGGCTTGTTCTCGTCTGGCTTGCCATTAGGAACGTCTGCACCAACGTTGAAGATGTTCTTTACTTTCAACTGATAAACTGTATTACGCTGGATAGTATTTGTAGTAAGCCAGTGATCCTTAATAACCTGAGAGTAGTATGTCTTACCTGCACGGAATACCTCGATAACGTTGTCCTCGCGGAACTTTGCCAATTCTTCCTCTGTAGCACCAATCTTACCATCAGCAGTAATCTTCAACTCACCCTTGAGAGCTTCTGAAGTCTTGCTACCGAAGAGGACTGGCTGATCTGCGTATGCAGCATAGATAGCAGCGATACTTCTGTAGATATTGCCATTGTAGCGATAGAATGTACCATCAGTGCAGTCAGGAGTATCTGTGAATTTAGTCTCATCCAATGCTACTGTATATTCGAAGTACATTGTAGTAGGAGTTACGGCTGTATTCTCAAATACATAATTCTTTGCAGCATCTGTAAACCATTCTGGATTCTTCAAGTCATACTTACCACCTAAGTTAGCTTGTGGCTGAATGTATGTGATGCCTGTAGGAATCTGAAGAGCATTCCATGTTGCATCCCACTGCTGCATGATGTTTGTCTTGTTAGACAAGTTGGTGATAGCATACTTGCTCAGAGTAATGGTCTTTACCTTAGCCTTTGCGTCAGCGATAGCCTTCTTCTGCAAGTCTGATGCACCATCAGGAATTGTTCCTTCGATTGTTGTTTTTTCTGATGTTGGCTTATCGATGCGAGCAGTAACGCGGTCGAGCATAATGGTCTCATTAACTGCTGCAGGGGTAGCTGCGTCCTTATTTGCTGCTTCGAATTTAACAGTATATTTGTTAGCATGAGAATTCTTGTCGTTCTGGTTGAACATTACAAACTTTTTGTCTGTAGCAAAACCGCCATTGAAACCTGTTGGAGCAGTGAAAACGCTCTCCCATGGCTTAGGATCTGTAGTGTTTGCCAGGAAATATACCGTGTATGTTACACCTTCTTTTACATTCTGTACAGGAACCTGAATCTGGGCCTTGCCAGCTGTAGTTAATACAGGTGCAGCATTTGTCCATTCTGTTTCTGTAATGTTCTTGGTGAAGATAATCTCTCCCTTAGCATCAACCAAGTAGAATGTACCACTTGTCACCTTAGACTCGGCTTCTGTAGCATCTACCTTTTGGGTCTGCTGCTGGGTTCTTGTACCATTGCTGGTAGGAGTCTGAACTGCCAAAGTCATATAGAAACCTTCCACCTTAGACTGGTTGCTTCCACCACCTGCGAAATCATCATTGCTACTGCAGCTTGAGAAAGATAACGCTGCTGCTGATACCAAGCTCATAACGAGCAAATTCATTTTCTTCATAATCTTTTACTTATTAAGTGTTATACAAAATTTTTAGTTTGAGTTGCGAAATGGACGGGTCTCTCAGACCTCATCACTGGCTTCGCCCGGGGTAATCAAATACTATTCTTTCTTTTCTTGTTCTTAAATTAAATTTTTTAGTTTATATTAATATTATTGTTTATTCTTTTACTTATACTTAATTCAAGTCTCGCAAGTTCAGGAGTTAAAGAAGTCAAGGAGTTATCGCTCCCTACGGTCGCTGAGGAGTTAAGACAACAGTCTTTTTGGCGTGTTTTTTTAGCAGTAAGACATACGTCTTAACTCCTTAACTTCTTTAACTCCTTTAACTCCTTTAACTTCCTGATATGCATTACTTAAAAATCAAACTCTTACTCCACAATCTTGTTCAGCTTGTTGAGATTCTCCTGAGCACCCTTCAAGCCTCCGGCTACTGCCTTCTGGAAGTACTGCTTGGCAGCTTCGTAATCCTCATTGAGAACGGCGAGGCAACCACGGGCATTATCTACTTCGGCACCGGTGCCAGCCTTCTTCAGGTACTTCTCTGCGCTAACCTTGTCACCTCTGTCGATGGCTGCAAGGGCAGCATTCAGATTGGCGAGCTTATCTTCTGGGAACATCTTCACGGCTGTGTCGAATACATTGTTGTACTCTTCGCTTCCCTTCGGATAACTGTTTGCCACCATGTACATCTCCTGGAGAGAGAGCTTCTGCGGACGGGTATTGATTACTCTGCGAGCCTCTTCGAGGTTGAATGCCTTCACGTCGTACTCGATGGTGTAATCTGTGCGGCGCAAGCCTGGCCAAACCTTGTCAACGAGGAATCGGAATGCCTCACCAGCCTTGGCTGCGAGCGTCTGTTCCTTCTGGTCAGGAGTCATATCGCTGTTGATGATCTTGAGAGCAGCTTCCTTCTGAGGGATGTTGTGACTCTTGATGTACTCCAGTGTTCCTGCCCAATCCTCAGCTGTAGATTCTACCTTGAAGAGCTTCTTGTCGATAGGGTAGGTCTTCAACAGGTAGTTGTAGAGAGCCTGGGTACGGTTGCGAGACAGCTTGTTGTTGTTGGCATAGCTGCCGTCAGGAGAAGCATAACCGTGGAGGGTAATGGAAGTGATGGTTACATCAGGGTCGTTCTTCACGAGGTCGAGCGTCTGCTTGATGGTAGCCAACTCATTGGTATTGTTACCGAGATCCTTCACGATATCCCACTTGTTGATGCGGAAGTTGAGTCTAGCCGAACCGTTTTCCTGTCTGATCTTCACTGCCTCCGCCTTTGGCTGCTGATAAGCCTGGTAGAGCTGCTGAGGAGTAACGAGCGCCTCGCCATTGTTGGTGAGCAGGTTTTCTGCCAGCAGTTTCTGGTTACATCCGCATGCATCATTGCTGATGGCGAAGTTGGAGTTCTTCATCCAGTCCTGGTAAGGAGTGGAGTAAGCGTATCGGAGCGTCTGTGGCTCCTTGTTTTCACGCTTGGCAACGATGAGCGGGTTCTGGGTAGCGGTCTTCTTGGTACGCTGGTAGTAGATGTATCTCTTGTTACCCATCACCTCCACAGCCGGGAGTTTGAGCGTATCCTCACCCTTATATAAAATAGGTGTAAAGATGAGACCCTTGTTGCTTGCCAGTTTCACGTCATCGAGATTGAGGTCCATATAGACGTTCACCTTATTGCCTTTCTTCTTGATTTCCTTGTTGAGGACTTTCATATCCTTGGCAGCCTGTTCCTGAGCGATAGCGTTAGTGCTAAACAGAATGCTGAGGGCGACGGCTCCAAGTGTCTTGTTTAAAATCTTATATGTATTCATAATCTTCAGTTTTTACTTATTAATATAATAATGTATCATGAATTAGAAGACATACACCAGATTGAGTGCCGCCTTGGTAGGTCCTACGTAGTGATGCGCTTTGTCTTTCTCGAGTTTCTCACCACACTGTGGGCATTCATATTTATCCGATTTCGAATAAACGTATCCCACTCCGAGTTCAGCCTCGAAGTTCCAATGCTTGGAGAGAGCCCAGGTATAACCGTATGCAACACCTGCACCTACGAACCAACCTTCGTATCTGTAATCTTTCAATTTGGAGAAGTCGGTACCGAGGAACTTGAAGT
>OWJF01001041.1_pt1 | contig 12780 bp, 9 predicted proteins | sample 1732941 | NCBI WGS metagenome assembly OWJF01 (sample SAMN05065770, study PRJEB22554) | human gut metagenome | biome: ENVO:2100002; feature: ENVO:00000062; material: ENVO:00002003 | host: Homo sapiens | place: USA
TAGAGGCTGGCTGCGATGAGGCTGGCAGAGGATGTCTGGCAGGCAGCGTATATGCTGCAGCTGTGATCCTTCCTCCCGGTTATCAGAATGCCGAATTGAACGACAGTAAGAAACTTACGGATAAGAAGCGCAAGGCACTCCGCAAGCAGATAGAGCGTGATGCCATAGCTTGGGCTGTGGGCATTGTTACTCCCGAAGAAATCGACAAAATCAATATCCTCAACGCCAGTTTTCTGGCTATGCACCGAGCTCTGGACCAGCTCAAGGTTCGTCCGGAGGCAGTTATCGTGGATGGTAACCGCTTCAAACCCTATAAGGATTTGCCTTATACAACCATCGTAAAGGGTGACGGCAAGTATCTGTCTATTGCAGCTGCCAGCATCCTTGCCAAGACCTATCGTGATGATTACATGGATGCGCTGGCAGAAGAATATCCGCAGTACGACTGGAAAGGCAACAAGGGTTATCCTACCAAGAAGCATCGTGCTGCCATCAGGGAATTTGGTGTTACGCCTTATCATCGTATGAGCTATAATCTTTTAGGCACTGGCGAATTGAGTATTGATTTCAAGGATTAAAGACCCCCTGATATGCCCCTTTTTATGAAACAGGCTTCGATGGTCAATGAAACAGGCTTCGATGGCAAACGAAACAGGCTTCGTTCGCCTTCGAAGCCTGCTTCATTTTTTAGGGCAGTTTTGATAAAAAGTAAGAGGACGAACCTTCACAGGCTCGCCCTCTTTGTTTTTTATTAAATATGTATATCTGATAATATAATTACTTGATGTTAGTTCTCCATTTAGAAGCACCGATTCCCAATTTGTAAATCTTTGAGTTCTTAACTTTATCGGTATTCTTATAGTAGAGTCCATCCATATTATCATGCCAGTGACGTTTTGTAGGATCTGTTCCATTCTCATAGTTCTTTGGATTAGGATCCATCATCAGTTCTGTAGCTGAAATGTCATCTGGAGTAACCATAGCTGCATCTGCACCATTTACAAGCATGTTTGGCCACTTACCGGCAGAGTTCTTCTTTGCATTGAATGCACCACCCGTGAACACCTGACCAGCAGTCAGATTGTTATTGGTAGACCAGTTGTTCTCAATGTCAAAGATGGCAATACCAGAACCATTGATAGTGCGGATATCCATACCACCCTGATAGAGGTTACGGGTATCAGCCTCGTCCTTGGTCAAGATGAACAAGTTGTTCTTGACAGTAATCTTAGAACCACCTGGCAAGTATCTCAAGTCAAAGAGCTGACGGCCAGAACTACGTGTAGAGAAGTTTACGAATGTATTGTTCTCGAGCGTAATATTGTATGTGATATTATTGTTCCAAGCCAGATTCTTACCATTATCTGTGAAGAGGCAGGTACGAGGACTGTCATAGAATGTGTTGTTGCGGAATATCATGTTGCTGAAGATATTTGATTTTGGCTGCTTTCCGTCACCTGCAACCCAAGCATATCCACGACCGTTGTTATCATAATAACCGCAGTTGTAGAAATCGCAACCCTCAACGAGTACCTTCTCGAACTTCTTGATCTTAGAACCCTGTACACGGATGAAACCACGAACCATGTGCTGGAAGCTACAGTTTCTAACCTCAAATGACTGCAAGGTAATAGCCATACCATTAGAGTACATGTTGATGAAGTAGTTACCTGTACCATTTACACTTCCATTGAAGAATTCAGCCATAGGGCAGTCGAAGTCAATGTCTTCGAAAATCAATGATTTTACGAAGAGAGTAAATGCTTCACCGCTTTGTGGCTGGCGTCCGAACATGAAGTTGTTGCTCTTAGGCGTATTGTTTTCTTTCCACAAACCACCCATGTAAACCTTAGCGCGTCCCTTACCGGCTGCAATATCTTCAGGCTTTGTACGGAGAGTGAAACCCTTAGAAAGGCTCATGTTGTCTCTGAAGTAGTAGGTCTTACCACCTTCAAGCTCGAAAACAGTACCTTCGGCAAGTTTGTTATTCTTGACGTAATCAGTAAAGACTTCATCAAGGCGCATGGCATTCCACTTAGATACGTCTACAGTTTTACTCTTGTCACTCAATGTATCAACAGCAGTAACTTCGTGCTTGATAAGAACAGGTTCTCCTACCTCGCCATCTGTACGTACAGAGAGTGTGTTGTAAACAGCATCTACCTTTACAGGCACGTTCTTATTCTCAACATTGATGATGTATACGCTACTTTCGTCCAATCCTTCAATATCAAAGTAACCACGTTCGATGTCTTCATCTGTAATCTCGTGGTTAGCCCATTCTTCTGGTACCTTTGCTTGAGGATTTTCTGAAGATGCAGCCACAGTCAGTTTCTGCATAACGAATTTATCATCTTCAACCTGGAAGTTTTTGATAAACTCATCTGGATCACTTTCACTGGCTTTCCAGTCGGTTACAGCATCTGTATATGATTTATTCAGATAGATGCGCACTGAGTTCTTGGTAGGAGCACTCTGGGTAATAACCTCTGGTACTGGATAACGGTTACCGGTAGTTAATCCGAGATATTCTGCCCAATGGCGACCATCTCCATAACCATACCATTTAGAGTTGTAGGCTTCGCCTTTCTTGGAAAGTGTACGGATGGCAAAGCGGTAATCTGTAGAGTATTCCAGATTGTTGAAGATAATGTCTAGTTTGTCAGGACCTACGATAGTATCGAAAATGATTTTTTCAGGATTTTCCCAATCTTCTGCTAGACCTGATGAAACATTTGGGTAGAGAGCATATTTTATCTCATAACCTTTGCAACCATCTACTCCATACCAGTACAGATGGACACTATTGTTGTGTCCATTCACTGTGATGGTCTGACAATTGTAAGGATCGCTGTCTCCACGACCTGTATTCTCGTTCGTACGGAACATGGTCATGAATTCACGCTGGTCCTCTACGCTTACGGTGTCATCATCTTTGCAGGAATCGAATGACAACGCACCCAGAAGCATGATAGTATATAATAAATATTTTTTCATTGTTATGTTCTGTTTAATCATTAATTAGCGTAACCATAATAATTCTTGTATGTTCCACCACTACGCTGGATCGCGGAGTTTGGAATAGGCAGAATGTAACGTACAACAGGCAGCTTGTCTGCTGTCATTTCTGCGTTGGCAGAACCGATAGGGCTCAACTGACCATTGTTCAGAACCAATGCAGGCTGTCCTTGTGTATCACCACGCATGAAACCATACAGAGAGTAGAGACACTGGTTGGTAGGAGTACCAGCACCTTCGTTCCACCATCCAAAGTTATTTTCCTTTTTCTGCCACTTGTATTCATCGTTTGTGATGTCTTCTGGGTCAGTTGGTTTACGCTCAAGCGTATTATATGGATTAGCAATTTCCAGAATTTCCATTGCTGTATTAGGGAAGATGGAAGTATTCTTTGGGTTTGCTATGCGGCGGTAATACATGTCTACAGGGAGATCATCGTATCTGCCACCTTCTACACCGAAGTCGTACATTTCAACCGCATCGAGATATTGGCTTGTACCACCTGCATTTTCCCCAACACCATAATAGCGGAGGAATGTATAGTAAAGAACTTCTGAGTACATGTTGTTGCGCACCAGGTCCTTCCAGCGCATGTTCTCACCGGCGAATTCCCATTTGCGCTCATTCAATACTGCACGCAAGAATGCCTTCTTGGCTGTATTGTATCTTTCACCAACACCTGCCTGGCTTACAGAATCTACGTATGCATCAACTTCCTTACTCCAGTCTGCTGATTCAAAAGCACGGCGACGAACAGTCTTGAGGGCTTCCTTGGCAGCATCAGTAGGACCATCGTTCAGTTCATTGTCTGCTTCAGCAAACATCAGTAGAACATCGGCGTAGCGAAGGTAAGGGTAATTGATACCGGTGTTATCGCCACTATAGTTAGTGAAGTTTCCGCTGTTTGACCAGAGTTTAGACCACTTGTTGTTATACAGAGTATAATCGGCTCTGATAGCTGGAACACAGAGGGTATCACCTTGGTTAGAATAACTCCACATACCAATAACGTAATCACGGCGTAGGTCTTTCTCGTTGAAAGAGTAGCCATAGAATGCACTTACCTGAGCACTTCCCTTGGTTTCACCCCATACGTTTGGAGCAATGGAATAACCGGAACTTAAACTGGCTGCTGGACCTTGTATATAACCGATAGAGCCTGAGTTTTCCTTGGTAAAAGGAATCTCAAAGATTGGGTCGTCTGAATTGTCTACAACAAAGTTACATTCGTCGATGAATACATTTCTGTATGACTTTGTCAAATGATGGGTATTTGACTTGATGACAGAGTCTGCATAGTTTCGGGCAATTGTATAGAACTCCTTGTAGTTTTCAGGGCGCTGCATCACACCATGATTTGTTGCATCTTGTTTGTCAGGACGCAAAGAGTAGCCTCCTGCAGAAAGAGCCAAACGGGCAATCATAGCCCAACATGCTTCCTTGGAAACATGCTCGATGGTATTGTCAAGCTTGCGGGCATAACTCATCTTAGGAGCAGCCTCACGCAAATCTTCTATCAACTTTGTGCGAATCTCGTCACGGCTGACAATAGGAGTTACGTAATCCTTCTTCTCAGAAGTAGGAGTGAAGGTAAATGGAACATCGCCCCACAAGTCTACCAGATCGTTGTAGAACATGGCACGAATCACCTTCGCTTCTCCCAGCATCTGCTCGCAGTTAGCATTGCCTGCTTTATAAACAGGACTGTTCTCTAACTGGTAGATGAAGTTGTTGGCATACTCAATACCCATATAGGCAGCATCCCAGGTCTTCTTGAGCTGGCTGGCATCACTTGTACAGTCAAAACGTCGGAAAGCACCGCTTGCTGGAGTTTCTGATGCGTTGGTTGAAAAATCAACGTCACTGTTTAAGCAGAAGTTGGTCAGGAAATTGTTACCATACAGATTGCCGTTAAGCAACTGCGCATATACGCCGTTGAGCGCACGATTAATTTCTGTTTCTGTTCCGAAGACATATTTGTCATCGTATTTAGACGGGGTATCTACATCAAGATAATCGTTACAAGATGCAAATGTGGCGCAAGCCAATCCCGCCATTAATATATATTTTAATTTCATATATCTCAATTTTTTAGATACTAGAAGTTCACATTAACACCGAATACGAAACTACGATTACGTGGGTAACGGTTGTAGTCCATACCACAAGTCAAACTTGTCATGAGGTCAACTTCTGGATCATAGCCAGAGTAACCTGTAATGATGAAGAGGTTTGAGCAGCTGGCATAGAAGCGTAACTTAGACATACCCCATTTTGCAGTCAGCTTGTGAGGAAGAGTATAACCGATAGTTATATCCTGGCAACGCAGGAAAGAACCATCCTCAACGAAATATGAGTGCAATACGTTGTTGGTTACGTCTGCAGGATTCCAAAGAGTTGCACCGGCATTTTGTGCCAGATACTCTTCTGTAGCTCCATCCAGATAATTGTTCTTGTACAGGTTCTCATGATCAGAAGGGCGTGTGTAGCGCCAACTGTTGCTGGCGAACTTGCTGAGAACATTATTGAATGTCTTGCTGTCCTTTACAGAAGAAGACAATGCGTAAGAAGTTGCATTGACAATATCGAAGTCGAGCATGTAGTTGAAGTTTGCTGCGAAGTCGAAGTTCTTCCATTGTCCGCTTAAACCGAAACCACCCTGTACGCGAGGAGTAGTATGACCAATCTGGGTGCGGTCTTTCTCATCGATAACACCATCGTCATTCAGATCCTTGAACTTGATCTTACCCGGCAAGGTAGCAGTACCGCTCTGGCTGTCATTGAATACGCCATCCATGCTTACGGTTTTCTTGTGCTGTACACCATTCTCATCGGTCCATGGCTCACTCTTAGGAATAGCCAGGAAGTTCTGGTTTGGATCGTATGTGAATTCATCGCCTGAGTACAAGCCGTCATATACATAGCCATAGATGATACCTACTTCGTCGCCTACCTTGATGCAGTAGTCATTGGTTGAAACGAGGTTAGAAGAAGACCAGCGGTCGTTGTTGCTCCAGATAACATTATCAGTTTCGTTCAGCTTGATGACTTTCATCTTGTTGGAACCCAAAGACAGGTTTCCTGTCAGGACATAGTCTTTGCCACGAAGAATGTCATAACTTACGCTCAACTCAACACCCTTGTTGGTAACCTTACCGATGTTGCGCATCTGGGTGCTGTAACCGGTTGTTGTAGCAACCTCAGATTTGTAAAGCAAATCGCGGGTTGTGTTCCAGTAAACTTCAGGAGTAATAGTCAGACGGTTGTCAAACAGACTGATATCTGCTGCCAAGTTTCGGGTGATAACAGTTTCCCATTTAATCTTTGCGTTGGTCAGCTTGTTGCCGTTACCAAACTCGTAATATTGGTCACCATTCTCTGTTGATTCGCCAAATCCAGGTCCGCCAGTAGAGATTACGGCATAGAGATAACGCCACATGTCGTCATCAATGCTATTGTTACCGGTTAAGCCGAATGCGGCACGAATCTTCAGGTTGTTAATCCATTTGATATCCTTCATCCAAGACTCTTCAGACAATACCCAGGCACCTGAGATAGAAGGGAAGTAACCCCACTGGCTTCCTGGCGCAAACTTGGTAGAACCATCGGCACGGAATGTGAATGATGCCAAGTAGCGATGCTTGAAGTTGTATCCCAGCTGACCAAAAAAAGAAGCTGTTCTGTTTGGAGTAGACAAACTGGATAAAGACTCATAAGGAGTACCTAAGCCCATGTTGTTGAAAGCCTTCTCTGCAGCTATTTCGCGAGGGAAGTAGCGGTTACCCTGATAGGTTTCCTTCTTCTGGGAATTCTGGATTTCCTGACCAATCAGAGCGTTGAAGTTGTGCTCCTTGTTGAAAGACCAGTCATAGCTCAAAGTATTATTCCATGTGTATGACTCTTTATGAGTATTGGTAATCTGAGCAACAGGCAATTTGTTATTACCAAGTCCGGTCTTGGTCAATGGACCGAAGAAACGGTTCTTGTCGCTAAATGAGAACGAGTATGAAACATTTGACTGGAAGGTCAATCCCTTGATTGGAGTCCAGATGATGGCTGCCTGGTTAGAAACGCTGTAGCTATGTTTCTTCTGGACATTGGTCATGATGTCGTTCTTAGGATTGGTATATGAGAAGTTTGCCTCTTCATCAGGATCTACTGTTGTAGGGTCCCAGAAAGCAAATTCGCGCAAACCATTCATCGGACGGTATTTCAATACGTCGATGATACCACCAGAACCGATGTTGTCACCACCGGCACCTGTATCACGGCGATAAGAAATCTTAGGGTTGAACTTAAGCGTCAGCTTCTTTGAGATGTTGACATCCAACTTCATGTTCAAGTTGGTACGGCGAACACCTGAACCAAGGATGATACCCTTATCTTCACTCTGGGTTAAAGATGTGTTGAAACGGATTTTTTCGCTACCACCTCCAACTGTTACGTTGGCAGAGTAATTGAGAGGAGTTTCACCCATCACCTCATCTTGCCAATCATGGGTAGTTGCTCGCTTGTAAAGGTCGAGGTCGGCAGGGTTACCAAAGTTGTTGCGGAAGTATCTTGTTGCATTACTACGGGTAGCACCAGCAGCAGCGCGGTCCCACTGATAGTTGGCAAACTCTTCTGCGTTCATCAAATCCAGTTTCTTAGAAAGCTTGCTGACAGAAAGACGGCCGTTGAATCCTACAGTAACCTTACCGGCAGCAGCACTCTTGGTGGTGACAATCACAACACCACGTCCACCCTTAGCACCATAGATAGCTGTAAGGGAAGCATCTTTTAAAACGTCGATAGAAGCGATATCTGATGGAGGGATATCATTGATGTTTGGAGCCTCGAATCCATCAACAATATAAAGAGGCTCATTGCTCTGTGTTACAGAACCGGCACCACGGATACGGATGTTGACATCTGCACCTGGGTCACCATCAGCTGTGGTAACCTGCACACCGGCAATTTTACCCTGAAGTGCTACCGCTGCAGAAGTTACAGGAACTACAGACAGTTTTGCTCCTGAAATAGAACCTACAGAACCGGTGAGGTCCTTGCGGGCTTTACTTGTATAACCGACAACGACAACTTCGTTGAGCTGACTGTTGTCATCCTTCAATACGATGGTTTGGGCTTGCCCCCCCCACTTTTACCTCTTGTGCCACCATACCGATGTAAGAGATAACGGCAGTCTTGCCGGCTTTCAGGTTGAGCGTAAAATTACCATCGATGTCAGTAACTGTGCCATTCTTAGGGTTGCCCTTTTCAATGACAGATGCTCCGATCACTGGCTCGTTGTTTGCGTCCAGCACGGTACCTTTCACGACGTTCTGTGCGAGTACAGAAGATGGTGTTAACACCATTGTCGTTACTAGGCAGACTTTACACAATTTTTTGATTGCGTTCACCATGTAACTAACTTTTAAAATTTTACTATTTGTTTTTGTTTATGTAAATTAGGCCTTTAAGCATGCTACACATTATTATATAATATATAGGAGCCTATTACCAGAATTTTCTTAAATTATTAATTGCATCTTCTAACATCAGGAAAAAACTTCGGCTGAATCTATATAAAAGAATCCAAGAGGAAAGTTTTTATTATTTTATATTTCTAGGTTGCGTCATTTTTTTATCGACTACAAAAGTACAAAAAAGATTTAAGACTTCCAAGAAAAAAATGAATTATTTTAAGAAAAACGTAATTTTTTATGTTTTTGGTTAAAATGTGTGCAAAAAATAAAGAAGATTGAGAATCTCAAAGAGTATTTGTCGTTCTCCTTGGAGGCATTGGCTCCAAGGAGATGTGTCTCTTCTACCACCATGTTTGTTTTCCATTGACGAAAGTAAATGGTCTGCATTCTTCGCCTTTGCTAATATCTTTGAGCAATAGTAAGGCGTTGGTAGGGATGTTGTCAAAGGTTATAGAGCCTTTAGTTGCAGTTTTCATACAGCAATTTGGGCTTTCTTTTTATTAATCTTCATAAATCTTTTAATTTTTATGCAAAAATAAAGAAAAAAGTTAAATAAACAAAGAATATTTCTTTTTTATTTTGATGTTTGGTATATTTTATTAATTTTGCAAATATTTAAAAAAAGAAAGCAATGACTAGTAAACAATATCGTAAATCTTCTTATGTGATTTCTGCACAAGTAGATACAGATAAGTATGTTATGCTCCATGGATATAGTGGAGCTATGGATATTGTTGACAAAAATATGGTATTAGATTTGGAGCGACATACCTTTTTTGACGAATGTCTATTGTGTGAGTGTGCTTTATTTTGTGGAGGTGGTTGTCTCGCAAAAAGCAAAATTCATTGCACGCAAATGAAAGGCTTTGTTGAAAATGCCATACGAAAGATATATAAACAGAAATTTATTAAAACAAAGAATTATGAGTAAAAAAATCAAATCACTAAACAATGAACTTCCAGATTCCTTCTTGGAGTCATTGGAGCAGCGTTTAGAGACAGACCCACTGACTATAGGAGGTCTGCTAAATCTTGCAGAACAAAGTCCTGATAACTGGTGTATTAGTGTACTGCATTGTGATGGCGATAATGGATGTCGTGAAAAGTATCAATGCTCTATACACATTTAAGTATTTGTTTCATGGGTTCATTAATTATGAACCCATGAAATTTAATTAATGAGGTTAATGATGAAATTTAAGATGAAACAAACTGCTTTGCTAATAGTATTACTATTATCTATAGGGTGGATAAAAGCTGATGCAATGAATGAAAATAGAATTCATTGTGTGGTATTGAATACTCAAGGAAATCCAATACCATTTGCTAATGTGATGGTTTTTAAAAGTCTAAAAGATTCGATCCCTAGTAAGATCTTGTCTGCTGATAATCAAGGAAATTTTAAGCTGGATATAGATGTGCCAATTTGGCTAAAAGTGTCTTGCATGGGGTATGAAACAGAAAGCCTAATCATAAGAAATGTAGATAGCAAAAGCGTTCAAATCAAACTAAGACCATCGGAAAACATGCTCAATGAGGTCACTGTAGATGCTGATAATGTTTTCTTAAAAGACGATAAGATGGTGATTCTTCCGACTTCATTGCAAAAACGAAACGCCCATGATGGGTATAGTATGCTGTCACTAATGTCCATTCCTGGATTATATGTTGATGTTGTAGATAAGACCGTGTCAACTAGAGGAAATGTAACCTTGATATGCATTAATGGTCGTGAGGTGAAATCAGACGAAATCGCAACTCTAAATCCACAGGATATTAAACGAATTGATTATTATAAAGATTTTTCGCCAGCCCATCCAACGGCTAGCTCTGTAATAGATTTTATCATGAAAGATAGAAGTCATGGTGGGCAATTATATTTAAATGGGAATCAACACTTGAATCTACTAAAAGGCACAGATTTGTTGGATTGGAAGCACTACCGAAAGGGACAAGAACTTAATGTGCAATTTTCCGACAACTATTTCCATTTTAAGCCAAAGGAGGGCGACAACTCCTTGGTTGGAATGCAACTTAATGATCGTACAGTATTGAAGGATGATAAAATACTAGCATCACCTAAGCACAATAATGCTTTGACAGGTAAGCTTTCTTACTTGAAGCAATGGAAAAAAGATATGTTTCAAATAGCTGGGTATCTTAGTAAGAATCATGAGTGGTATCAAAAAAACATTCAAGAATTTTTTGATGGAGTTGATAGAACTTCAACAGATGTAAAGCATAAAGATTATTCTTCTTATGCGTTGCAGTTGTATTATCAACGAAAAACAAAACAGTCAATTTTCAAGGTTAAGTTAAACGGTAGTTATAGTGAGACGGATTTGACAAGAAAGTATAACTCGTTAACTAATATAAACGCGGTTACAAATGAAAAGTTTTATCATGTTAGTCCAAGCGTGCTTTATGGATTACTTATAGGTAAGCAATTAGCATTTGTGGATGTCAATTACTCCTACGATCAAACGAAGAGTATTTATAATGAAAACGGCAAACTGTCTACGGATAATTTGAATTATGGCCAAGCTATCATTACCATTGGAGATAATATACAACTGGTATCTCATAAACTAAAGATAACTCCCCAGTTGTCGGAAAGAATAATGACGATAGATGATGGAAAAAATCCGTCTTATACTAAATTTTATTTGGTGCCATCTATGTTTTGGCAAGCGAATTTGGCTTCTCGTAAGACGTTAAGTGGTAACATAGGAGGCGGTGTGTATGACCCACAGATAAAATATTATAATGACTCGGAGCAGACTTTGGATAAATACCAAGTTTTGAAAGGTAATACAGATATTAAGACGAGTAGTACTTTCCTGTCGAATATAACATACAATAGTCTTCATAAATGGGGTATGATAGAGCTGTTTGCGCAATATGAAAATACAAGCAAACTCTTGTTTGAAAATGTGTATTATGATCAAGAAAGGGATTTGTTTGTTCATCGGTATGAAAATGGGGGACTTTATGAGCGACTTCTTATGAATGGTGCCATTCAGTATAATCTGATACCAAAAAGATTGAGCTGGTTGGGGACAGTTGAGTACACTTATAGTATTGAGAGAATATTCCCTTCGCTTACTAATAGTCAAGTGATGTTTGGAACTATATTTACGTATATATGTAAGAATGCAAATGCTAAAGTTGAGTTGTATTCTCCGACTTCTGTCCTTTCTATGGGAACGAGAATTAAAAATCCGATGTCATTAAAAATAGCACTGGGATATAATTATAGGAATTGGCACTTTACGATAAATGCAAAGAATCCTTTTATGAATAATAAAACGACTATAGAGTACAATAGGGATAGGTATTATAAGAATTCACACCAATATAGCCCACGTATTTCTACGAATATGTTTACTTTAGGTTGTAGTTATCGCATTTCGTATGGAAAGAAACACAATTTCCAAGATGTGGAATTTGATAATAAGGAACATTCTGGTGTTTTGGAATATGATAAATAGTAATAATAATGAGGCAGTTTGAAGCTTTAAATATAACCGAACTTTGTAGCTCGGCTTTGGAAAAACGTTATTTGGTTAGCTTTCAAAATTCTTTTTTTGAGGCTAACCAAGTAATGGTAGATTTGTTGGTGTGACCTTGCAAATACTTGCTGAAGTGCTATGTCAAGAAAATGGGTATTTGCTATCTTCTATGTGTATGAATTTGTCTCGTTCGCCAGTCTTGCTAATTGTAATCATCAATAAATCACCTTCTATAAAGTGTAAGACAAATTCGATTTGTCCGTGTTATTTGATAAGGATGATAATGCTAAGTAACAGTAAAAAACTTGGTGCAAATCTGCTTAGCATTTTGTACCAAGTTATTTTTTATCATTACTAAGGAGTTTGATAAGCTTTTGCAAGCCCTTTATTTAAGTAAGGAAGGACTTGCAAAAACTTTATATGAGTTCTTTAGAAATCGAGGGTAATACCCTTCTCGTCAATCTTCTTATATGTCTTGTCGTTGACAGTTACATTCTTTGAGTTCTTGGCATCGAAGGTGTGGGTCTTTGCACTTACCTTGATGTTCTCAAGCTTCACGCCATCGGTACGGTTGATGACAATACCATGCTCTGCATTGTTTACCTCCATATCCTTGATGTGGATATTGCTTACCGGCATCTCTGGAAGGCCGTTAAAGTAAGCTGCTCGACGGGCTGTACGGCAGATGACATGGTTGATGTCGATATTGCGGAAGCAAGGAGTTGTCTCATCTACCTTGAACTTCTGTACCTTCTGGCTCTTAGCCTCATCGCCATCGTTGAGAA
>OWJF01001043.1_pt1 | contig 12762 bp, 9 predicted proteins | sample 1732941 | NCBI WGS metagenome assembly OWJF01 (sample SAMN05065770, study PRJEB22554) | human gut metagenome | biome: ENVO:2100002; feature: ENVO:00000062; material: ENVO:00002003 | host: Homo sapiens | place: USA
CAGCGTAGTCTCGTGGGCTCGGAGATGTGTATAAGAGACAGCGCTGAAACCAACGGGTAAGGGTGCCATTGTCATTCCTACCGGATTTATCACTTCCAAGAGTGGTGTGGAGAAGCGTATTTTGCAGCGCATTGTGGACGAGAAATGGGTGTATGGCTGCGTTTCCATGCCGTCAAACGTGTTTGCAACTACAGGTACCAATGTCTCCGTGCTGTTCTTTGACAAATCGGCACAGAGCGACAAGGTGATTCTTATTGACGCAAGCAAGCTGGGTGAGGAATACAAGGAGGGCAACAACCAGAAGCGAAGACTCCGCGATTTTGAGATTGACAAGATTGTCAATACATTCCAAAACAAAGAGGCGGTGGATGACTTCTCTGTTGCCGTGACTTACGACGAGATTAAGGAAAAAGGTTACAGCCTGTCTGCCGGCCAGTATTTCGACATCAAGATTGATTATGTTGACATCACCGAGGAGGAGTTCAACAAGCGCATGGACGAATACAAGACAACGCTGAAAGCACAGTTTGAGGAGAGTCACCGCCTCGAAGAAGAGATACTGAAGCAGTTGGATAGTATCAGTTTCAACGAAAACGTAGGGAAGGAACACGACGATGAGTAACGAGATTCAATATCTTCTGTATAGCATGCCGGATGCTGACGGCAAAGTGCAAGTCGTCATAAAGGACGAAACGCTTTGGTGTACCCAAAAGGCTATGGCACAGCTATTTGGTGTGGGCGTGCCGGCTATCAGTAAGCACTTGAAAAATATATTTAAAGAGGGAGAACTTAATCCTGACACGACTATTTCCAAAATGGAAACAGTCGTAAATAGAGGTATCCGTGGCGAGGTTAACGAACTTATCGACTTCTATTCTCTTGATGCCATCATCGCCGTAGGCTATCGCGTGTCTTCTCTGAAAGCCACTCGTTTCCGCCAATGGGCAACAAAGATTCTCAATGAGTATATAAAGAAGGGCTTCGTTATGGACGATGAGCGGTTGAAGCAGGGAACGGCGGTGTTTGGCAAAGACTACTTCCGTGAATTGCTTGAACGAGTGCGTTCTATCCGTGCGAGTGAACGCCGCATTTGGCAACAGATTACGGACATCTATGCAGAGTGTAGCACCGACTATGACAAGAACTCTCCGACAACAAAAGATTTCTATGCGATGATACAAAACCGCTTCCATTATGCCATCACTGGGCAGACCGCAGCGGAGATTATCTACTCTAAGGCAGACCATACGAAAGACCACATGGGATTGACTACATGGAAGAACGCTCCAGACGGGCGTGTCTTAAAGTCGGACGTATCTATCGCCAAGAACTACTTGCAGGAGAAGAAAATCCGACAGCTTGAGCGTGCCGTAACTGGCTTCTTCGACTATATAGAAGACCTCATTGAGCGTGAAAACACATTCAATATGGCGCAGTTCTCTGCAAGCGTCAATGAGTTTCTAACTTTCCGGCGCTATCAGATATTGCCCGATAAAGGAAAAATATCGGCAGCGCAAGCCAAGAAGAAAGCGGAAGAAGAATATGACATATTCAATAAGACGCAACGCATTGACTCTGACTTCGATAAGGAGATAAGAGGATTGCTGGGTAAGGAATGACATGGCTTGAATTTGTTTGTCCAAATAAAGGGAAGCAATTCTGCAAGTCCACTTGCAAAATTAGATAATAATGGAATTAAAGAAATACAAACTATATGAGAATGCCGATTTGAACAAAAATTCAATTAGCAATTCAAAGGAATAGGGGAGTGCCTCAGCACTCGCGAATCCACGGAAATTCATATAAAAATCCAAAGATAGTAGGTCTAAAAAATAATCTGTGAAAGATTAATCCGTGGTCCTCGGTGTGTTTTATTTTTTAGCCCACTGTCCATCGTCGCACGCCGATGGACACCATATTCTCCCGGCCATTGTCCATAGCGAGTTGAATCAGTTGTCCACCGTCCCTTTCATCCCACCCCTCTCTACACCATTTTTTGTCCCGTTTTTGGGCACATTTCCTTTTCCTTTCGTGCCCAAAATCAGCCCTTTTTTATCACCGCATATTATCCCGAATCGGTCATCAGTTCTCGCTTGGATTTTCTCTGACAATTCCGCAATTTATCCCACCATAGTATTTCGTATTATATAGTATGAAGCCGCAGGACTCTAACGAAATCCGGAGAAATGCCCGAAATCTTTCTGTCATACACTCCCGATTCTACCAGTTGGCAGCTTCGGGATGTCTGCTTATTTGAGGCTGATGGTATTGATGTGTATATGCTGCATTCTTGATTGATTTTGCTGAAATAGTGAGGCAAACTCTCGGTTTAGTGAAATATTATTTCTATCTTTGCCATATTAAAAGTCTAAATTTATGAAACTGAATAGAATCAAACTTGTACTTGTTGAGAAAGGTATATCACAAACTCAACTCGCCAAAGACCTCGGCAAGAGTTTCAGTTCGGTAAATGCTTATTGCAGCAATCGAACACAACCGTCGTTGGATGTTCTGAAACAAATCGCAGACATTCTCTCAGTTAATATGAAGGACCTTATTGTTGATTGATAAAATACATACAGAAACAATGGCAAAAAAAGCAACAAAGGCAAAACCTACCAAAAGCATGGAGGAAGCTCTGTGGGAGTCGTGCAACAAGATGCGCGGATCGGTGGAGCCTTCCGAATACAAGCATGTGGTGCTGAGTCTTATCTTTCTGAAATATGCCGGCGACCATTTCGACCAAAAGCATAAGGAGATTTGTGAGCAGTACGGCGATGACTATGCTGACATGGTGGAGTTCTACGCTCAAGACAACGTGTTCTATATCCCTGCAGAATGTCGTTGGTCGTATATCATGGAGAACGCCAAGCAGGACAATATCTTCCAGATTATCGACGATGCACTTGCCAACATCGAGAAGTCTAACAAGCAGCTCGATGGTGCTTTGCCTTCCAACTATTACAGTAATCTCGGACTCGACCGCTCAAAGTTTGCCGCCTTGCTCGACGAGATTAACAAGCTCGACACGCTCAAAGACGAGGAGAACGACATCATCGGTCGTGTCTACGAGTTCTTTCTGGGTAAGTTCGCCATTGCCGAGGGTAAGGGCAAGGGTGAGTTCTACACGCCGAAGAGCATCGTGAATCTTATCGCTGAGATGATTGAGCCATACGACGGCAAGATTTATGACCCGTGCTGCGGTTCGGGCGGTATGTTCGTGCAGTCGATGAAGTTCGTAAAAGCACACCATGGCAACCAGAAGAATATCTCGGTCTACGGACAGGAATATACCAAGACCACATACAAGCTGGCACGCATGAACCTCGCCATACGTGGCATCAATGCAGACATACGTCTTGGCGATACGTTCCATAACGATCAGCATAAGGACTTGAAGGCTGACTATATAATGGCTAATCCGCCGTTCAACCAAAGCGGATGGCGCACGGAAAATGAACTGACCAGCGACCCTCGATGGGCTGGCTTTGATGTGCCGCCTACGAGCAACGCCAACTACGGGTGGATTCTCAACATTCTCTCTAAGCTCTCCACCGACGGTGTGGCAGGCTTTATCCTTTCTAATGGTGCTCTTTCGGCTGACAGCACGGAGTTAGCTATCCGCAGGAAACTGCTGGAGATGGGAAAGGTGGAGGCGATAGTCATCTTGCCACAAAAATTATTCTACTCTACAGGTATAAGTGTTACACTTTGGATTCTGAACAACAACAAGAAAGCACGCTGCGTAGAGAAGAACGGCGAGGAACGTCATTATCGTGACCGCGAGAAAGAGGTTTTGTTCTTTGATATGCGAAATATGGGAGAACCATATGAAAAGAAGTTTGTACAGCTGTCAGAGGCTGATCGAAATAAGGTGACTACCGCATATCATAATTGGCAACAAGAGGGATGGGAAATATCTTATAGCGATGAACCTGAATTCTGTAAGTCGGTCAATCTGACCAATCTCAAGGAAAAAGACTTCTCTCTTGTGCCAAGTAAATATATAGAATTTATTCAGAGAAACGATATAGAAAATTTCGATGAAAAAATAAAGACTATTGGTGCTGAATTAAAGACTTTGAACGAAGAAAGAACGACTCTTGATCAAGAAATAAAGAAATTGTTTGCTGCTTATGGAATTGAAATATAAGTCGATTGGCAATTACATACACTTGATAGATAATAGAAATACCGACTTGGAATGTACCAAATTGGTAGGATTAACTGTGGAAAAGAAGTTCATTCCTTCTGTGGCTAACATTATTGGAACAGACTTGTCAAAATATAAAGTCATAAAGAAAAATCAATTTGCATGCAGTCTTATGCAGGTAAGTAGAGATGGCAAGATGCCTGTTGCAATGTTTAGGGAAGATTCTGCAATTATGTCTCCTGCATATCCAATGTTCGAAGTGAACGATGAGAAAGAACTGATGCCCGAGTATTTAGAAATGTACCTTTCACGCTCAGAATTTGATAGAGAAGCTGTTTTCTACGCTATTGGTGGTGTTCGTGGCTCATTGGAATGGAGCGACTTTTGCGACATGCAGCTCCCTGTTCCTCCAATCGAGGAGCAGCGCCGTATCGTGTCTGAATATCAGACCGTGGAGCGCCGCATTGCAAACAACGAGGCGCTTATACAAAAACTCGAAGAAACCGCACAAGCTATTTATCACCATACTTTCGTGGAAGGGATTGATGAGGAGAATCTGCCGGAGGGGTGGAATGTTACAGATGTAGAACATTTTTGTATAGAAACAAAATCTGGTGGAACTCCAAGTAGAACAAATGATAGTTATTGGAATAAAAAAGATATTCCATGGTTAAAAAGCGGAGAGGTCCAAAATTGTTTTGTTTTTGATACAGAGGAATACATTAGTAAAGAGGGTATGGAATGTAGTTCTGCGAAATTAATTCCTAAAGATTCTGTTGTTATGGCAATGTATGGAGCAACAGCATCTCAAGTATGTTATTTAAAAAATGAAATGACAACCAACCAGGCATGTTGTAACATGATATGTGATTCTAAATCTAAAGCCTGCTTTTTATATTTTCATTTGAAGGCTATACAGTCAGATATAAAAAAACTTGCTAATGGAGGAGCACAAGAGAATCTTAATAAAGAATTAGTTGTGTCACAACGTATAATTTGTGCTCCAAATGATTGTTATTTGCCTTTCTTAAAAATTGGCAATTACATATCAAATATATCAGAAGAGAACATACACCTCCGCACCCTCCTCTCTCTCTTAACTTCAAAACTCTCATAGTCATATGGAAATTCAAGATATAAGTTTCGATCTTCTGGTCTCACAGATTCAGACAACAGACAGAGCGTTGCAAAACAATGCCCGACTGATAATCAATCGTCACGTCACTGCAAAGGCATGGCTCACGGGATATTACATCGTGGAATACGAGTTGAAGGGTAAGGACCGGGCTTTATATGGTGAGCAGATACTGCAAAGACTCGCAGAAAAACTGCAAAACAGTAAGACTTTTAGCTATCGTAGCCTGAAGCTATATAAGCAGTTCTATCTTGCTTACAAGTCTTTGGGTGCACAGATTTACTCGTTTGTCTGTTCGCTTCCACAAATCGGGCAGTCGTTGTCTGCCCAATTATATATCTCTAATTCTAAGGAGGTTACAATTAGGCAGACAGTGTCTGCCCAATTACCCACTACTGTGAAAGCAGAGCCTGTGCTGACTACCGACCCACAGCTGCTTTTCAACAAATTGTCGTTCTCTCATCTTACTGCTATAATGGCAATTAACGATCCTCTACAACGAACATTCTATGAGACCATGGCTATACGCGGAACATGGAGCGTAAGGGAGCTACAGCGACAGATTGATTCTAATTATTATATACGTAGTGGATGGAGTGAAAAGCCGGAGGCACTTGCAAAAATGGTAAGCGAAAAGGCTGAGGTCGCATCAATAGATACTGACTTGAAGTCGCCGTTCGTGTTCGAGTTTCTTGGACTGAAAGCAAAGGACGTATGGGAGGAGTCGGATCTTGAAAGTGCAATTATCGACCACTTGCAGGAATTCATCCTGGAACTGGGTATGGGATTCTGTTTCGAAGCACGGCAGCAGAAGATGCTTATTGACGACAGATACTATAAGGCTGACCTCGTATTCTATCATCGCATATTAAAACGACACGTTATCTTTGAGTTAAAGGCTCACAGACTGGATTATACGGATGTGGCTCAGCTCAATATGTATCTGGGATATTGGAGGAAAAACGTCATGTTGCAGGATGATAACGAACCGATCGGAATTCTCTTGTGTACTGAAGTGGGACAGGAAATGGCTGAGTATGCTACCATTGGCGTGGATCCTAATATGTTTATATCTAAATATCAGCTGGAGTTGCCAAGCAAGGAGCAAATCACTGATTTCTTGCGTAAGGAAAATGTAGGACTTTAAAAATATAGCTTATGCCTTTTTTCAACGAAGCCCAATTGGAGGCGTCTATCATACAGCTATTCCTCGAACAGCGCTACGACTACCGACCTGGCGAAACTATTGCCAGGAAGGACAAGACAGAGGTGCTGCAGAAGGACGACTTGCGCACTTATCTGAAGGAGCGTTATGCCGGCGAAGCAATAACAGATATGGAGGTGGAGAATGCAATTCGTCGCATAGAGCAGACCTCAGGAGGCACGCTCTATGACGAGAACCGCGACTTCATGAAACTCTTGATGAACGGTTTCTCGATGAAGCGCGAGGACCCCGCCAAGCCTAATCTCTACATCTATCCGGTTGACTTCAATCGCAAGCATAAAAACCCGGTAAACGGCAATCACGACAAGGACTACAACCGCTACAACATCGTGAATCAGCTGGAGGTGCAGGGAGTTGAGCAGCTGCGCATACCAGATGCCATAGTCTATATAAACGGTCTGCCGCTTGTTGTGCTCGAGTTCAAGAATGCTATCAAGGAGAACACCACTATTGAGGATGCTTACAAACAGCTCACCGTGCGCTATCGACGTGACATACCGCGTCTGTTCCGCTACAACGCCTTCGTGGTTATCTCCGATGGTGTGAACAACAAGTTCGGGTCGCTCTTCGCTGACTACGATTTCTTTACGTCGTGGCGAAAGGTAGAGCCGAAGGACCGTCCGATAAATGGCATTCCGTCGCTGAAGACGATGGTGGCAGGATTGTTCGACAAGGGTCGTCTGCTCGACGTGCTGCATAACTTCATCTATTTCCCCGACACTACGAAAAACGAGATGAAGGTGGTGTGCCGTTATCCGCAGTATTATGCTGCACGCGCCCTCTACGACAATGTACTTCTGCATTCTCGCCTCAATGCCGATGGCGACGGCAAGGGCGGCACTTACTTCGGTGCTACGGGTTGCGGAAAATCGTTCACCATGCTTTTCCTCAGTCGATTGCTCATGCGCAGCAAGGCACTCTGTTCGCCCACAATTCTGCTTATCACTGACCGCACCGACCTCGACGACCAGCTTTCGAGACAGGTGCTCAACGCCAAACAATTCATCGGCGATGAGATGATTATGCAGGTGGAAAGCCGGGAGCATCTGAAGACTTTGTTGCAGGGCCGTACCAGTGGTGGTGTGTTTCTCACCACGATTCAGAAGTTCTCTAAAGACATTGACCTACTGTCGAAGCGTGCCAACATAATCTGTATCAGCGACGAGGCTCACCGCTCACAGGTGGGTGTGGACGAGAAGGTGCAGATTACAGAGGAGGGAGTGAAGCGCTCTTATGGTTTCGCCAAGTATCTGCATGACTCTCTGCCAAACGCTACGTATGTAGGATTTACCGGCACGCCGATTGATGCTACGCTGCAGGTGTTCGGCGGTATTGTTGACGAATATACAATGATTGATGCCGTGACAGACGGCATCACGAAAAAGATAGTGTATGAGGGGCGTGCTTCGCATGTCATCATCGACTCGGAGAAGGTAAAGGAGATAGAGGACTACTACAACCGCTGTGCGGAGGAAGGTAGCAACGAATACCAGATAGAGGCTTCGAAAAAGGCGATGACACAGATGGAGCAGGTGCTTGCCAATCCTGATCTTATACGTCGTTTGGCTGCCGACTTTGTGCTGCATTATGAACGCCGTGTGGAAGAAGGGGCTACCGTTGAGGGCAAGGCGATGATAGTGTGTGCTACCCGCGAGATAGGATATGCCATCTATAAGGAGATTGTGAAACTGCGTCCCGAGTGGACAGAGGTGCGTCCTTGTGCTGATGGTGAACAGCTCACTGAGCAGGAAAAGGAAAAGATTCGTCCGATTGAGAAGATAAAGATGGTGTTCATACGACAAAAGGATGACCCTGAGGAACTGTATAATCTTCTCGGACCTGACGATGAACGCAAAAAACTCGACCTACAATTCAAAGAACCTAAGTCGAACCTCAAGATCGCAATCGTTGTGGATATGTGGATCACGGGATTCGATGTGCCGTGCCTCGATACGATGTATTGCTATAAACCGCTGCAGATGCATAATCTTGTGCAGACCGTGAGCCGTGTGAATCGCAACTATCCGGGAAAGGAAAAGGGCCTGATTGTCGACTATCTTGGCATCAAGAAGAACATGAACGCTGCAATGCGGCGTTATGCCAACGGCGGACAGACTGAGACACCGACCGAGGTAGTGGAACAATCACTGAAGTTGTTCCGCGACGAGCTTGACGTGCTTCGCCGTATGATTTATCCATTCGAATATACTAAGTTCTGGACAGGTTCGCCTTTGGAGCAGCTGGATACGCTCAATCAGGGAGCGGAACTCATGCAACAGACTGACGAGAAGGAACACCGCTTCATGAAACATGTAGGCATCATGGTGTCTGCATACAAGATGTGTCATAATGATGACACCATCAAACAGACGGAGGTGAATGAGGCGCATTTCTTCTCTGGCGTGAAGAGTATCATATTCAAGCTCACCAAGGGCGAGGCTCCTGATGCTACAAAGATGAACAAACGTGTGCTGAAGATGGTGAACGACTCGCTGATTAGTGAGGAGGTGGAGTTACTGCACAATATGGTGATGGACAACGCTGAGGAGATTGATCTTCTCGCCAATAGCTATATGGCTCGTATCAACCGCTTGCCACTGAAGAATACAAAGGTGAAATTGCTTGAAAAACTGCTTCGTCGTGTCATAGACAGCGTAATGAAAGTGAACAAGGTGAAAGCCGTTGACTTTACGCAGCGACTCAATGAAATCGTGAAGCGTTATAATGACCGAACCGATGACCTCGTATTTGCTGATGAGATTATCACCGAGGTTGCTGCCCAGCTCACAGAGTTGCTTAATAAGATAAAGGACGAGTCACAACTGCCGGATGGCATTCCGGATATTGAAGTGAAGGCATTCTATGATATTCTGAAGGCTGTGGCTGAAAAATATGGATTCGCCGGCGACTTCACCGAAGAGCAGTTCAAACGTATGGCTCTGGAGATTAAGGGCATTGTTGACGACAAATGTCAGTTTATCGACTGGGACAAGCGTGAGGATATTAAGGCAAGCATGAAGGTGGCTATAATCCTGACTCTCGCCAAGGAGAAATATCCGCCTTACACTAAGGATGAGGTGTTTAAGGAAATCTTCGAGCAGGCTGAGAATTTCAAGAAGAACAGAATACATTCAGAGGTTAAATATAATATGAATGTCAGCGACGGGATAAGCATGGCTGCCGAACCTGATGTCGAAAAATAATACATCTAATAGTCTTTGAACCAAAATCTATATGGAAAAGAAAGAAGTTTTTACGAGATAGGACATGATATACAATCGCATAGAAACAAGGAAATACGTGAGTATGTCCAGAACTGTGCTATTGCAAGAGCATTTTGCCATTTTAGTTCTTCACTTCAACCAGAAAAAAGTCGTTATCAGACATTTTGGTTGGTGAATAAATCTTGGGCACAGTACAATAATAGAAGAGATATAGCCTTACAAACCGATGGACAATCGGTGTGTAAGAATACTCGTATGTGAGAAATCCTTATCAAATATTTCTCTGGTAAACAGAAATATACTCAAACTAACCTCAGAGGGTACAGAAAGGGCAAGGTCAATGAAGTTGAAATAGAAATTTTCAATCGTGCCCAATACAACCTAACACCTAATTCGGTAAAGGAAATTACTATTTCTGCTAAGGACTTTATCTTGCTCTTAAATCGTAACCTCAAATCGATTCTCCGTAACCTGAGCTTAAAAACAATTGATAGCAAACAGAAATTATCCAAACGACAAACTGAGCTATATGCTATAGTAAAAGAACATGTGGATGCCCAGGACATTACGCTACTTGGACAAATGGAATGGTTCTCTAAAAAATTTGCCTATCCTTGTAGAGGTATAGAAAGCAATATATTCAACCAGATTCCTAAGGTATATAAAGACTTTCGTAAAGAAATTCTTAAAATTGGAGCTACGTCATTCAATTTACCATTACTCAAGAAAATAGTTGTGAAAGACAATAACAAGCGCCTTCATAGTGGAGAAATTGAACTTCTTGTTGGATTCATAAATAATCTAATTTATGACATTTACAAAAAGTCTAAGTTGCGTTTTGAGTCTATGCATAACAACAAATATGTTAAGGCTTATATGGAAAATGTAAAGCCTGTTATAGTTGTTGACGAAGCTACTGACTATTCGCTGATTGATTACTATTTTATGGCCTCGTTCCGTCATTATGAGTTTAATACGATGACGTTATGTGGTGACATTATGCAGGGATTGAATAATTATGGTATTGAAAGTTGGGAGCAGCTGAAGAAATATATTTTGCCTAATTTGAAGATTTTTGAGCTTAAAGTCTCATATCGTCAAACCCCTACATTGTTAGACTTGTCTAAACGCCTCTATTTGGATGACCAAGGTATGGAAGCTCCGTACCATTCTCTTTTGAAGATGTCAAATGACGAACCACAACCTATTTGCTACATTTCTGATGACCCTTCTAAGAAAATAAGATGGATGGCGAAGCGCATTTGTGAATTCTACAAACATTGTAATGACGAGCTTCCTGCTTTGGCAATACTCGTTGGTGATGAAGTTGATGTAGATGATATGGTTAGTGAAATGCAAGACATGGATATACTCAACGGATTCTCTGTTTTCAACTGTACGGGGGATAGGACAACTAACGCAATGAAGTGCATACGAATATTTAGAATCTCCGAGGTTAAAGGTATGGAATTTGAAGCCGTCTTTTTCTATGATATTGACGAAGCGTTGGCTGGACAATCACATAAAATGCTCCGTCGTTATCTCTACGTCGGTGTATCAAAAGCCACTTCACACCTTGCCGTAACTTTTACAAAAGAATAAGGAAACGAAGACATTGTTAAATATTTTGACACTAACAAGCGCAACTGGAAGTAACAAATTATATTCTGTCTTTTCCCTACCACCCATTCGCTCATATCTTTGCCCTAAAAATGCAGGATATGAGCGATTTACTTTTTTTCATTACATCCGTTGTCGCCATTCTCGGCGCCAACATATCCTTTAACGTCAGGATCTGCGATGTCGGGCTAAACCATTCTAGGGGCTGTTAGATAATCATTCTATTCTGCTTGTCTTGCTGAAAATGACAGACAGTGTTTGTCAAATGTTCCAATCGTGTGCTCGCCATTTTTCCTTGTTTACTCGTATCTTGTCTACTTGTCTACTGCAGAGCAAGTTGGAAACTTGCATATATATTATAGGTAGACTGCATAAAGAGTCCTTATGACAAATCGTAGGGATGGAAAGCGGCTTATCAGAAGACAAATCAGTCGGCTGCACGAAATGTCAACCGGTTACAAGTTGTAACGGTTTCATTTCCTTCTTCTATTGGTCTGGCGTGACTATTTCCATAATGGAAACTGTCGTAAATGGAGGTGGCACTTTTAGCAGGGTTAATGAACTTTTTACCCCTAAACTGAACTTTCTTTCAACTATAACTTTAATCAACCAACGCTAACACGCCATAACCGTAAAACTCGCCTGGGGGATGTTGTAACTTTGCAAATGTAAAACGGAACAACCCGTTGAACAAGTAATAATTATCATTAACCCTTAAAAATTTATTATCATGTCAAAAGTACAGAATGGCAAGCTTTATTATCAGTTGTTCCAGAACAACGTTGCTGACTCTAAATTCTACCAGATGTGGTATGCGAAGGCGAAACACATCGACACCGTGACCTTCGACGAACTCATCACCCACATGGCAAACCACAACGTGGGATTCCCAAGAGGTGTAGTGTCGGGAGTGATGATGTCGTTCGTGGACTGTCTGCTCGAACTCGTGGCACAGAGCAAGAAGGTGCAGCTCGGCGACCTCGGCACTTTCTATCTCAATCTCACCTCGAAGCCTGCAGCAAAGTATGAGGAGTTCAACGCCGCAGAGAATATCATGGACTGCGGACTGCGTTTCATCTCATCACAGACCGAAAACAAGGACAACCTCACCCGTTCGGCTTTCACCAAGGCGATGTCGTTCAAGAACTTCAATACTCTCATGCGTGAAAGTGACAAGATGCTCGTAGACAGTGCGAACAAGGAGAAGAACAAGACTGTCTGATCCTAACGCCATTTTCCCTCTTGCCCTCATGATAGGGTGGGAGGGATTTTAGTACAACCCATCCTAACCTTCCCCAAGGGAAGGAACAGGTTACTCTGGTTAAATGACATCAGCCCCCACCTAACCTCCCCCCGTAGGGGAGGGACAGATACCCTTGCAAGTAATATTATCGTCAGTAGTCGT
>OWJF01001044.1_pt1 | contig 12760 bp, 5 predicted proteins | sample 1732941 | NCBI WGS metagenome assembly OWJF01 (sample SAMN05065770, study PRJEB22554) | human gut metagenome | biome: ENVO:2100002; feature: ENVO:00000062; material: ENVO:00002003 | host: Homo sapiens | place: USA
AATCTCCGTGCCGGCCACGGCTTTTGCATGAGAAGCAGAAGCCGTACCGTTGCCGTCCGTTTTCACGGTGATGGTGAACTCGGTGGGCACAGGCGGTGCGTCCTTCTCAAAGATGGCGCTGACCTCCACATTGCTGTCCGGCATGAGGAACTTATCGTCTTTGATGGTCACACCGCCGCTGATGACCTGCCACTCCTTGAAGTGGTAGCCCTTGTTGGGCGTGGCGGTCAGGGTGATCGTCGTACCAGCCGCAGCGGTGGAAGGAGTTGCGGTGCCAGTGCCGTTTCCGTCATTACCGACGGTGACGGTGTAGGTGGTGGGGGTAATAACGCTGTTTTCCCACAGCGCCTTGATTTCGGTATCCCTGTCCACTGTGTAGGAATCGCCTACCTTGTACTCCGCGCCGCCGATCTCCCAAGCCTTGAACTCCTGATCGGCGGGAGCGGTGAAGCCGCAGGCGGGCAGGATGTAATTTGTCCCTGCCTTGACGGTAACAGGCTCCATGCTGCCGCTGCCGCCGTTGCCGTTGAAGGTGATAGTAAAGTCTGCGAGCGGCTTTCCTTCACCCACCGTGACCTCCGCATCGGGGCTGGCAAAGTGGTTGTGATCCTCCGCATAGCGAACGAAGTAATTACCAGCGGACAGGTTTTCAATCTCGATACCGGTGCAGGCGGTGTAGATAGTTTCGCTCTCCGCACGGTATTCCATCGTTGCATCCACGCCGGTGATCTTGCCGTCGCTGCCGCCCTCGGTAGTGGGCGCGACACCGATCAAGCCGTTAGGCGCTTCCTGCGTGGCTTTGCCGATGCTCCACGCCGCGGTCACGGCGTCGGTGCTGCCGTCCGCCCATTTGCTGGTCTTGGACGTGACGCTAACGGTGTAATCGCCCGCGTCCGTGGCGGTGTTGCCGGAGATGTCCATTGTGGCGGGATCATAGCCGTTCACGGTCGCGGTATGCACAGAGCCGTTATAGGTATATGTTCCCGTTACGCTGATGTTGGGCTTGGCGGGATCGGTAGGCGCAGGAGGTGCGTCCTTCTCGAAGATAGCCTTGACCTCCACGTTGTCGTTCGGCATGAGGAACTTGTCGTCCTTGATGGTCACGCCGCCGCTGATGACCTCCCACTCCTTGAAGTGATAGCCGGTTTTGGGCGTAGCGGTCAGGCGAATCTCCGTGCCGGCCACGGCTTTTGCATGAGAAGCAGAAGCCGTACCGTTGCCGCCGCTGGTCACGGTGATGGTGAACTCGGTGGGCACAGGCGGTGCGTCCTCCTCGAAGATGGCCTTGATCTCCACGTTGCCGTCCGGCATGGTGAACTTATCGTCCTTGATGGTCACGCCGCCGCTGATGACCTCCCACTCCTTGAAGCGGTAGCCTCCATCAGGCGTGGCAGTCAGGGTGATTTCCTCACCGGCAACAGCCTTTGCGGGAGATGCAGAAGCCGTGCCGTTGCCGTCCGTTTTCACGGTGACGGTGTACTCGACAGGGGCGGGAGGCGCGTCCTCCCACAGCGCCTTGACTGTGATGTCCGCGGTGACGGTCACGGGATCGTTCACAGCATATTCCGAATCACCGATTTGCCACGCCTTGAACTGCTTTCCTTCGGGCGCAATAAACTCGCACTCGGGTAGACAATATTCGCTGCCGTGCAATACCTTCTTGGCGGGCATTGCGGTGGTGACCTCCTCTGGCAAATCCTTGGGTTCGGAGCCGCCGTTCGCGTCAAACGTGACGGTATGCTCGTTGCGCTTTTCAAACGTTGCGGTTATGGTGACGTTTTCCTCCGGCTGGGCGAAGGTATAGGCATCCTCCCCAACCGCAACGGCGGCAGCGGTGCCGTTGACGGACAGCGTGCTGAGCATATAGCCCTCGTCGGGGGCGATGGAGAGCATGACAAGCTCGTCCTTATAGAACAGCGGCGTGCCGTCCTCGGTGGTTTCTGTGGCATTCACCACCGTGACGCTGCCGTTTGCGCTATCCTCTGTCGTCACCTTGTAGCGCGGTGCGCCCTCCACTGTCACGCTGATTGCGAAATTCTTCTTCCATTCCTCTCCCGGACGCGTGATAACATCAAGCCCCGAGACGCAGCGTGCTCCGGTGCCTTCCAGAATCACCGTGCCGAGGACGGTAAAGGTCTGCTCCCGCGGGGACTGCGGATCATAGTCCTCCGGGATCTCCCACGAAACATCGACAGGGATAAAACCGGTGACGTCAGATGCAAAAACCCCGATGTTGACCTTGGAGAGCTCCTCTTGCAGATCCTGTTCCCTGGAAATACGAATCGGCTGCGCAGGCTGCACATCCCAATAGTCCTTCTCCCGAACAACCTCCAGATAGTTCCACAAAATATCGATGTCATTGTAGTAGGTTTTGTTCCCGCAGGCGTCCTCGATGCAAATGTCGTGATGGAGGGTCACGTCATAATCTGCCGGGATCGTATAACAGCCGTCTTCATCCGGCGTCATAAGTTCAATATTCCCGCCCGGGTATCTCTCGTGCCACACCTTGACGGGCAGCGCGTCCTCTACCCTGAACCGCAGGTCGCCCCAGTATTCCCCATCCGTCTCCAGTTCCTTGCCGGTAGAAAGATTGATGGCCTTCGGCTTTTCGACGTCGGCGATCAGCTTCGGCGTGGAGACATAGGTCGTTCCCTTGAGGTTTTCGGCTTTTGCATAGACATACCAGCTGCCGTTTGCGTCATACTCCGCGATGTCTATGGTGGCTGTGGGAATATAGACGATCCAGACGCCCGGTTCCGGCTCCGGATGCTGATATTTCTCCCATGCGATTTTTCCTTGCTTGTCCAGCTCCGCCAGCTCCTCCTGCGTGTAGCATACCGGTGAGCTGAAGTAGTGGCTGGGTATTACATCCGCGTTGATCTGCACAGCCACCGAATAGACGTTCTTATCCGTTTTCCTGCTTACATCCTTGAGATAGTGCGGTTCGGCTGTATCCGCGTTGTATCCAAAGAAGTACTGACTCCGCCCCAGAATAAGCTCGGCCTTCGGATACTCCGTGTTATACTCCAGCACGAGCGTCCGGCTTCTGTCGATCAGACCTACCGTGAAGCGTCCCATTTCTTTGTCATATGGAATTTCCGAATGATCTGCCTTGTCGGTCATTCTTACCGCCGCACCATCCGGCATCTTCATCGTGAGCACCAGATACTCGTTGTGCGCCAGCTCTGCCTCGGCGTATGTCGTCTGCTCATCCGGGCTTACGACTCTCACTCGATGCCGCCGGTAGATCTTCACGGTTGCCGTGGAGGCGTTGCCCGCATTGTCCGTCGCAACGACGGTATATTCCGCTCCCGCGTCATTGTTGCCGCCGTCGGGTGCGGGAAGAGAATAATAGGTGGAGTCGGCCTTCTGCTCCACACCGTTGATGGTCACGGACTTGACGCCGGAGGACGCTTCGCCGCTCTTCGCCGGATCGCTCACGGTGAAGGAGTACGCGCCCGGTCTTCCAACGATGACATCCTCGACGGTGTAGCTCTCGCCGTCATTCAAAACCTCCAGCACCGGCGCCGCCGTGTCCTTTTCCAGCAAATGATCGCACACGGCACAGTGCTTCTCCTGAATGCCCCAGTCTCCGGGGATGTGCTTTCCGTTTTGTTTGGACATCTCCGCCGCCGGGTCGCGCGCCTGACAATCCTTATTCCTGCACGCCCAGACGTGGCATGACTGCCGGTTTACCCAGCCGAAGTCGTGATTTCCGTTGCAGGGGTCGTCGATCACTGTCATTTCCAGCACGTTGATCGCCCAGCCGTAGTTCTGTACATACGGAAGTGTCAGCAGCTGCATGTCGATGAGCCCATTCTCATCAGGGATCAGGGTTTCATAAAGGTTCCAGAAGTAAGAATATTCGTCATCGCGGCTGAGGGCGCGCGCCTCCAGCTTCAGCTGCACCAGCTTTCCCTTGTATGAGCCGATCCGGATCTGATCGTTCGTCGCGATCGACGGATCCGCCACGAGCTGCTCCGGTTTGTAAACAATGTCGCCGTAGCCGACAGCCGCCGCGTCCGAGCCGTTGCTGCGGTAATTGGTCGACAGATTCAGAGTGGCGTCGGTGATGGTGATGTTCTTTCCGTGGCACCAGCGGCCGCCGCCGATCGCCGCACCGTAGTGTCCTGTCGCCGACACATGGCCGCCGGTGATGGTGATGTCATGAGCGGGAACATACTGACCTCCGCCGATGCCCGCGCAGTTGTATTGACCGCGGGCGCTTACCCGTCCGCCGGAGATGACGATATCGCTCGCCGCGTTGATTCCGTCCATGTCCTGTTTCGTCGTCCAGCTGCCGCTGCCGATGCCCGGGCCGGTTGCCCCGCCTTGCGCGTCGATATTGCCGCCATAGATATAGATATGGCTGCCGCGCCCCTGAAAGCCTCCGCCGATTCCGGCCGCAAGCCTGCCGCCTCTGGCGTTTACCGTGCCGGAGTAGAAGTACAGCTGCTCTCCGGCGCCTCCATGGATGCCGTTTCCATAGCCGGTGCTTCCCCAGCTGCCGGCTCCTATGCCCGCACCGTACTCGCCGCCGCTGGCATTGATGGTGCCGCCCCAGTAGTCGGGATTTGTCTGAGAGCCAAAGTGCATATTGACGCCGTGGCCGTACATATCTGTATTAAACGAAGGGTTCCCGATATCGCGGGTCGCCCAGCTCCCTCCGATGCCCGCCGCTCTGTGGCCGCCCTTGCAGGTCACCGTGGTGCCGGTGCGCGCCAGCACATACAGCTGACCCTCGCTGCGGTTTTTCTGTATTGCCGCGCGGCCGTCGGCGCCTTGCAGGGAGCTGTTCTTGCCGATGAAATAGATATATGCCGAAGCCTTCTTATTTAATTCAATAGCCGGCCCCTTGGAACTGGGACTCATCTCGATATTTACGCCGTCAATAAATACGTGCGGCGCGGCTTTGTCTCCCTTGATGAAGATCTTCTTATCCCATGCCCATGTGTCCCTGAGCTTATCGGGAACGGACGAGTAGATATAGTAGCTCCTACTGTCCTTAATGGATATGTCCGATGTCCGGTTGTACACGTCAATGCTCACGTCGTACTTTGGTATGGTATCCATCGGCCCGTCCGCTGCCAATACTGTTGTCGGCAGCAGCGTCAGCACCATGCAGCACAGCAGCAGGATGCTAAGTATTCGTTTCTTCATTGGCTTTTCTCCTCCTGTTCGTGTCGGTTCGGTTTGTCCGCCCCGCCTTTTTTCTGGTTTTCTCTGTTTCTGAGCCGGATGCCCTACGCGGCGGTCTGCCCCTGCACTATAAGTGCGTCCGCCGCCCCGGCAAGTGCTGTGAATAACATCAGGCAGAAAGCGGAGAGGCTTATTGCCTCGCGCCGCTGCCCCCGGCGGGTGTTTTCCCGCACCCGCTGCTTGACGAATGCGACCCGTCTTGCGGTATCGTACATATCGTTTGAATCTCCCCTCTGGATTTTTTGAAATGCGGCTTAAAAACCCCTTTACTTATATAGGTACAAAAAATCGGAAAAACTCTCACCCAAAATCAAAAAATTTTCAAAAAAATTTGAGACCAGATTTTCGTTTTCAGCTCACGAAAGAGGAGTATCAGAACTTGAGATGCCAAACTGGCATTTCAAGTTCTGCGCAGGGCGAAAATAATTATGGTGGTCGTAGGACTCTTCCTTATGTATTTACAGAACAGGGAATCTCTATGTTGGCGAGTGTTCTACATAGCGAAGTGGCAATTAAGGTAAGCATTGGTATTATGCGTACATTCGTGGAAATGAGGAGATTTATTGCTAATAACGCCTTGCTTTTTGAGCGTATCAGTAATGTGGAGTTAAAACAACTGGAATATCAAAAGCAAACGGATGAAAAATTGGATCAGATATTTGATGCTTTTAGCCTAATTGTTAGCCTGATTCAAAAAGCGGAAAAGGAAATCGTTTTAATTGATGGCTATGTGGATATAGGAACGCTGAATCTTCTCACAAAAAAGAATGAAAATGTGACTGTTGTGATGTATACATTGAAAAGAACCAAGTTATCTCAAGAAGATGTTAATAATTTCAACAGCCAGTATCCTTTACTGGAAGTGCGGTACACGAAAGTATTTCATGATCGCTTTTTAATCTTGGATAAGAAAAATGTTTATCATATAGGAGCCTCCTTAAAAGATGCAGGAAAAAAGTGTTTTGGAATTTCTCTGATTGAGGATGCTGGTATTGTGAGAGACATTCTTCAGAGATTGGAGATTGAAACAGAGGAGTAAAAACGCACCATATTTGGAATTCAATCATCAGGCGATAGTTGCTGACTTTGGCTGTGATCAAGAAGGAGCCTCGACCAGAGGCTCCTTTTTGATTAGGCTTATGATGCTAGTCAGATCACTTTCGCTGCCAGCGCCCGGAAGCGCCGCAGGGCAGTACCAGACCGCTCTCGGTGACGGGGAGGCCGATCTCTTCGGCTTCCACATGACCGCCGAACTTTTTCGTCAGGGTGGAATTCATCATATAGGACAGCACGGCGGGCTGCAATCCTGTAGTGTACGAATTGATCAGGAAGAACAGCGCATCATCGGATAAAAGCTGTGCGGTCAGTCCTACGAAATCCCAGATATTATCTTCTATTTTCCAGATCTCGCCCTTGGGTCCTCTGCCGTAGGAAGGAGGATCCATGATGATGCCGTCGTATTTGTTGCCCCGGCGGATCTCACGCTCTACGAACTTCATACAGTCGTCCACCAGCCAGCGGATAGGAGCATCGGCAAGCCCGCTGGCAGCAGCATTCTCCTTCGCCCAGCCGACCATACCCTTGGACGCATCCACATGGGTCACAGCAGCTCCCGCAGCTGCGGCGGATACAGTGGCACCGCCGGTGTAAGCGAAGAGGTTCAGCACCTTCACGGGGCGGCCTGCCTCATGGATCAGACCGGAGAACCAGTCCCAGTTCACCGCCTGCTCCGGGAACAGACCGGTATGCTTGAAGCTGAAGGGCTTCAGATGGAAGGTCAGAGGATCAGCCTTACCGGAGGCTTCCTTCTGAAAAGGCAGGGTGTAATGGATCGCCCATTCATCCGGCAGATGGAAGAACTCCCATTCTCCGCCGCCCTTGGCACTTCTGTGGTAATGACCGTTCTTCTGCTTCCAGCCCTTATGATCGTGGGGCGTCTTCCAGATGACCTGGGGATCCGGACGCACCAGAATATAATCTCCCCAACGCTCTAACTTTTCTCCGCTGGAAGTATCCAGCACTTCATAATCTTTCCAATTATCTGCAATCCACATATAGAAACCTTTCTGTGTATATACTTTGTAACTGATTTTTATAGGACATAGTAATAGAATATAATACCGGAAAGACTTTTTCAAGGAATACTTGCTATTGAACCGCATTGAGCCATTAAAGTCCTCTTCGGTCGATTCATGACATATTTGGGTCGATTCATGCAGCCCCTGGTTCCGCTGAGAGAAAGTGTGGTACGTTATCTTTAAGATAATGGGTATCACTATGCCCGTCGGAAAGAGGTAAAACGGTATGAAAAAACGAGTATTGAGCATGTTACTGGCATTTATGCTCTGCTTCTCAACACTGCCCATGACAGCATTCGCACAGGAGGCTGATGTGGTGACAGAGCAGGAGGAACAGCAGCAGGAGGTAGTCCCTGCGGCAGAGCAAGAGGAAGCAGAAGCAGCGGCGGCACCGGGGGCAGAGACTTCGTCCGATAAGAGCACCACTGTGGAAGCCCCCGATACGGAAGATTCCACTGCGGGCGAAGCCCCTGATACTGTGGAACCCTCAGTGGAAAGTGTCAGCGATAGTGATGCCGGCACGCAGGGCACCGGGGCAGACGATGAGAAGAAGGCAGCAGTGCAGAAGGTACAGGCACTCATCGACGCTCTGCCGGAGACAGTGACGGTGGAAAATGCAGAAAGTGTCAGTGCACAGCTGGAAGCGATTGACGATGCTATGGCGGAACTGACCGAGGAGCAGCGTGAAGAGCTGGATATGACACGACTTTATGCCGTTTCTGAGGCGATGAATGCACCGATGACGGTGGCGGCAGGTGAGCATACACACTTTCTCTGTGGTAAGGATACCTGTAATAGGGTAGGCGGACATACGGAGACTACCAAAGTCACCTTTCAAGCATGGAATGGGACATCTGAGTTGCCCGAGGTGGTAGGTAACTACTATCTGATGAACAATGTTACATTGAGCGAGGCTTGGACACCTGTCGACGGTGTAGTACTTTGTTTAAATGGGTATAATATCACCTTGGCATATAGTAATGATTGCATTATACCAAAAACTGGGAGTACATTCACCCTTTGTGACTGCCAAAACGGAGGAAAGATCACTCACAGCAATGGGTATAGAGGTTCTGGTGCGTTTGTGGCGGGTGGAAGTACTTTCAACATGTACGGTGGTAGCATTACTGGAAATACAGCACGTACGGGTGCAGGTGTAAGGATGTATAACAACGGTACCTTTAATATGTATGGTGGCAATATTACCGGGAACGAAGCCAAAAACTTTACTTCAAATAGTGAAAATGTAGGTATAGGCGGCGGTGTGTGCATGGAGAAAAACAGCACTTTCAATATGTACGCTGGAACAATAAGTAATAACACAGGTGAATATGGCGGTGGAGTGTATAGCTATGATGCCATTAAAGAGAAGACGGTTACCACTCCGACCATTGAAGTCACGACTCCCGTAACCTACAATGGTACGGCGCAGAAACCGACTGTGGTTGTAAAGGACGGAGCAAATGTGATTCTTGCCAGTGAGTACAGTGTTTCTTATGAGAATAACACCAATGCAGGCGCTGCTACCGTAACCATTACGGATGTAGCTGGTGGCAACTATAATGTCAGCGGAAGCACGACATTCACCATTGAGAAAGCTGATTACACCAATACAGTCACAAAGACGGTCAATCTTATCAAAGGACGTAGCACTGCGCAGGAAGGCACTCTGATGGCGGCAGACTTTTTCACGGAGGAAGCGGTACCCGAAGGCGCTGTGATTTCCAATGTTGAAGATACTTTCGACGAAGATGTGGTGAAGCACTTGGCATTCTATCAAGATGCTAGAAAAATTTCCTATACCAGTGCGGAGAACATTACCTCCGCGATCGACCAGACCTGCACAGTAACCATTTCTTCTGCAAACTACCAGGATATTAAGGCAACCCTGACCTTCCATCCTACGGACAAGGAGACGGTTACAATCTCCGGTCTGACCTATACGGGCAAGACCTATGACGGCAAAGCTATGGAGCCTGCCGGTACCTTGCAGGTATCTGGCGACAAAGTTCCTGTGAGTGAACTGGAAGTGACGTATGCAGGTACAGGCAGCACGTCTTACAATAATAGCAAAGTTGCACCTACAGATGCAGGTACTTATAAGGTGACCTATAAAGTACCGGACAGCAATGAAAATTATACCGGTAAAATGGAGTATAACTTTACCATTCGCCCGAAGATGGTTACTGCGGACATGATCGGTACCATCGATACGCAAACTTACACCGGCAGTGCCATTATGCCACAACCTGTCGTGAAAGACCTTAGGAAGGAACTGACCTCCGGCAAGGACTTTACATTTGGGTATGACAAGAATACCAATGCCGGCGTGAACACAGCGACTCTGACCATTACCGGACAGGGGAACTACACGGGAACAGCGAATAAGACCTTCGCGATCGCACCGAAGAATCTTCAGAATGCAAGCATCACATGGGCAGTGATGATGGTATTAAAGAGAAAGCCCGGTCAAAAGGGTGACCCTAAGTAAAGAGATTGTGTAAAAGCTTTTCTATAGAGAAAACCGTCCGACTCTGATCGCCGGACGGTTTTCATGTAACCACAGCAATAACGGCGGCAGCCCCACCGCAGGGACAAAACTCTGCGGCGGGGCTTTTGTGCATTTTGCGGCACACGTTTCTCTATGGGAATATAGCTTATAGTGGTAAAGGTAGAAAGAACAATAAACATGTAGAAAAATGTTAAAAACATAAAAATATTCATGCAATATAATGTAAAATTCACATAAAAAACATTTGATTTTTACACGAATTTGGATTATGCTATAATCAGAAGCTTTATGGAGGACGAAGGATGTATAGAAAGATTATGGACTTCTTAGAAACGTGGAAAGAAAGTGAACATCGTAAACCCCTTATTTTGCAAGGGGCAAGACAGGTGGGAAAAACTTACTCCATTTTAGAGTTCGGACGAACCCACTATGAGAATGTGGCATATTTCAATTTTGAAACAGATCCTAAATTGAATGAAACTTTTGAAGAAAACATCAGTCCTGATTATCTGATCCCCATTTTGTCTCATATTGCGGGTCAGACCATCGTAAAAGAAAAAACGCTGATTGTATTTGATGAGGTGCAGCTTTGCGAAAGGGCTCTGACTTCTCTGAAATATTTTAACGAGAGCGCTCCGGACTATCATATCATCGTTGCGGGCAGCCTGTTAGGTGTGGCTGTCAACAGGGAAAAGTTCTCGTTCCCTGTGGGCAAGGTGGATATGAAAACCCTGTATCCCATGGATATGGAGGAATTTATGATCGCTATGGGTGAGGGAGATCTTGTGAAGGAGATCAAAAGGTGCTTTGCAACAGATCAACCGATGCCGGCGGCACTCCACGATGCGGCTATGCAGCTTTACCGGCAGTATCTTGTGGCAGGTGGGATGCCGGAGTGTGTGATGCAGTTTGCCCAGACAAGGGACTATATCCTGATCCGCCATATACAGGATACCATTCTTGCAAGTTATCTCAATGACATGAGTAAGTACAATAATCTGAATGAAATCAAGAAGACCAGGCTTGCCTATGACAATATTACCGTTCAGCTTTCGAAGAAAAATACGCGTTTTCAGTATAAGCTGATGAAAAAAGGAGGGCGGGCGTCTGAATTTGAGAATGCCATAGAATGGCTCTGTCTGTCCGGAATCGTATCACGGGTCTATAAGGTAGAGCAGATTAAAAAGCCTTTGGAAAATTATCGTGATATCGACGCTTTCAAGATATATGTTTCGGATTTGGGGCTGCTTTGTGCCAAGAAGGATCTGGCTGCCAATGATATTCTGTATATGGTGGAGGAATTGAACGATTTTAAGGGCGGTATGACGGAGAATTATGTCAATGTACAGCTCTCCATCAATGGTTACAATACTTACTATTGGGAGTCTGAGCGTGGTGCGGAGATAGATTTTGTTATTCAGCGTGACGGGCAGCTGATCCCGATTGAAGTGAAATCTGCCGATAATACCAGAGCAAAAAGTTTAAAGGTCTACATGGATACCTATAAGCCTGCATATGCCATCAAACTTTCTGCAAAAAACTTCGCATTTGAAGACAACAAAAAGATAGTGCCGCTCTATGCAGCGTTTTGCATCTGAATACGGCAGGTGAAGAATCATAGGCTGTCCGTAACGGCAAGGGTTTTTGAAACTTTCACACATTACAGCGATAGCAAACTAATCTGTTGACGATAAGCCATTTCTTGTATATAATAAATCGTATCACTGTATACAATTAAGAAAATGTACAAGAAGAAAAATTTGAGGAGGCTATTATGACAGGAAATACGCTGGGCTGGGTAATTGTGGCATTCGTGCTGTATTTACTCATGATGATCGCTATCGGAGCGCTCTACGCAAAGGGAAACAACAATTCCGAAGATTACTTTTTAGGAGGCAGAAAGCTGAACGGCTTCGTCGCTGCACTGTCCGCGCAGGCATCGGACATGAGTGGATGGCTGCTGATGGGACTGCCGGGAGCTATTTACTTAACCGGTGTCGGAGGTGACGGCTGGATCGCCATCGGACTTTTCATCGGCACGACGTTAAACTGGCTGTTCATCGCCACGAAGCTGCGCAGATATACGATCCGTGCTAATAATTCCGTGACGCTGCCGACTTATTTTGAGAACCGCTTCCATGATGAGAAGAAGGTATTGATGACGGTTTCTTCTATTACTATTGTAGTATTTTTCCTGGTATATTGCGCTTCCGCACTTTCTGCCGGCGGTCAGCTGTTTGAGTCCGTGTTCGGTATTGATTATCATGTGGCACTGACCATCGGTGCACTGGTAGTTTTGGTCTATACCTTCCTCGGCGGATTTACCGCGGTATGTGTGACAGACTTTATCCAGGGTATGCTGATGCTGGTCGGTATCCTGGCAGTACCGCTGTTCGCTTATCATTTTCTGACAACCGGCGGCACTACATTGTCAGCCGGTCTGGAAGCCAGCGGTGCCGACAGTGCCAACTTCCTGAATCTGATGAAGAACGGTGACGGCAGCAATAATATCGTCAGCGTGATCTCCGGTCTCGGCTGGGGACTGGGATATTTCGGAATGCCCCACATCCTGGTGAGATTTATGGCAGTCCGGGATGAGAAGGAAATGACTAAGTCCAAGGCTACTGCCATCAGCTGGGTAGCATTATCCCTGGGATTTGCAGTATTTATCGGTATTCTGGGCAGAGCTTATCTGCCGGAGCTGGTGAATGGCAATAATGAGAAGGTATTTATTGAGATGATCAAGAAAGTATTTACCGTGGAGATGCGTGCTCCGTTCATTGCAGGATTGTTCCTCTGTGGTATCCTGGCAGCGATCATGTCCACCGCGGATTCTCAGCTGTTGGTCAGCGCCTCCAGCGTAGCGGAAGATATCTTCAAGGGACTGCTCAAAAAGGATGCGGATGACAAGACGGTTATGAATCTGTCTCTTATACACATCTCCGAGCCCACGAGACTACGCTGCATCTCG
>OWJF01001046.1_pt1 | contig 12742 bp, 7 predicted proteins | sample 1732941 | NCBI WGS metagenome assembly OWJF01 (sample SAMN05065770, study PRJEB22554) | human gut metagenome | biome: ENVO:2100002; feature: ENVO:00000062; material: ENVO:00002003 | host: Homo sapiens | place: USA
CGCTTGCCCTGGGCTATGCGCTTGTTGGGCTTTCAGCCCGTTTGGAATTAAATCCAAAACTTTAGATATTTATAGTTGCCTACTAAACACGTATTAATGGGATATGTCAAAAACTCTGTATTTTGTTTTGTTATTCCATTCGTTTTTATAAATTTCTTATACTCAAGTATACAAATACATTTGCATTCTCTTCGCTTAATCGAAATTTTGCAGTAACTTTGCACAAAAATAATAAATTAAGCTTAATATATTTAGATGGAACAAAAGAATTTTAAGAGAACTACCGTTACGGCAGCTCTCCCTTATGCTAATGGCGGCGTACATATCGGCCATTTGGCAGGTGTTTATGTGCCTGCAGATATCTACGTTCGCTATCTCCGACTAAAGAAGAAAGAAGTTGTTTTTATTGGAGGTTCTGACGAGCATGGAGTGCCTGTTACTATCCGTGCTAAGAAAGAGGGTATCACCGTACAGGAGGTGGTAGACCGCTATCATAACCTCATTAAGAAATCGTTCGAGGATTTCGGTATTTCTTTCGATGTTTATAGCCGCACCACTTCCGACATTCACAACAAGTTTGCTTCTGACTTCTTCCGCACTCTCTATGATAAGGGCGTATTGGAGGAAAAGGTAGAGGAGCAGTTCTGCGATGAGGTAACAGGAGAATTCCTTACCGACCGCAACATCGTTGGCACATGTCCTCGCTGCGGTGCAGAAGGTGCTTATGGCGACCAATGCGAGAAGTGTGGCGCTACACTCTCGCCAGAGGAACTTATCAATCCTACAAACAAAAATAATCCAGGCCACGGTCTCGTGAAGAAGCCTACCAAGAACTGGTATCTACCATTGGGCAAATATCAGGATTGGCTCAAACAATGGATTTTGGAAGGTCACAAGGAGTGGCGCTCTAATGTATACGGACAATGCAAGAGCTGGCTCGACATGGATCTTCAGCCACGTGCTATGACTCGCGACCTCGATTGGGGTATTCCTGTGCCTGTAGAGGGTGCCGAGGGCAAAGTGCTCTACGTATGGTTCGATGCTCCTATCGGATATATCTCTAACACCAAGGAACTCTGCGATGCTCATCCTGAGAAGTGGGGCACATGGCAGAAGTGGTGGCAAGACCCAGAGACTCGTCTCGTTCACTTCATCGGCAAGGACAATATCGTGTTCCATTGCATCATCTTCCCTACTATGCTCAAGGCGCATGGCGACTATATCTTGCCAGACAATGTGCCTGCTAATGAGTTCTTGAATCTTGAAGACGACAAGATTTCTACATCACGCAACTGGGCAGTATGGTTGCACGATTATCTCGTCGACCTTCCTGGCAAACAGGATGTTTTGCGCTACGTACTTACTGCCAATGCTCCTGAGACCAAGGACAACAACTTTACATGGAAGGATTTCCAGGAGCGCAACAACTCTGAGCTCGTGGCTATCTATGGCAACTTCGTAAACCGCGCCTTGCAGCTCACCAAGAAGTATTGGAACGGCGTTGTTCCTGCTTGTGGCGAATTGCAGGAGGTTGACCAAAAGGCTATCGCTGAGTTCAAGGATGTGAAGGAGAAGGTTGAGCAGTATCTCGACGTATTCAAGTTCCGTGAGGCACAGAAAGAGGCTATGAACCTCGCCCGCATCGGCAACAGATATATCACAGAGTGTGAGCCTTGGAAGGTTTGGAAGACCGATCCTAAGCGTGTAGAGACAATCCTCAATATCTCGCTCCAGCTCGTTGCCAACCTTGCAATAGCTTTCGAACCTTTCTTGCCATTCTCTTCTGAGAAGCTCCGCAAGATGATCAATATGCCTAACTTTGAGTGGACACAGCTCGGCAGCACCGACCTCCTTAAGGCTGGCGACCAGCTTGGCGAACCAGAGTTGCTCTTTGAGAAGATTGAAGACGAGGTAGTAGAAGCACAGCTCAAGAAGCTTGCTGATACCAAGAAGGCAAACGAAGAGGCTTCATACCAGGCAGCACCTGTTAAGCCTGAGGTTAGCTTCGACGACTTCGAGAAGCTCGACATCCGTGTAGGTCATATCATCAACTGCGAGAAGGTTAAGAAGTCGAAGAAACTCTTGAAGTTTGCTATCGACGATGGCTCAGGCGTAGAGCGTACCATCCTCAGCGGTATCGCTGCCTACTATGAGCCTGAGCAGTTGATAGGCAAGGATGTATTGTTCGTTGCCAACTTTGCTCCTCGCAAGATGATGGGCATAGAGAGTCAGGGAATGATTCTTAGCGCTGTCAACTTCGATGGCAATCTTACAGTTACCTCACTCCTTGGCAAGGTAAAGCCAGGAAGCCAGGTAGGATAAAAATAAAAGGTTTTATTATTAATTAATGAGATATGAAGAAAATACTATCTTTAGCATTGTTGCTTATTGCGACATTCTGCGCTAATGCACAGATGCTCGATCCTGTTAAGTTCACATCGACACTAAAGACAGGAAATACATCAGAGGGTGAAATCATCTTCTCTGGTAAGATAGAGAAGGGTTGGCACGTGTATTCAACAGGCCTTGGTTCTGATGGTCCTGTGTCAGCATCGTTTAATGTCAATAAACTCGATGGTGTGAAGCTCGTTGGCAAACTTAAGCCTGTAGGCCACGAGATTTCAAACTTCGACCAGATGTTTGGCATGAACCTTAGATACTTCGAGCATAGCGTGAAGTTTGTTCAGAAGGTTAAGTTCACTAAGCCTAACTATACCATCAACGCCTACTTGGAGTTTGGCGCTTGCAACGACGAAAACTGTATGCCTCCTACCACCGTTGATATCAAGAAGAGTGGTAAGTCGCCTGCCATCGACGCTGATGCAGCTGCCGAAGCTGCTACTGCTGAGGCTCAAGACCAGACCGTTGCTGCCGACACCACAGCCGCTGCTGATAGCACCGTAGCTGCAGCTCCTATTGCTGTCGACAACAATCAGCTCTGGAAACCTGTAGTTAAAGAGCTTCAGGCTTTCGGTGGTACAGCCGATATTGCCAACCACTCATTGTTCTACATCTTCTTGATGGGACTCATCGGTGGTTTGCTCGCTTTGGTTATGCCATGTATCTGGCCTATTATCCCAATGACCGTAAGCTTCTTCTTGAAGCGTGCTAAGGATGATAAGAAGAAGGGTGTCCGCGACGCCGTTACCTATGGTATCTCTATCGTCATCATCTATCTTGCCTTAGGCATCTTGGTGACAGCAATCTTTGGTCCAAGCAAGCTCAACGAACTTTCTACCAATGCTGTATTCAACATCTTCTTGTTCTTGCTGTTGGTAGTATTCGCATTGTCGTTCTTCGGATGGTTTGAAATCAAGTTGCCAGATAGCTGGGCAAACTCTGTAGACACCAAGGCTTCTAATGCCACAGGCTTGATTTCTATCTTCCTCATGGCATTCACCCTTGTATTGGTATCATTTTCTTGTACAGCACCTATCATCGGCTTGCTGTTGGTAGAGACCGTTACTTCGGGCAACTGGATAAGCCCTGCCGTAGGTATGTTGGGCTTTGCATTGGCTTTGGCTTTGCCATTCACATTGTTCGCCATGTTCCCATCATTGCTCAAGTCGGCTCCTCGCTCAGGTTCTTGGATGAACACCATCAAGGTGGTATTGGGCTTCGTAGAGTTGGCATTTGCATTGAAGTTCTTCTCTGTTGCCGACCTCGCTTACGGATGGCACCTCCTCGACCGTGAGGTATTCCTCTCATTGTGGATTGTCATCTTCGGTGCTCTTGGCTGCTACCTCGTAGGCTGGTTGAAGTTCCGTACCGACGAGATTGGTGGCGAGATAGATCGTCCTATGCCTGTAGCATGTATCATGCTCGGCTTGTGCTCTTTGGCTTTCATGGTATATATGATTCCTGGTCTTTGGGGTGCTCCTTGCAAGGCTGTCAGCGCTTTCGCTCCTCCTGTCAACACTCAAGACTTCAACCTCAATACCAAGATTGTTGAGGCTAAGTATACCAACTATGAAGAGGGTATGGCTGCTGCTAAGGCTCAGGGCAAACCAGTATTGGTTGACTTCACTGGCTTTGGTTGTGTAAACTGCCGTAAGATGGAGGCTTCTGTATGGACTGACCCTCAGGTAGCTGATAAGCTTACTAAGGACTATATTCTCATCTCGCTCTTCGTTGACGATAAGACAAAGCTTGCTGAACCTATCGAGGTAGAGCAGAATGGTCAGAAGCGCACTCTTCGCACCGTAGGCGATAAGTGGAGCTATCTCCAGAGCTCTAAGTTTGGTGCCAATGCTCAGCCTTTCTATGTTGCTGTCGATGCCGATGGCAATCCTCTTACCGGAAGCTTCTCATTCAAGGAAGATGTTCCTGCATACCTCGACTTCCTCAATAAGGGACTTGAAGCTGCAAGAAAATAATCATCATGAAAACCATGTTTGACAACAATACAATAGACAGCATCCTATCTCTTATTAATAAAGAGGTAGTGCCAGCTGTAGGATGTACAGAGCCTATGGCGGTTGCACTTTGCACCGCCAAGGCTACTGAAATCCTTGGACGTAGACCAGAGAAAATCACCGTGATGCTTTCTGCAAATATGCTGAAAAATGCTATGGGCGTAGGCATTCCTGGTACTGGCATGGTTGGACTCCCTATAGCTATAGCCCTCGGTGCTATAGTCGGCAAGTCGGAATATAAGCTCGAGGTCATCCGCGACCTCACTCCTTCTACCCTCGCCATGGGCAAGGAATATATAGCAGAAGACAAGATAGACATCCGCCTTAAGGATGGCAATGTAGACAAACTCTATATCGAGGTTATCTGCGAAGGCTGTGGACATTCTGCAACAGCTATCATCACCACCAGCCACACCAACTTCGTTTATGAAGAAAAGGATGGCAATGTGGCTTACGACAAGCGTACTGCTGCAGGCGAAGTGGCTGAAGATGGCGACATCGCTCTCAATATGCGCATGGTCTACGACTTTGCTATGACAACACCTGTAGAGAAGCTCGCCTTCATCCTCAAAACTAAGGAGTACAATATGAAGGCTGCTGCCGAGAGTATCAAGGGCAACTATGGTCATTGCCTTGGCAAGACTATGGACCGTCCGCTTTCTCATGGTATCTTTGGCACAAGCATCTTCTCGAAGATGATTTCTCGCACCGCCCTTGCCTGCGACGCTCGTATGGGTGGCGCTATGATTCCTGTCATGAGCAATAGCGGTTCGGGCAACCAGGGCATCTGTGCCACAAACCCTGTGGCTGTGTTTGCCGATGAGAATGAGAATACCGAAGAAGAGCTCATCCGTGCTCTTACCCTTAGCCATCTCACAGCTATTTATATCAAGCAGAGCCTTGGCAAACTCTCAGCCCTCTGTGGTTGTGTCGTTGCCAGCATTGGTTCAAGCTGCGCCATCACCTACCTTATGGGAGGCGACTATCAGCGCATCTGCCACTCTGTAAAGAATATGATAGCCAACCTTACAGGTATGATTTGCGATGGAGCAAAACCAAGTTGTTCGCTTAAGATTTGTTCTGGCGTGTCTACAGCTCTTCTCTCAGCTCTCCTCAGCATGGAAGGCAAATATGTTTCTGAGGTAGAGGGTATCATCGATAGCGATGTCGATAAGTGCATCCACAACCTCACCAGCATTGGCAAAGAGGCTATGTGTGCTACCGACGACATGGTATTGAAGATTATGACAAGCAAATAGCCGTACGCTATTTTATTATATGACGAAAGCGTGAAGAGCATCCTGCCCTTCACGCTTTCGTCTTTTTTTATCTTATAGCAAACAGCGGAGGCTTGGTAAACAATATTTTTTGTGATGTCAACAACTTTTTAACTGAATTTCTTCATTTTTCTTAAAATTTGCTGTAACTTATCATGCGAATTCGCTATACTATATATAAAGGTATAGCAAAATAAAGAAGCTAATGGACCCATTATTTCTACTACAGTTTGCATGTTTAATATTCATGCTCATCAATGCCTTCATCGTGGCAGTCTCTCATCTGCATGTAAGATGGGAGAACAAGCGGTATGAGCATTCACGCTGGATGATAGTTGCCGCCATGGTAGGACTGGCGATACAATATGCTATGCAGATGGCTTTCAGATTCCGTGCTACTCACGATGATATTGGTGCCGTCATCAACATTGTTATCTATACTCCCTGTTTCTCGCTTATTTCTATGGCTATCTTCAACATAGAGACCACCCGTGCCAACAGCAGGAAGATGAATCTTGTGTGTGGTGGCATTTGGGCAGCCATCCTCATAGTTTTTTGCGTAGGCATCAGTCTCCATCATAGCCTGTATATCAAAGAAGGGCTATATATTATGCTTGCATTGTTTTGCGTAAGTGTAGCCTACAGTATATCCATGATAGCGCGTGAGATGATAAGGCGTAAGAATATGCTTGAGACAATGGCTGCAACAGACATGTTGCCCTATGTGAGATATTCGCGTGCCAGCGTATTCATTCTCTGTCTTTCATTTCTCATTATGCCTGTTGCCATCCTCTCCACCACCTTATTATATATAATAGGTCCGATGGTGTTGGTAGCCTTGCTGTTCTTCAATCTCACGTTTATAGCTCTCGGCAGCCACTACATTCCTACCGAAGAACTCCTTGACAAAGAAGAGGAAAACAACGAGCCTGCGAAAACTGCTGCAGAATCTTTATACCCACAACTCTCGGCAGAGAGCAGAAATAAGATTCAAAAAAGTCTTGATGAATGGTGTGAGCATTTGGGATATAAGGATACTACTGTGAATATGCTCACCCTCTCTCGCTCGCTTGACATCTCTAAAGATGATCTGTCAGCCTTCTTCGACCAGTGCCAGAAGTCTACATTCAGACTTTGGCTCAGCGATATTCGTTTCAATGCTGCAAAGAAGATGATGTCGGAATATCCTGACTATAGCAACGACATCATTTCTGCCGAATGTGGCTTCTCTTCCCGCACCTATCTCTACCGCCTTTTCAAAGAAAAAGAAGGTTGCACTCCTACCGAATGGAGAGATAAACAGACAGTATAATCTTTTTTGCTTTGTCCCACACGGATACCGCAGAGAACACTGATTTTTTTAAAGACCACGATATTTGTTTTTTAAGACCACGAGATTTGTTTTTTTTAAGAACACGATATTTGTTTTTTAAGAACACGATATTTGTTTTTAAAGACCACGAGATTTGTCGTAGACCCACTGACCAACGGGAAGTAATCATGCGAATCTACCGAATATAGATAAATCTCAAGCAAGAAACTCCAGCTAAAGAGCCCATCGGGCTCATTCGTGCGATTCGGAAGATTCGTGTTCGTAAAAACCGCAAGCAGTTCGTGTTTTTAAAAGAACACGAATCTTTCGAATCTACCGAATGTGGATTAAACCTTCAAGCAAGAAACTCCAGCTAAAGAGCCCATCGGGCTCATTCGTGCGATTCGGCTTATTCGTGTTTGTAAAATCTCCAGCAGTTCGTGTTTTTTTAAGACCACGAATCGTGCGAATCTACCGAATCTTATATATTAAAATTCAAGCAGGAGACTCCTGCTTCAGAGCCCATGGGCTCATTTGTGTTATTTGGCTTATTCGTGTTCGTAAAATCTCGAGCATTTCGTGTGTTTTTTTAAGAACACGAATCGTGCGAATCTACCGAATATAGATAAAATTCAAGCAAGAAACTCCAGCTTCAGAGCCCATCGGGCTCATTCGTGTTATTTGGCTTATTCGTGTTCGTAAAATCTCGAGCTGTTCGTGTTTTTTTAAGAACACGAATCGTGCGAATCTACCGAATTTTATATATTAAAATCTCAAGCAAGAAACTCCAGCTTCAGAGCCCATCGGGCTCATTCGTGCGATTCGAATTATTCGTGTTCTAAAAAATAGCAGTTCGTGTTCGTATAATCTCCAGCAGTTCGTGTTTAGCTTCAGAGCCCAGCGGGCGCAAATATGTGTTGTCAGTGCTATCCGTGTGCGACATAATGAAATATTTGGTAATGCTTTCGCTCCAGAAAATCCTTTACGTTTTATTCTTAGTATCTGTTAGCATGCTCATTTATATTAGTTGCTATGCTGATTTATATTAGTTGCTAATTGGTAGCTAACTATATTACTCTTTCGTTCAACAGGGGCTGAACGGTCAAGTATCTTAAGATAAATTGCAAAGTATGTTATCTTCTACGACCGTTCAGCCCCTGTTGAACGAAAGGCGCAGTTAATATGGTGTTTTAGCGAAGTAGATTAAAAGGGGTGGGGAAAGTATGAAGCATTTTAGTGTTTAATGTTTAGCGGAACAGCAAAACGGCAAGTCTTATCAGGTGTAGAAACTATGATTCATCTACCGCTAAAATCTATGCTCAACAGTTAAAATGTGTTTAAAAGGGTGTCTACTTCCTATGAAGTAGACACCTAAAACATAGGAAGTAGACACTTTGACAGGGGAAGTAGACACCTTTTTTGATTTTAAAACACTAAATTTGCGACATGATTGAAATATTAGAAACCATGCCAGACATAGAATTGGCTCTACTCATCATTGGGGTTTTTGCACTCATTTTAGGCATCGTTTTAGGTTATGCCATGATACATGAGTATAAGATGCATCTTGAGGAACATCGGAAGACTCGCTTCAGCTTTTTAGATTTCATCAAGATGGGACATTTTTATATTTTCTTGTTCTTTGGAACCTTATTCATCATGCTGGCAAATCTATTATATTTCTTAGAATAATCCTTGACATACCTTCCTGCTGTATGTGAAGACAATTCAGAACTGTTACTTACATAGTTAATTAAACAATACAACAAAAATATGAAACAGAAACAAGTACACAAATCGAATTGGCTATTCACGATGTTGCTGCTCGTGATGGCTATCCTCATGCCTTATGGGGGGGCATGGGCACAAACGCAGCCTTCCAAAGGTGATGGCGAAGTAGACAATCCTTACATCATCACCACAGCTGAGGAGTTGGCGTGGTTCCGCGATCAGGTGAATAGCGGAAACAATTTTATCAGCGCAAAGATATCAGAAGATGTTGAGGTCATTGACATGAGTACAGTATGTCATGCGGAAGATAAGTCACAAAACTTAATAGAAAAGAGCTGGGAGCCTATTGGAAAGAATGATTACGGATACCAATACCAGGGTACTTTCGATGGAAATGGAAAGACCATCACCAACCTTTATATCAATGCAAGCCAGAATAATGTGGGGCTTTTCGGTTATACCTATGAAGGTACAATCAAGAACCTAACTTTTGAGTATGCAAATGTGACGAATACGGGAGTTTTCACAGGATTTTTGGTTGGTTATGCAAATACAAGCAAACTTCAAAATATCAAAATATCAAATACTTGCCAGATGAAAGGAGGTAAAGATACTGGTGGTATTGCAGGTTATCTTACATATGCTAACGCCTACAACTGCGTGAACTACGCCACGGTACAAGGAAATTATAGAGTCAGCGGTCTTTTTGGCTACTGTTCTAACAAAGAGCGGTCCATAACCACCTGTGCCAACTATGGAAATGTAACGGCAACAAGTACGGATGCAGGTGGCTTGGTTGGCTATTTCGTCAGTGGAACGATCCAAGACTGCGCCAACTATGGAGATGTAAAAGGTACAGAGCGTGTTGCTGGCATGGCAGGTTATGTAAGCAAAGGCAAGATACAGAACGTGTTCAGCTATGGCAACATCAGTGTCACAAACAAAACACAAAGGGTAGGCATGGTTTTTGGCAATTCTTATTTGGGGGCTACTGAAGGCATGGTGGCATACTATAGTGGCGCAAAGCTGACTGTAAACGGTCAAGAACAAACTGTAAAAGCCTTCGGAAATGGCAAGCCTTCAGAAGATAACGCAACAGGATTTACAGAAGCCCAGTTGAAAAGCGGTTTTGTTGCCTATCAGCTCCAGCAAAATGCTTCGAGCGGAGCGAAATGGGGACAAAATCTGGCTAATAATGGAGACATCTGTCCTGTCATTGGTTCGGAACATCAGGTTTATGCTGACAATCTGACTTTAAATTGCAAAACCTATGAGATGATGACGGGTAGTTTCACCAACAATCTTACCAGTTCCACAATCAAGTATCAACACGGAACGACAAATCACCACGATGCAACAAACGCTACTTGCACAGAGGCGGCAACCAAGGAATATTGGCAATGCCAGGACTGCCAAAGGACATATTCCGACAGCCAATTGACAGTGGAATTGACTGATGTAACGGACGCAGAGCATCCTGCCCTTGGACACAACTACAATGAGGATGGCTATTGCACCCGTTGCAAGCATTATTTGGCTGTGAAGCCTTCAGAGGAAAATGGGGTGTACCTGATAGCCAAACCTTGCCACTTGGCTTGGTTCCGCGACTATGTGAACGGAACTATTGTGGACGAAAGCGAAGTAGCTGGAACTACTCACCCTTCAGCATCTGCCATGTTGACTGCGGATATCGATCTAAAGAACTACTGCCATGCGGCTGAAGACGGCAAGGAACTCTTGAGTTGGATTCCGATAGGCAATGACAATAATAGGTGGAAGGGAAATATGGACGGTCAGGGACATACCATCTCCAATCTCTATATCAAGACAGCACAAGACTATGTGGGGCTTTTCGGCTATACTGACGGTGCGACTATCCAAGACCTTACCTTTGACTATGCCAAGGTGGAGAATGTGAGCACAACAACTACATATGATACCGGTATCTTGGCAGGACATGCATACGGGGATTCTCCATCACATATAAAGGGCATTAAAACCACAGAGAATTGTACTGTAATAGGACAAGAAGATACTGGCGGTATCGTTGGATTTGCCTATATAAATCTCGAAAACTGCGAGAATCACTCCTGCGTGAAGGGTGCGTACTATGTTGGCGGAATTGCTGGTTCTAGCGCTGAAAAAAACATCAAGCGCTGCACCAATTATGGAACCGTTGATAACGATGGCAGATATATTGGTGGAATCATAGGTAATGCTTATGGAACAAGTATCGAAGATTGCGCCAACTATGGCAAGATTACAAATAAAGGTTGGTATGCCGGTGGCATAGCAGGAGAAACTACTAACAGCAGTATCCAGAATGTGTTCAGTTATGGAGATGTGACGAATACATATGACAATCCAGGAATCATTATAGGTCAAGTAAACGGTACACTAACCGCAAAGGGCATTATAGCTTACAACAAGGAGGCATTGCTAAATAATTCATCTGAGAACATCAAAATAGTTGGTGAGGGAAGTCTGACTTTCGAAGACGGAAAGGTAGAAGCTGACGTGGTCAAGTCTTTCACCAAACAGCAGATAAAGAGCGGTGAGGTGGCATGGCTGCTGAATGGTTCCACATCTGTTCCTACCGAAGGAAGCACCTTGACATGGTATCAGAAGTTGGGCGAGAATGCTTATCCTGTACTGATAGCTGCTGAGGGCAATACAGTATATCATGGTTCATTCCGTTACTGCGATGGAACGACTTCCTCATATAGCAACAGTTCTTCTGATAGTGAATTAATTCACGTAGCATCTGCCACTTTAACCAGTCCTGAGTTCGACTCAGCCAAGCTCATCTATCACATGGGCTGCCGCAACGAAGGCTGCACTCTTCATAAGTATTTCGCTGATGCAGATGGAACACTGGAGGCTACAAAGGAAAAAGATGGCAAATTCTATGTCGAGGGACTGAAGCTTACTGATGCCTCTACAGCCATCAACACCCAGGCTCAGTTCGTGGTGAAGAACCTTCAGTATAGCCGTCAACTCAAAGAGGGACAGACGGGTTATGCATCGCTCTGTCTTCCTTTCGACATTAATGTCGCTGACATCATTGGTGCAGAGGAGTGTTATTCTGTGGGAGACATGATGATTCACTTGACTGCGAATGATGGAAAATTTGTCAATTATATCTTGATGCTCGATAATCCTACATCCATCGCGGCTGGCAAGCCAATGATAGTCAAACTCAGTGAAGGAAACGAGGCTAAGACTCTGGTTGCTAAAACACAGGATGTGGAGTATAGCGCCAACTTCTATAAGAATCCAGCAGCCAAGTCGCTGACCCTTAGAGACTGGAATGGCAATTCTCCTTTCATGCCTATTTGTCATGATCTGGCAAGTGCCTCAACAGGTGGTGTTTTCACTACCACTACTCTGGAAGATGGTAGTTATAGTTTGCGTACTGATGGTAAGTTTGGTATGCACACAGGCAATTTGTCACCTTATCGCATGTATCTGAACATTCAGAAATCACAGTCGGCTCCTTATGGTGTCATGGTGTTCAGCATCGGATTGCCAGACGACAGTTCTACTACAGGTATCCGCATTATAGGTACAGTAGATGACATGCAGTCGGGTTCTTCTGTCAAGTCATCTGCCATCTATACCTTAAATGGTCAGCGCGTAAAGGGAACACCTGGCAAGGGTATCTATATCAAGAATGGCAAGAAATTTATTGTTAAATAATTAAACAACAAAAAAATATGGAAAAGAAAGAATATTTGTCACCGACTATTCAGATCGTTGAAATGGAAAGTTGCTGCATCTTAACAGGAAGTGAAAAGGACAATACAGGTGAGTATGGTCCAGGAGCTGTAATTACCTCTCCAGAGTATCCTGGTGAGGGTGCGTAATATTACGCTTCTGATTCTAACATAAGTAAGGGGTGCAAACAGCATAATGCCGTTTGCACCCCTTAGTTGTGAATTATCGTCAGTTGTGTTGCAGCTTTTTAATCTTTCAAGCATCCGATAGGAACCACAAATACACCATCT
>OWJF01001049.1_pt1 | contig 12732 bp, 10 predicted proteins | sample 1732941 | NCBI WGS metagenome assembly OWJF01 (sample SAMN05065770, study PRJEB22554) | human gut metagenome | biome: ENVO:2100002; feature: ENVO:00000062; material: ENVO:00002003 | host: Homo sapiens | place: USA
GAGATGCAGCGTAGTCTCGTGGGCTCGGAGATGTGTATAAGAGACAGATTACAAGCAGTTAATAACTTTATTGGATTATAATTTTTGCATTTAATTAGAGTCAGCGGTGGTCTTGAGTTCGTGAGAACTCGAGACCATTATTTTGTTTCTATGGTTAATGCTTAATCCTATGTAATTTGTATATAGGCAAAATTCTTTACGGGGGGGTAATATGTAATGTAATAAATTGTTCATATTGGTTCATTCTTAGGTTTTTGAACAATAGTTAAAAGAGATTAAACGATGATGAAAAAAGTTGGCAGTTCGTCAAATTTTGTATATCTTTGTAATTGTTAACGCTACAGTTCCTCATAGGGATAGAGTAGGCTACAAAGTAGATCTTGCAATAGCTCTGCGTTATAGGTCTCTATCGTATAACCTTTAAAAACTCCAAACCCTAATTCAAATTATAAACTCGATACTAATTCTCTGACTATGCTGCAAGTTTTCATAAATTCTCGATCTGGTTTCGCTGTTATCAATCTTGAAAAGGTGGTTTACCTTAAAGCTGACGGCAATTATACAGACTTTTATTTCAATGATGGTAAGACAAAGACGCATTTGTCTACTCTTTCATCGTTTCTCACAGATATTGAGACAGCATATGCTGATGCTAATATTCCTTCGCCTTTCTTCAGAATGGGACGAAGTTATATTATAAACACGGAGTATGTGTCTTCGGTCAACATACTAAATGGTGTGTTGACTTTCGAATCAGATATCATAAAACCAATCGTTTCGAACAAAGCTAATCTTCGTTCGCTTCGCGACTTTTTGGTAGAAAAGTATAAGTCGCAGATGCATAAATAATTCAAACCAAGAATATTGTTTCAAAAATGCAACAGGCTTCGTTAGCAATCGAAGCCTGCTTCGATCGCCAACGAAGCAGGCTTCATCGGTCAATGAAGCTTACTTCATTTTTTTGAGGTTTTATAGAAGAAATTCCTCGTAGTTATCTCTTGTTACGACCTTGAATTCTGCATCAGGATATGAGCGAGCAAAACTCAACGGGACTGTAGCCTTGCGCTTAGGATTCCATTTGAATTCAAAGGCAGAGATTTTGCCATCTATATCCTCTATGTAGTCTATTTCTTGCTTGGCACTTGTTCGCCAGAAATAACTTTGTGCATATGACTTTTCATATTTTAATTTCTTTATTCGCTCAGATATAATATAGTTTTCGAATAAAGCCCCCGTATCTAAACGTGCCTCAGGCTCTTGATAATTTCCTATAATAGCATTTCTGATGCCACAGTCCCAGAAGTAAATCTTACGAGCAAACTTTAATTCGTTTCTTAGATTTCTGCTAAATGAACCTAATCTGAAGATGATGTATGACTGTTCCAATAATTGCACATAGCTTTCTACAGTCTTAGGGTCAATACCACAGGTTTGAGCTAATTCATTATACGACACCTCTGAGCCTATCTGATAAGCTAAAGCTTGAAGCAGTTTTACTAATTTCTCGCTCTTCTTTATCTTGTCAAACATCAATATGTCTTTGTATAGGTAGCTATCTGCCAATTCGTTTAGTACTATGCGCTCATCGCCTATGTTGTTAACAACATCAGGATAGCTGCCATAGATTAAACGGTGAGTCAACAATCTTTTCTCTTCTAATAAGCCATTGTATTCAACAAGTTCGGCAAATGATAAAGGAAACATGTAGTACTCAAACTTTCTACCAGTTAATGGCTCTCTAACTTTATTTGATAAGTCGAAAGATGAACTTCCTGTAGCAAAAACTTGAACGTTTGGAAAGTTGTCTGTTATCAGTTTTATTCCTATGCCTATATCCGTTATTCTCTGTGCCTCGTCTATAACAACGATATTATTCTTTCCGATAATAGCTTTTAGTCTTGTGGATGAAATGTTTTCAAATAGATTTCTGATATCTTGCTCATCACCATTCATCCATAGCACGTCTTCACGCTCTTTAAGCATATTCTTTAGCATGGTGGTCTTGCCCACCTGTCTTGCTCCAAACACGATGATGGCTTTACCTTGTCCCAACCGTTGTTCTATGGCTTTCTGTAATAATCGCTCTATCATAGTTTCATTTCTTTTTGGGGTTAATTTCTATTCTTTATCATCCTTGTAGCTATTTCTTAGCACATTGGTTGATGCTGCAAAATTAAATATATTTGGAACGTAATCCAAAAATATTGCAATATTTAAGGAATTTGAGGGCTCACCCGATAAACATTGGGGAATATTGATTACAACCAGTTAGGTAAGACTTTGCCTTTGTCTTTTATTATGTCGCACACGGATAGCACAGAGAAAGCGGATTTTTGAGCCCTGTGGGCTTTGCTTCTGCTTGCGCTCCTTGCTTGAAATTTAATTAACATTCGGTAGATTCGCTATATTCGTGTTCTTTTAAACACAAACTGCTGATTTTTTTAGAACACGAATAATCCAAATCGCACGAATGAGCCCTATGGGCTCTTAAGCTTGAGTTCCTTGCTTGCGTTTTTAATCAAGATTCGGTAGATTCGCTATATTCGTGTTCCTTTAAACACAAACTGCTGATTTTTTTAGAACACGAATCATCCAAATCGCACGAATGAGCCCTATGGGCTCTGCTGCTTGCGTTTCTTGCTTGAGATAATCAACATTCGGACGATTCGCTATATTCGTGTTCTTTTAAAACTCAAGTGCTTCGTGTTTCATCCCCAAGCAACAAGGACCAGAGGTCCTAAAAATCCGTGCTATCGGTGCTATCCGTGTGGGACAAAACATAAGCAAGTCTTAGCAGTCCCCAAGATTTATCTGGTGAGCCGATTTGAGCTTGTGTAGAGCTTAAATAAAAAAAGAGTTGCACCATTTCACAATGGCACAACTCGGCAAACTTAAACAACCAATAAAAGAAATAGATTGTCTCTATTTTATTTAATACATGGGCTTAAACCATTTTTTATATATGGGTCAAACCATTTATATATAGGTTATACCATATATTATATATTGATTTACCCCGGCACAATTCATTATTTTTTTTGTTGTGATACTTTAACCACTATCTTATGAACAAGAGTTCACGATACTTAGGCAATGTCCAAAGCTCGTCGGCAACGATGAGCTCGAGCTTGTCTATCTGATAGCGTATGTCAGCCATTTTTGGTTCCACGGTGTCGTGGTATGCAATGGCCTTGTCGTGTTCGCTCTCTATCTTGTTGGCAACCTTACGAGCAGATACCAATTCCTCAACGAAACGCTCTATCTTCTCTGTACGCTCAGCAATCTCGCGGATAATCTTCATATTACGAGCTGTAAGAGCCTTGCCCTCTTCGGCACCAAAGATTTCCATCATGCCCTCTACGTTCTTTGCCAACTGGCTCTGATAGTGAGTAGCAACAGGGATGATATGGTTCATAGAGAGGTCGCCCATAACGCGTGCCTCGATCTGAATCTTCTTAGTGTATGTTTCCCATTTCACCTCGTTGCGAGCTTCAAGCTCAGGGCGCTTCATCACGTTCATCGATTCAAACATCTTGATGCTGTCTTCGTCGAGATAGCGCTCGAAGATAACAGGGCAGCTCTTCTCGCAGTCCAAACCACGACGCTTAGCTTCCTCAACCCATTCGTCGCTATAGCCATTGCCATCGAAATGGATAGGCTTGCAAGTCTTAAGGTCGTCGCGAATGATGTCGATGATGGCGCTAACCTTGTCTTCACCCTTGGCGATGAGAGCATCTACGCGAGTCTTGAAGTCGGTCAATGCTTCAGCAACAGCTGTGTTCAGAACTATCATTGCACTTGCGCAGTTAGCCTCAGAACCAACGGCACGGAACTCGAAGCGGTTGCCAGTAAAGGCAAATGGAGATGTACGGTTGCGGTCGGTGTTATCGATGAGCAACTCAGGAATCTCTGGAATATCAAGCTTCATGCCCTGCTTGCCAAGCATTGTGAAGAGATCCTTCTTGTCGCTTGATGCAATATGATCCAAGAGCTCTGTAAGCTGTTTGCCAAGGAAGCTTGAGATGATTGCTGGAGGTGCCTCGTTGGCTCCAAGACGATGAGCGTTGGTAGCACTCATGATAGAAGCCTTCAAGAGTCCGTTGTGACGATATACACCCATCAATGTCTCTACAATGAAGACTACGAAACGAAGTGTATCTTCAGGAGTCTTGCCAGGACCATGGAGCAATACGCCTGTATCGGTAGAAAGGCTCCAGTTGTTGTGCTTACCAGAACCGTTGATACCATCGAAAGGCTTTTCGTGGAGCAAAGCACGGAAACCATGCTTGCGAGCCACCTTCTTCATAAGGCTCATCAAGAGCATGTTGTGGTCAACGGCAAGGTTGCATTCCTCAAAGATAGGAGCAACCTCAAACTGGTTAGGTGCAACCTCGTTGTGGCGAGTCTTGCAAGGAATACCAAGTTCAAGAGCACGAATCTCAAGGTCTTTCATGAAAGCCTGCACACGCTCAGGGATGGTGCCGAAATAGTGGTCTTCCATCTGCTGGTTCTTAGCAGAATCGTGACCCATAAGGGTGCGACCTGTAAGTACAAGGTCTGGACGTGCAGAATACAAGCTTTCGTCAACGAGGAAGTATTCCTGTTCCCAACCCAAGTTGCTATGTACCTTCTTTACGTCAGGATAGAAATAATGACAAACCTCTGTGGCAGCGATGTTCACGGCATGCAAAGCACGAAGCAATGGAGCCTTGTAGTCGAGAGCCTCGCCAGTATAAGAAATGAAGATTGTAGGTATACAGAGAGTGTCGTCGATGATGAATATTGGAGATGTAGGATCCCAAGCTGAATATCCACGAGCCTCGAAGGTGTTGCGGATACCACCCGATGGGAAACTTGAAGCATCAGGCTCCTGCTGAACGAGCAGTTTGCCAGAAAACTCTTCAATCATTCCACCCTTGCCATCGTGCTCAATGAAAGCATCATGCTTTTCAGCAGTACCCTCGGTAAGAGGCTGGAACCAGTGAGTATAGTGTGTTACACCATTCTCATCTGCCCACTGCTTGATACCCTTAGCCACAGCGTCGGCGATAGAACGGTCGAGAGTGGCGCCATTGTCGATAACGTCTACAAGTTTCTCGTAGACATCACGTGGCAGATACTTGTACATCTTGGCACGGTTGAAAACATTCTTTCCGTAATACTCTGAAGGGCGCTCTACTGGCGCAATCACGTCGAGGGGTTTCTTCTTGAAAGCCTCGGCTACAACCTCAAATCTTAAATTTGCCATAGTTGTTTAAATTTTGGTTTGTTGTGTTGTTATTTGTGTTTGTGTTGTTGTTATCTCTATCGTTATCCACGATTCTCCTATTGAAGGAAGCGGATTGCTTTATGGCTGCAATGTGAAACCAAAGAGCAGATAAGCCTTTTCTGTAGATGGGTTTGCAGAGATGCCTGCGAATACAGGTACAGAGAACGAATCTGTAATCTTCAAGTCCTTAGTAGCCTTGAGCGAAACATTTGTTACTGCGAAGCCGTTGGCATCAGCATAGAAAGATGAAGCAAAAGGCACAGCTCCAACAGCTGCTGTCCAGTCGCATCCACCAAACTTGAATGGTGCACTAACCTCTACGTATGAAGAATAGGCACGGTCGCCATCTGTGTTGAAGCCGTCGTTGCCAGCAAAGTTGGTATACCACTGAATGGCTACTGGTCCGAAATCGTAGCCAATGTTGGCTTCGAATACATGGCTTGTCTTGTGAGCATCATAGACAAAGTAGCGAGTGTTAGGTGTGTTGAACCAATAGTCGGTGATGCCGATATTGAAACCACCTACAGAGTAAGCTGCTGTGAGGTCAAACTCCTTAGTGTCTGAAGGTTCGCTGAGACCAATGCTTCCCCATGCTGTGAGCGAGAATCCCTTGTAGGCTACACCCAATGTAGGCTGCAATGAAACATTACCCAATTCCTGACCACGCCAGATGTACTGATTAACTACATCAGCTGCTACTGTTGTCTCTACGTTGTCCTGAGCATTTGTTGCTGCGATGGAAGCAAAGGCTGCCAATGCCACCATGCTTAATCTTTTTACCTGTTTCATGTCTTTAAAATTTGTGTTTGTGTTGTTGTATGGTGTATTTAATTCTTCACTCTTCACTCTTCACTCTTATAGTCTCGCTATCCTGCTCATTGCTTCTACTACATCTTCGCGGTTGCCGAAGGCTGTGAGTCGGAAATATCCTTCGCCGCTTGGACCAAAGCCTACACCAGGTGTGCAGACAACGCCTACCGAATATAGCATCTTGTCGAAGAACTTCCAACTTGGTATGTTGTCGGGAGTCTTTACCCACAGATAAGGAGCATTCTTTCCGCCATATACCTTGTAGCCAAGCTTAGAGAGCGTGTCGTGCATAATCTTTGCATTCTGCATGTAGTAGTCGATGGTCTCCTTGACCTGCTGTTTGCCTTCAGGAGTATATATTGCTTCGGCAGCACGCTGGCTGATATAGCTTGTACCATTAAACTTGGTGCTCTGTCGGCGATCCCAGATATGGTTGAGGTCAACCCTTGTCTTGCCATCGAGGGTTATTGCTGTAAGTTCCTTTGGAATAACTGTATATCCACATCTCACACCAGTGAAGCCTGCTGTCTTGGAATAGCTTCTGAACTCTATTGCCACCTTGCGAGCACCCTTTATCTCGTAGATAGAGTGGGGAATATCATCATTCTGGATGTAAGCCTCGTAGGCTGCATCATAGAATATTATTGCATCATTGTGTATGGCATAGTTTACCCATTTGCGCAACTCCTCTTTAGGCAACACGGTGCCAGTAGGGTTGTTAGGATAGCAGAGGTATATCATGTCGACCCTGTGGTCAGGAAGTTGAGGTATGAAATTGTTCTCTGCTGTGCAAGGGAAGTAAGTTACGTTGCTCCATTTTCCCGAATCATCTCTTACTCCTGCACGACCTATCATAACGTTGGAGTCGATATATACAGGATAAATAGGGTCGGTGACACCGATGGAGTTGTCCCATCTTACTATCTCTTGGATGTTTCCTGTGTCGCTCTTTGCACCGTCGTTGATGAAGATCTCGTTAGCATCAAGACGTATGCCACGAGGGGCATAGTCGTGTTTTATTATTGCTTCGCGCAAGAAGTCGTAGCCTCTCTCTGGACCATAGCCACGGAATGTAGCTTTCGATGCCATCTCGTCAACGGCTTTGTGCATAGCGTTTATCACTGCCGGACATAAAGGTCGGGTTACGTCACCGATACCAAGGCTTATCACCTTTTGGTTTGGTTTTGAAACCTTGTAGGCATTCACCTTTTTGGCAATATCTGCGAACAAATAGTTGTTCGAGAGTTTCAGGAAATGTTCGTTTACTAATGCCATATTTCTTTTATTTATTTGGTTGTTTGTGTCTTCTCTATCTCGCCCTCAAACACGAACTCTGCTGGACCTGTCATATATATATGGTTGTCAGCTTCGCTCCATTCTATGTTGAGAGTGCCGCCATCCATCACGATGTTGCTATGGCGTTTTGCTCTGTTTGTTACCGATGCTGCCACTGCTGTAGCACAAGCACCAGTGCCGCAAGCCATTGTTACTCCGCTTCCGCGTTCCCACACCCTTGTGCGGATATCGCCATTTGGCTTTACTTCGGCAAACTCTATGTTGCAACGCTGAGGAAATGCAGGATGGTGTTCCAATATACTTCCGTATTTCACTATGTCGAGATGTTCAACATCGTCTACGAAGATTACGTAGTGAGGATTGCCCATCGAAACGAAGGTCCCTTTGAATGTGCGGAACTCAGCTTTTACGGTATCACCGAGTGCAGCATCAAACTGCTCGCTACATTGCAACCTTGGCTCAAGCATATCTACTGTTACCGACTTTACTGTCGTGTTGCCATCTGGTTGTGACTCAAGATGCAACTTTAGGATCTTTATTCCTGAAAGAGTTTCAAGTCGGATGGTGTCGCTGGTGGTGATACCTTTTTCATATAAGTATTTGCCAATACATCTACTGGCATTGCCACACATCATGGCTTCCGAACCATCGGCATTGAAAATGCGCATCGAGAAGTCTGCCTTTGCACTGTCGGTAGGCTTACCTATTAGCACTAAACCATCGCTTCCGATGCCTGTATGAGGGGCGCTCCATTTGCGAGCTGCCTCGCTGGGGTCTTCTATATTATGTAATAAGGTGTTGACGTATATGTAGTCATTGCCAGCCCCGTGCATCTTTGTGAAGTGTATTGTTTGTGCCATATTGTATAGCCTTTCTTTGTATTTGTGTCGTTTTGTTTGTTTCTGCTGCAAAGGTAAGTCAATTTGTTGATAATTCAATAAGAATATTGTTAATATGTAGAAAGAAAATAAGGAAAATGTCAATTTGAAAGCAGAAACGTTTAATTTGCTTTCAAGTTGAAACTTAATGAGCTTTTAGCAATATCAAGTGTAAGTGCTTAAAGAAATATGATAGCAAAACGATATAAATCTCTTGTGAATGTTGGCATATTGTCGTACTTTTGCAGCGGAAACATAACAAAATGATATGTAAATACAGAAATAGAGATACATATAAACATGTTATTAATAAGAAAAAGGAGAGGTTAACATGAAGAAAATTGAAGCTATCATCCGCAAGACAAAGTTCGATGACGTGAAGGAAGCCTTGTTGGCAGCCGACATCGAGTGGTTCTCTTACTATGATGTAAGAGGTGAGGGAAAGATGCGCCAGGCAAGAATCTATCGTGGCGTGATGTATGATACCAGTTCTATTGAGCGTGTGTTGCTCAACATTGTTGTACGCGACAAGAATGTGGAGAAGACCGTAGCCGCTATTACGAAAGCTGCACAGACTGGTGAGATAGGAGATGGCAGAATCTTCGTCATTCCTGTAGAAGACACCGTCAGAATTAGAACTGGCGAGCGTGGCGACATCGCCTTGTATAATGCAGAGCAAGAAAAGTAGATCGCATAGCGTTTATATTTAACAGTCAACGCCAAGAGCGTTTTCAGGATTTAATCAACAACAACACAAACACAAATTTTTACGACTATGACAATACAGGATTTAAGTATATCGTTAGATACCGTATGGATGCTATTGGCAGCCATGTTGGTGTTCTTTATGCAGCCAGGTTTTGCACTCTGCGAGGCAGGTTTTACACGTAGCAAAAACACCGCGAACATATTGTTCAAGAACTTTGTCGACTTCATGTTCGGTTCACTTCTCTTTTGGCTCGTAGGCTTTGGCTTCATGTTTGGAAGCGATGGTCAGGGCTTTATCGGAATGCCACATTTTGGCGATTTCTCATTCTATACTCATCCAGCAGGCTTGCCAACCGAAGGCTTCCTCATTTTCCAGACTGTGTTCTGTGCAACATCAGCAACCATAGTTTCAGGAGCAATGGCTGAGCGCACTAAGTTTTCTATGTATTGCGTATATTCAGTATTTATTTCGTTGCTCATCTATCCTATCTCAGGTCACTGGACATGGGGTGGCGGCTGGCTTTGCAATGGAGAAGCAGGCAGCTTTATGATGGATACCTTTGGCTATGCCTTCCACGACTTTGCTGGTTCTGCTATCGTTCACTCTGTAGGTGGTGTGCTTGCTTTCGTTGGTGCTATTGCACTTGGTCCACGTCTTGGCAAATATGGTAAGGATGGCAAGAGCCGCGCTATTCCAGGTCACAACCTCATGGCAGCATCTCTTGGTGTATTCATCCTCTGGTTTGGCTGGTTCGGTTTCAACCCTGGTTCACAGCTTGCAGCATCAGGCGAAGTAAACAGAGTTGCTATCTCACACGTATTCCTCACCACCAACCTTGCAGCTGCAGCAGGTGGTATAGCCACCATGTTCACATCTTGGATTAAGTATGGCAAGCCTTCATTCTCACTCACCCTCAACGGTATCTTGGCAGGATTGGTAGCCATCACCGCAGGTTGCGACCTTGTATCTCCACTTGGAGCTGTCATCATCGGTTTCTTGGCAGGTGTAATCCTTGTATTCTCTATCGAGTTTATCGATACCAAGCTTCATATTGACGACCCTGTAGGTGCAAGCTCAGTACACGGCGTATGCGGTATCTTCGGTACATTGATGACAGGTCTTTTGGCTGTCGATGGTGGTGCCTTCTATGGTGGTGGCTTCGGTTTCTTCGGAGCTCAGTGCTTGGGTATCCTCTGTATAGATGTATGGGCAGCAGTAGCAGGAGCAATATTGTTCTTCGGTATTAAGAAGCTCGTTGGTCTTCGTGTTGACAAGCGTATCGAGGAAGAAGGTCTCGATATCTACGAGCACGGAGAGAGCTGCTACAACTAAAGATTATAATTACTATCCCTCGTTAGTGGGGGATAGTAATATAAGCGAGTTTTAACCAGACTCATATATATTAACCATTAACTTTACAACCATGTGTGGAATAGTATCTATCTTTAACATCAAAGAGCAGACCCAAGAGCTTCGACAAAAGGCTTTGAGGATGAGTCAGAAGATTCGTCATCGCGGTCCAGACTGGAGCGGTATCTGCTGCAAAGGCTCTGCCATCCTTGCTCATGAGCGATTGAGCATCGTAGATCCTGAGTCGGGTAAGCAACCGTTGTTTTCGCCTGATGGCTGTCAGGTGTTGGCAGTAAATGGCGAAATCTATAACCATAAAGATATCCGCCAGCATTTTGCTGGAAGCTATGAGTTTCAAACAGGTAGCGACTGCGAGGTTATCTTGGCTTTATATCGAGAGATGATGGCTAAGACCTCTGAACCAACCAGTGCCGACATCACCGCAATGATAGAGCAGCTTAGCGGTATCTTTGCTTTTGCTCTCTACGATTCTGAGCGCGACACCTTTCTCATAGCTCGCGACCCTATTGGCGTGATACCTCTTTATATTGGTTACGACAAAGATGGCAAAGTGTATGTGGCAAGCGAACTGAAAGCTCTCGAAGGTCAATGCGATTCGTACGAACCATTCCTTCCAGGACATTTCTATTGGAGCCGCACACCAAAGATGCAAAGATACTATACCCGCGATTGGTTTAGTTATGATGCTGTGAAAAACAATGGTGCATCAGTAGCCGATGTGCACGATGCACTTGAAGATGCTGTGAAGCGTCAGCTTATGAGCGATGTTCCTTATGGAGTGTTGCTCTCTGGCGGCTTAGACTCGTCGGTGATATCTGCCATAGCTGAGAAATATTCTGCCAACAGAATAGAGGAAGACTGCAAGAGTCCGGCATGGTGGCCAAGGTTGCATTCCTTTGCTGTAGGACTGAAAGGTGCTCCCGACTTGGCTAAAGCACGACTCGTTGCCGAACATATCGGTACCGTACACCATGAAATCAACTACACCATTCAAGAGGGATTGGATGCTATACGCGATGTGATATATTTCATCGAAACCTACGATGTAACAACAGTTAGAGCAAGCACACCGATGTATCTCTTGGCGCGTGTCATAAAGAGCATGGGTATAAAGATGGTGCTATCGGGCGAAGGCGCCGACGAGATATTCGGTGGCTATCTGTATTTCCACAAAGCTCCAACAGCCCAGGCTTTTCATGAAGAGACTGTAAGAAAGTTGTCGAAGTTATATCTTTACGACTGTCTGCGTGCCAACAAGAGTCTTTCGGCTTGGGGAGTAGAGGGCAGAGTGCCTTTCTTGGACAAGGAATTCCTTGATGTTGCAATGCGACTAAACCCAGAGGCAAAGATGTGTCCAGGAAATACCATGGAGAAGAAGATAGTGCGCGAAGCCTTTGCCGATATGTTGCCTGAAGAAGTGGCATGGCGACAGAAAGAGCAGTTTAGCGATGGAGTAGGCTATTCGTGGATAGATACCTTGAAGGAGATAACAGCTGCTGCCGTTAGCGACGAACAGATGGAGCATGCTGCCGAGAGATTCCCAATCAATCCTCCTCGCAACAAAGAGGAATACTATTATCGCTCTATCTTTGCCGAGCATTTCCCATCAGATAGTGCTGCTCGCAGTGTGCCGAGTGTGCCAAGCGTGGCTTGCTCTACTGCCGAAGCATTGGCATGGGATGCTGCATTCAAGAATATGAACGATCCAAGCGGACGTGCCGTTGCAGGAGTTCATGAACAGGCTTATTAATTTATCAACGATATCTGACTGAATAAATATATTTAATTAAGAGGTTTGTTACAAAAAAAGGTGCAACTTCACATTTCTTTCATTTTAGAAATGTAGAGTTGTGCCTTTTTTATTTTGTATTGCCCTCGGTTTGCACTATCTTTAAATAAGATAGGCTGCACCTCAACAATAAAAATAAATGAATTTATTTTGTATTGCCCTCGGTTTGCACTATCTTTGCAAAGAGTTTAACCTATTATAACCATTACTATTATGCCACAACTGCATCCAGCCAAGACCGACATAGCCGTGTTATTGTTGTTCTTTAATCGTCCTTCCACCTTTAAACTTGTTTTTGAGGAGGTTAAGAAGGCACGCCCTTCTCGCTTGTTCCTATACCAAGACGGACCACGAGGCGAGAAGGATATGGCAGGCATAGAGGCTTGCAGAAAAATTGTGGAGGATATAGACTGGGAATGCGACGTGAGGAGGAATTTCCAAACTCGCAACTATGGCTGCGACCCTTCGGGCTATATGGCACATAAGTGGGCATTCTCGCTTGCCGACAAGTGTATAGTGTTGGAAGATGATGTGGTGCCAAGTCAATCGTTCTTCCCTTTCTGTAAGGAGATGCTCGACCGCTACGAGAATGATGAACGAATAACTATGG
>OWJF01001053.1_pt1 | contig 12705 bp, 9 predicted proteins | sample 1732941 | NCBI WGS metagenome assembly OWJF01 (sample SAMN05065770, study PRJEB22554) | human gut metagenome | biome: ENVO:2100002; feature: ENVO:00000062; material: ENVO:00002003 | host: Homo sapiens | place: USA
CCTGACTCACCTGCGAACGTGCCCAATAGATATCGGCGGCATCGTCGAAGACAAGTGTGATAACCGAGAGTCCGCTTCTTGAAATGCTACGGCGTTCCTGGATGCGGGGGATATTGGCAAGCGCCATCTCTACAGGAGTAGTTACGTATTGTTCCACCTCCTGAGCTCCCAGCGAAGGAGCCTGTGTGATGACCTGTACCTGATTATCTGTAATGTCCGGGGTGGAATCGAAAGGAAGATGCATCAGCGACCAGACACCCCATATCGCCAGGGCTATAGAGAGTACTCCAATCACCAGTTTGTGGCGAATGGAATAAGTAATAAGTTTCTGAAACATAAGCTTTAATCTAAAAATGATTCGTTGAAAACTATTAAAGCTTAATGCGCATGCTCACCATGTTCGCCTGTAAGCGAAGCCAGATAATAAGCGTTCGCAGTTACAATCTTCTTGCCGGCAGCTCCATTCTTACCCTTCAGCAGATGGTTGCAAAGCTTCACCTCTGTATATTTACCATCCGAAGCGCCTGTGGTCACCTCATGACGGGAGAAGCTGTAGTTACCCTTGCTGGGAGCTCCATTGAGAGCGAAGACATACTGCTTTCCATCTGCGCTCACAATTGCATGGGATGGCAAGGCGAGACACTGCTGGCTACCTGTAGCTATCTTTCCGCTTACATACATGCCTGCGAAAAGCTTTCCGCCATGAGTATTGCCTGAAGAAGAATGCAGATAACTCTTCACGCTAGCTGCATCCAATTTTACATGAACAGCAACGGATTTCGAGTTATCGTTAAAGTATTGGTTCATTCCATATACCGTTCCTGAAAGTTTTACGCCAGGCTGATTAGTCAGGTTTATGATCACCCGATTTCCAACCTTAATCTTTGATAAATCCTTCTCGAAGACATTGAGGTCACATTCCACTGCCTGGGTGTTTCTAATCTTCATCAGAGGAGTCTGCATATCTGCATAACTTCCCAGACTGGCAGTCATCTCGCTCACGATGCCGGAGATAGGCGCATGTAAAGGGAACGCTGTGGTAAACTTGCCTTTGGATACAGCGGAAGTAGAAATACCCATCTGGCTGAGCTGCCTGCCAATACCCAAAAGATTGGCATGAGCCACTTGGTAATCTTTCTTGGTCTGCTGTAAGGTACGCTTCACTCCTGCTCCCTGCTTACTGAGCAGAAGTTGGCGCTCCAAATCAGCCTTGGCAAGTTCGCACTCCTTGGCAGCAGAGTAATACTCACGCTGAAGACTTACCACATCTGTATTTTCGACGGTAGCAACAACCTGTCCTTTATGAACAAGCTGCCCTTCTTTAACAAAAATAGATTTCACGATACCGCCCATCAAAGAGGCTACATCACCCATCGCCTGTGCACGCAGTACGAGCGATCCTTTCGCTTCTATGGTGGCATCCATCTCACGCTCCACAGCTTCACCCATCTTCAAATCTACGGTGCTGACCTGCTTGGCAGTCAACGGAATATGATCAAAATCTACTTCTTCTTCATGCTCATGCTCCTCGTGTGCATGAGCCTCTGAACCGGTCTGCTTCGCAAAGAAAGCGAATCCAGCCCAGGCAATCGCCGTAACGGCGACAATCAAAAATATTCTTTTCATGCTTGTTTTTTCCTTCTATTTTATAATTATACACTACAGTTTCACGCAACGGATCTTATCAAAAATCCGTTGGCAAAAGTACACTGAAAATCTTGCAACTCAGTTGCATTCGAATCTTCAAACCGATTTTTGCAACCAAGTGGCAAACTTGTAAAATCATAAAATAGAAGGAGGGCCCCGTCTGCTATAGCCTGCCGCCACTTCTTCTGCAAGAGGAGAAGCTGCCACATGCTGCCATCTCACTGAAATGAGTGAGAGACGAGGGAGGGTTAAAAGGGAAGAACAAGACAGGATCATGAACTGATGGCTCTCATCTACCAGCAACTTGCGGATACCCTTCACCATCTTGGAATTGACTACAAACTGATGCATTTGACGAACGCTACAGTTCTCACGATCTCTATCATTTTCCTGATTATGATGTTCGGTATGCTCATCATTGATGTTGCCATCCTGCTCACATTGCTCCTGAATCATACAGATACGCCCCATGTGGTGATGATGGGTCATCACCGTAGATAGCAAGATGCTCAATGTAGCTATCCAGAGACTGAATATGTATAATCTTCTTTTCCTCATTCGCAATTTGGCTACAAAATTACAGTTTTTTTGCAATATTACCAAGACGACGTGATGATTTTATAGCATTTTTTCTAAAAAAAACTAAAAGACTAGTAACCGTACTTGGTTCATAGCCGTATTTAAAACAAAATTTAGTATCTTTGCAATCAAAATTAGTACATAAATAGAAATGAAAAAGTTTATTGCAGTTTTACAGTTACTCTTAGTAGTAATGTTGGCTCATGCGCAGATGATGAACCCTGTGAAGTTCTCAACCTCGCTCAAGACCAATGGAACCGCTGTAGCGGAAATCGTGTTTAATGGAAAGATTCAACCGGGATGGCATGTTTATTCTACAGGTTTGGGCGCAGACGGACCTATTTCTGCCACTTTTAACGTAAACAAGCTTGACGGTGTTGAACTCGTAGGCAAGTTGCAGGCTCGTGGCCATGAAATTTCAAAGTTCGACCCTCTCTTTGAGATGAAGTTACGCTTCTTCGAGGGTAGCGCTACTTTCGTACAGAAAGTGAAGTTCACCAAGCCTAACTATCGTATCGATGCTTATTTAGAGTATGGCGCTTGCAGCGACCAGAATTGCCTTCCACCTAGCGAGGCAAGCTTCAAGCATAGTGGTAAATCTCCTGCTGTAGATGGCAAGGATGCTGTCAGCCCTGAAGATGCGAAAGCTAACGAAATGACAGAAGATCCAGCAGCTATCGCTAAGGCGAAAGCAGACTCTTTGGCTCAACTTGCCGTAGCAGAGAAAGTAGATAGCACAGCTAATATTGATTCTTCATTCTCTGTAGATGGTGATGATGCCAAGGCTTGGTGGAAACCGGTTGTCAAGGAGCTTCAGGCGTTTGGTGGCAACAATGACATTGCCAACCATTCACTCTTCTATATCTTCATTATTGGTTTTGTGGGCGGTCTGCTCGCTCTTGTAATGCCATGTATCTGGCCTATCATTCCGATGACTGTAAGCTTCTTCCTGAAGCGTGCCAAGAATGACAAGAAGAAGGGTATCCGCGATGCTATCACTTATGGTTTGAGTATTGTCATCATCTATCTGGCACTCGGTCTCACCGTAACAGCCATAGCAGGTCCTAGCACTCTCAATGCGCTTAGTACAAGTGCGGTGTTCAACATTATCCTCTTCTTGCTTCTGGCAGTCTTCGCATTCTCATTCTTCGGATGGTTCGAAATCAAGTTGCCAGACAGTTGGGGTAATGCTGTAGATAACAAGGCTTCCAGCACAACAGGACTCATCAGCATCTTCCTGATGGCGTTCACACTCGTGCTCGTAAGTTTCTCTTGTACCGCTCCTATCATCGGCTTACTTCTGGTACAGACTGTTACATCGGGTGACTGGTTGGCACCAACCATTGGTATGTTTGGTTTTGCCCTTGCTCTCGCCTTGCCATTCACCCTCTTTGCACTCTTCCCATCTTGGTTGAAGTCAGCTCCTAAGTCTGGTTCTTGGATGGAGACCATCAAGATTGTGCTTGGTTTCATTGAGCTTGCTTTCTCTTTGAAGTTCTTGTCTGTAGCAGATTTGGCTTATGGCTGGCACATTATGGATCGCGAGGTATTCCTCTCACTCTGGATTGTCATCTTCGGCCTGCTCGGTCTCTACCTGATTGGCAAGTTGAAGTTCCAGGTAGATGCCATCGGCGGTGACCTCAACAAGCCAATGCCAGTAGCTTGCATTATGCTTGGTCTTTGTTCCTTGGCTTTCTCCGTGTATATGATTCCTGGTCTTTGGGGTGCTCCTTGCAAGGCAGTAAGTGCTTTTGCCCCACCAGTAAATACCCAGGATTTCAACTTGAATACCAAGGTGGTAGAACCGGCTTATAAGGACTACGAGGAAGGTATGGCAGCAGCAAAGGCAGCAGGCAAGCCTGTACTGATTGACTTTACCGGCTACGGTTGTGTCAACTGCCGTAAGATGGAGGCTTCTGTCTGGACAGACCCTAGTGTTACTGACATTTTGACAAAGGACTACGTACTCATCTCACTCTATGTAGATGACAAGACTCCATTGTCACAGCCTATGGAGGTGACTTTCAATGGCGAAAAGCGTACATTGAGAACCATCGGAGACAAGTGGAGCTACTTGCAGGCAAGTAAGTTTGGTGCTAATGCCCAGCCATTCTACATTCCTGTGGATAATGAGGGAAATCCTCTGAACGCTGCATTCAGCTTCAAGGAGGATGTCAGTGCTTATCTTGACTTCCTGCATAAGGGTCTTGATAACTATCGTAAGTAATAATTAACTTTTCATAAGGCGGGAGTGGCATGTTATTTGCTATTCCCGCTTTTGTAATTAAAGTATAACACTATAAAAAGAGGAATTTATGAACAATAAAGAAGTTCCAGTCCTGCTTTTGACAGGCTATCTGGGCAGTGGTAAGACTACCCTGCTCAACAAGATTTTGGCTAACAAGAAGGGTATCAAATTTGCCGTTATCGTCAACGATATCGGTGAGGTGAATATTGATGCAGCTCTCATAGAGAAAGGTGGTGTGGTAGGTCAGAAGGATGATTCCCTGGTTTCACTCCAGAATGGATGTATTTGCTGTACCTTGAAGATGGACCTTGTAGAACAGCTCAAGGAAATCGTAGATATGAAGCGTTTCGACTATATTGTAATAGAGGCAAGCGGTATCTGCGAGCCTGCACCTATAGCACAGACCATCTGCTCTATCCCATCCCTGGGTCCTCAGTATATCAAGAATGGTATCTTGCGCCTAGACAGCATCGTTACTGTAGTTGATGCACTTCGTATGAAGGACGAGTTTGCCAATGGTTCTGATTTGATGAAGCCAAACCTCGATGAGGAGGATCTCGCTTCTCTCGTAATCCAGCAAATGGAATTCTGTAACATCATCCTTCTCAATAAGGCCGCAGATGTAGAGCCTAAGGAGCTGGAGCACCTGAAGCAGATTATCCGCGCTATCCAGCCTAAGGCAGAGATTTTCGAATGTAACTATGGTGATGTAGATCTCGATCTGATTGTCAATACTCACAAGTTTGACTGGCAGACTGTTGCATCATCAGCAGGCTGGATTCAGGAAATCGAATCTGAACGAAGCGGAGAAGAGGACCATGATGAAGAAGAGCATGAGCATCATCACCACCATGATGAAGACGATGACGAGCACGAGCATCATCACCACCATGATGAAGACGATGACGAGCACGAGCATCATCACCATCATGATGAAGATGACGAGCATGAGCATCACGATCACGAGGATCATGAACATGGTCACCACCACCACCATCATCACGATCATGACCATGACCACGAAGGTGGCGAAGTTGAGGAATATGGTATCGGAACCTTCGTATATTATCGCCGCAAGGCATTCGACCTGGGTCTCTTCGATGAGTTTGTTGCAAGAAAATGGCCTCGTGACATCGTTCGTGCCAAGGGTATTTGCTATTTTGCTGATGAACCAGACATGTGCTATGTTTTCGAGCAGGCTGGTCAGCAGAAGACAGTCAAGCAGGCTGGTCAGTGGCTCGCAACAATGCCAGCCGACCAGCTCGCAGAACTGCGCAAGAACAATCCGCAGCTCGAGAAGGAATGGGATGAGAAACTTGGTGACCGTATGATCAAGATTGTATTCATAGGTCAGCACATCAAGGACCAGAAGGATGCTATTATCGCCGAACTTGATAAGACTTTAGCACTCTAAGGGAAGTCGCCCTGTCAGGCAAAAGCATGAAGAGATTTATGTTTTTTGTCCTCACAGGGCGTTATATTTTACTTGTAAAACTTAAGAGATAATAGCGCATTTTAACTACCGAAAAGATGAAAAAACTAGAAATTAAAGGAAAAATGCGGGTAAAAATGCAGTTTTTTCTTCGTTTGTACTTTTAATTCGTTTTTTTTTGTTAAATTTGCACCCGATTAATAAATAATTAAGTGAATATACAAAGAAATGAAGACCGATTTTCGACCTGCATATATTAAGGACTTTGAGGCGTGTTGGAACATCATTGACCAGGCTCGTCGCTCTATGATTGCATCAGGACGTCATCAGTGGACTAATGACTATCCTGCCGAGCACGATATAAAAGACGACATCAACAATGGTAACGCATACGTACTTACCGTAGATGGCGAGGTGGCTGTCTATGGTGCAGTAGCACTCAATGGTGAACCACAGTACGATTTTATCGATGGCGACTGGCTCACCACAGGCGATTATTATGTAATACACCGCTTTGCGACGTTGCCTAAATATCAGCGTGAGGGTTTCGCACGTATATTTATTAATAAGGTGAATAGTCTCTGCGAGGTAGAAAAGGTTCCTAGCATCAAGGTAGATACCAATTTCGATAATCTTCCGATGATTAACTTGCTCTCTTCTATGGGCTTCTGCATCTGCGGAAGAATCAACTATGGGAACAGAGGTATGCGCTTTGCTTTCGAAAAGCAAACGATACAGCCACAAATACAATAACGATTTACAGACATTATGGAGGATAAATTAAATAGAATGAGAAGCTTGGTCAATCAACTGAACCAAGCTTCTGATGTTTATTATAACGGCAAAGGTGAAATCCTTACCGATTACGAATGGGATGCCCTGTTTGACCAACTCAAGAAGCTGGAAGAGGAAACCGGCGAAATTCTCCCCGACTCCCCTACCAACAAAGTTTCTGAAGATACGATCGTCGGCCAGAAGGAAGAACACGAGTTCGCTGCTCTCTCTCTGGCAAAGACCAAGAAGGTCAGCGATCTCGTCAAGTGGGCAGAAGACCGCCCTATCTGGATTTCCTGGAAGCTGGATGGACTCACCTTGGTAGTGACATACGACAATGGCAAACTAACCAAGGTGGTGACTCGCGGTAATGGTCATATAGGCACCAACATTACGCATCTGGCACCAGCTATCAGTGGTATTCCGCAGTCCATCAGCGAAAAGGGACATCTCGTGATTCGTGGCGAGGCTGTCATCTCCTATGCCGACTTCGAGCAGTTTATCATCGAAAGCGAAGGTGATTATGCCAATCCCCGCAATCTTGCATCCGGATCTCTTTCTTTGAAAGATGTAGAAGAAGTAAAGCAGCGCCATATCCAATGGATTCCTTTCACCCTGGTTTATTGCGAACAGGAAATCACATCATGGGGCAAAAGAATGCAGTGGCTGGAAGAACTTGGTTTTCATCCGGTAGAACGCCAGAAGATAGAGCAGCCAACTTCTGATAACATCCAAAAGGAAATTGATGCTTTTACAGTTAAGGTGACCAACAAAAAGAATCCTTTCCCGGTAGATGGTCTCGTCATCTGCTACGATGATACCTCCTATGCTGCTACAGGTTCCGTAACAGGTCATCATGCAACAAGAGCCGGTTACGCCTTCAAATGGCAAGATGAGCACGCCGATACCGAACTCGACCACATCGAATGGTCGTGTGCAGCCAATACCATCACTCCAGTGGCTGTCTTCAAGCCTGTAGAACTGGAAGGCACAACTGTTCAGCGAGCCTCTCTCTGCAATGTAAGTGAATGCGAGCGTTTGGGTATCGGAGGCAAGGGAACCCGATTGCAGGTAATCAAGGCCAACAAGATTATCCCAAAGGTGATCAATGTGACAGAATCACTTGGTGTTTTTGAAATTCCTGAAGTGTGTCCTGTCTGCCATGCTGAAGCTATCGTCAGAGAAAGCGAAAGCGGTACGAAAACACTGCATTGTACCAACCCTCAATGTGCGGCGAAGCAGTTGAAGAAATTCACGAGATTCGTAAGCAAGGAAGGTTTGAACATAGAAGGTATTTCAGAACAGACCATCTGGAAGCTGGTAAACGAAGGCTTGATCAGTGAATATGCAGACTTTTATCATCTTTCCGATCATGCCTATGTCATCTCTTCCTGGGAAGGATTCGGAAAGAAGAGTGTAGGCAATATGCTGGAAAGCATCCGCAAAAGCCGGAATACTGATGGGCGTCATCTGCTCTATGCGCTGAACATCCCGCTGTGTGGAGGTGATGTTGCCAAAAAGCTGATTGAACGCTATCCTGTCCAGAAACTGATAGAAACCGCACGACTCTGCATGTTTGATGATGAGTTTGCCAGCATCGACGGCATTGGTCCTGAAAAAAGCGCCAAATTCATCGCCTGGTTCAAAGATGACAACAACTTCGCTCATGTACAGCATCTGATGAAGGAACTGACCATTACAGAACAGGCTCCTGTAGAGAAAGGTACGCAGTGTGATGGACTAACCTTCGTTGTAACGGGCGATGTTCATCATTATAAAAACCGCAACGAGTTGAAGGCCTACATCGAGAGTCAAGGTGGCAAGGTGACGGGAAGCGTAAGCAAGAGCACCAACTATCTGATTAATAACGATGCAGCCTCGCAGAGTTCAAAGAACAAGAAGGCTCATGAACTCAACATTCCTATCATTACAGAAGATGAGTTCGTTGAGAAATTCGGATAAAAAGAAATCCCTTAGACTTCAACAAGCCTAAGGGATTTTTATTTGGATATTCTTGAATTAGTGTGTTCCGCAATATTGTCCCATAAAGAGGATACCGCCACTCTGACTATCCTGAATCATATAGACAAATGGACGGTCAGCGATGAACTCCACATTTCTTGTCTCCTCAGGTGCCATGGCTGTCAGCATCACGGCAGCTGTTACAGCAGCAGCCTTTGTTCCCTGCTCATTCACCTCTATCTTTGCCTTCTGGAGCATCTTGCTTACAAAGAAATTGCCGTCAGCAAAATGACTGAAGTTCGCTTTGCCTGCCACAAACATAGAAGGAGCACCCAAATCACTGATGATTGCATTCAGTGGCAGTTCCTGCTCGATGGTAAATTTAGGCAACTTGAGATTCACCATACAGTTTTCCATATTCTGCGAAATCTGATTCAGCTTCTCTTCATCCAATCCTTTCATCATTTCCTGGATATTCTTGCCCTCATTTGGCAGAAGTACCAGCATGCGATAGCTACCATTGCCATAAGGAAGATCTACAGCCTTGAAATCCTTGTTCTCAGCATAGAAGAGCTTCTTTACCTGATGCATCATTTCTACTTTCTGGATATCACGTGTATAACCACGGAAGTTCTCCAGCTTAGTGTCCTTGGCATTGAACTTGTTCTGCCATGTTCCCTTGAAATAGATGGCATTCATCAAATACGATACTGCATCGGCTGAAACCTGATCAATAATACGTGGAATCATGCCGTTGGTCTTTTCCTTGCACCAGCCATTGATGCGGTCAGTTGACTTGGAAGAGGTGAAATCCAGACTTTCAATACCTGCCTGATAGCCATCACTTACCTGCTGGGAGAAATCCTTGTTCAGTTTGAAGTTCTTGTTTACTGCGATATAATTGGCAATATTAACAGTTGTCTGCTTGTCTTGATGACTGGCATTAAGAAGCATCGCTTTATAAAGCTCATTCAGATCGTTGACAGAAACTCCTTCGCAACCGATAGCTTTCAATATCTCCTGCTGCGTGATTCCATCCGCACCATTTGCCAACATTCCCATCAGATAAGATACGCTCATAGGTGAAATCACCTTAGACTCCATATCTGTAACCTTATTGAAGAGGCGAAGCGCAAATGCATTGTTCTTCTTCACAATATCCTGCTGGGCGTCAGAAAGAACAAGATAGCTATTATCCAAATCCTCTTCATTCTTACCCATTTCGCTGCTCTTGCCTGCATTAGAATTGCCGTTTATCTTCTTGCTGCTGGCACAAGAAGTCATAGCCATTGCAGCCATCATCATCAGGGCTGCCATAGTCATCTTACTTTCATTTCTCTTTTTCATAATCTTTTAATTTTGTTGATAATCTGTCTATGAAATGCAAGTTGCTGCGATTCCTTGCATCGGAAGGCTAAAATTTAAGACTCGTTAACGGCCCTCCTTACCTGGCAACACACGCAAATGATATCTGTTACCATCAAAGTCAACACGCATCAGACTCTGAGGTTTGGTTATCTTGGCTAACTCAAGAGCCACATGCCCCATCGTTCTGCGAAGATTCAGTTCGACACAAGATACAAGCTCTAACTGGCCATCCTTTGCAGCAATCATCATATCTACTCCAAATGGTCCGTTATAGTTTTCCTTTAACGCGGGTTCAACTATATCTGTAATTTTCTGTCTTGCAGAGAGAAGCGCATCTTCACTGATGTATTTCTTTATCATTTCAATCTTCTCTTCTTCAGAGCAGAGCAAGTTACCGGTATAGGCATTTTTGACGGTGTCGAAGAGCGAGAGTCCCAGATAGTGTACCTTGCCGTCAAGCATCTCGAATTCCATACCGAAATCTTTCACCTTATTATAATATGGCTCTACGGTAACACCACCCTGCCTGAAGATGATGTTGCTTACCCAGCGTTGGAAAGCCGGATATTCACCATTAGTTCGGAACTCATCGGCAGAAACATATTTCACGCCTCTACCACTGCTGCTCCAGGGAGCCTTGACTACAGCCTTGCCCCACTTCATTACGCATTCCTTAACCAGAGCAAAGTTATCTGCATATACTACATCCTGCTGCAGATGTTCAGCGGCCCATTGGCGGCTGCTTATCGCGCGTACCTTATCTAATACCTCATCAGTAGGCAGCATGATTTCCGGCAAACCGATACGTTCCAGCTCGCCTTTCAGACTCAAGTCCCATCCCCAAGGATGCACGCAGTCTATAAACTCCGTCTTAAGCAGATGCTCAAGCTGCAGTTTGGTTATAAACTCAACTTTTTCCAACAGGTGCTCACCCAAATGGCGCACCTTATCGCGTGCATTGTCGATGTCGTCAACAAGCACCAAGTCACCCTGATCTGCCCACAAGGCAGGAATAAATGCAAGGTCGCTTCGCAACTGTCTTCCAGCATGTGGAGCGGTAAACTGTCGCAAATGAGCGGCCAATGCCAAATCGTGTTCTGGATTGAAGATATGTAGTTTCATACTGCAAAGATACAAATTATTGAGATAAAAACGGCAAAATAGGGTAAGTTTTACTTAGAAAAGTGCTAAATAATGAAAAAAATGTTAGATTTTGCTATCTAGAGTTTGCAAATTTAAAATATATTATTACCTTTGCATCGTAAAAAACAAATATGAATCAATATTAAACGCATGGAAGAAGCATTCTTCAGAACACATACATATCTAGTTGAGCATACAGAAGCTCCAGTCAGACGAACCTTGATGGATGAGATTGACTGGAACGACCGTATGATTGGCATCAAAGGCACTAGAGGCGTAGGCAAATCTACCTTTCTCCTCCAGTATGCCAAGGAACACTTTGGACCATACGATCGCAAGTGCTTGTATGTGAACATGAACAACTTCTATTTCCAGAGCAGAGGTATTGCCGATTTTGCAGGTGACTTTGTAAATCAAGGTGGACGAACACTCCTGATAGACCAGGTGTTCAAACAGCAGGACTGGAGCAAGGAGCTCCGCAAATGTTACGATTTGTATCCTGAGTTGAAGATTGTGTTTACCGGTTCGAGCGTGATGCGCTTGAAGGAAGAAAACCCTGAGCTCAATGGTATTGTGAAGAGTTACAATCTCCGCGGTTTCTCGTTCAGAGAATATATCAATCTGAAGACGGGCAACGATTTCCAGCCATACGAGCTCGAAGATATTCTCCGCAATCATGAACACATCATCAAGCAGATCCTTCCTAAGGTGAGTCCGATGAAATACTTCAATGATTATCTGCATCATGGCTTCTACCCATTCTTCTTGGAACAGCGTAACTTCACAGAGAATCTACTAAAGACAATGAACATGATGACCGAGGTTGACATCCTCCTCATCAAGCAGATAGAACTGAAGTATCTGCCAAAAATAAAACGCCTGTTCTACGAGTTGGCTGTGGAAGGCGCCAAGGCTCCCAACGTGAGCCAGCTGGCCGAAAGCATCAATACAAGTAGGGCAACCGTGATGAACTACATTAAGTATCTGGCTGATTCCAGACTCATCAATATGATCTATCCGGAGGGACAGGATTTTCCGAAGAAACCATCTAAGGTGATGATGCATAATACTAACTTGATGTACGCCATCTATCCTATACAGATTGACAAGCAGGAAGTGATGGAAACATTCTTCGTCAATTCTCTTTGGAAAGACCACAAAGTTCACCAGGGCGGTAAAGACCACTATTATACAGTGGATGGCAACAGGAAATTCAGAATCTGTGATGCACAAACTCCCAACAAGATGCGTAGTAATCCAGATACCATCTATGCCCGTTACAATACGGAGGTGGGCAAGGACAACAAGATTCCGTTATGGCTCTTGGGATTCCTGTATTAACGAAATTTCGAAAAGAAGAATTAAATACAAAACATTTTTAATATTTTATCTAAAAGTAAAATGGCTAAAGAGAAAAAATTTATCACTTGTGATGGTAACACAGCTGCCGCACACGTAAGCTACATGTTTACAGAGGTTGCTGCTATCTACCCTATTACTCCATCATCACCAATGGCGGAGCATGTAGATGAATGGGCTGCCAAAGGTCGTA
>OWJF01001055.1_pt1 | contig 12696 bp, 10 predicted proteins | sample 1732941 | NCBI WGS metagenome assembly OWJF01 (sample SAMN05065770, study PRJEB22554) | human gut metagenome | biome: ENVO:2100002; feature: ENVO:00000062; material: ENVO:00002003 | host: Homo sapiens | place: USA
AACAACTTCTTGCCAACTACGCAGACGTACCACAAAACATGATGTCAGCCATTGTTGAGTCAAACAAAACCCGTAAGGACTACATTGCAGATGCTGTATTGCGTAAAGCAGGTTGGTATGACTATTCAAGTAATAACCAATATGGAGCAGAACCCAATACTTGTATAATAGGTGTCTATCGTTTGACAATGAAGTCGAACTCAGACAACTTCCGTCAATCAGCTATCCAAGGCATTATGAAGCGTATCAAGGCAAAAGGTGCAGAAGTTATCATCTACGAACCTACACTTGCAGACGGCACAACCTTCTTTGGTAGCAAAGTGGTAAACAATCTTGATGAGTTCAAGGCACAGAGCAAAGCCATTATCGCCAACCGCTTTGATGATTGTTTGAAGGATGTAGAAGAGAAAGTTTATACACGTGATATTTTCAGAAGAGATTAACTCAAAAAGGAGCTTATCTTGAGATTTTCTGGTGGCATTCCACAAATCGAATTCGTTATTACTTATTTATAGTGGTATTTATTGCGTAGAATGTTATTGCAAATAATGAATCAAAAAAATGATCTTTAAAAAAAATAATTTGATTCACGAAATCTAAGTAGTAAGAATAAATTAAGGCGTGTTATTTAAAATGTTCAATATTGGATTTATCGGATGTGGTTTGTAAGTGAAGTTTGAAGGGTTTATTTAATATTCATTTCTGTGGAGGATAGGAAGGTATGAATCTATTATATATGTTTCCTTGTTATTGATTTTTAAATATTTCGTCTTTGTAAAAATTATACTTCAAATTAATTATAAATTTCTTAAATTATATTAAAATGATTAATGTCGGAATTATCGGATGTGGCTTCGTTGGTGGAGCCTTAAAGGATTGGTTGGAGCACAACAATCCAGAGTGTAAAATTTTCATCAGTGATCCTCCTAAGGGTTACAATGATGATTTAAGCAACATCGACATCGCATTCTTGCAGATTCATGTTCCTACAGAGGATGATGGTACACAGAACCTGACTCTTATGAAGGAGCTTATTTCTAATCTGCCTGACGTACCTGTGTTCGTAAGAACAACAATTCTTCCGGGTACAAGCGAAATGCTCTCTCGTGAGACCAAGCACCAAGTCTGCTATATGCCTGAGTTCTTGACAGAGCGTACTTTCATCGAGGACTTCAAGAAGCAGACAATGGTATTTACAGGAGCACATGAGTTGCTTACAAAGATCTTCGTAGGCAAGAAGTTTACCGTCATGACTCCATTGGAGGCAGAGCTTACCAAGTACATGCACAATGTGTTCGGTGCTTATAAGGTGACTTACTTCAATGCTTGTCGTGAGTATTGCGAGCAGATGGGTGCTGACTGGCGTAAGGTGCATACAGGTATACTTCTCTCAGGTTATATCAACGACACTCACACTTATGTTCCTGGACCAGACGGTAAGTTTGGTTATGGTGGCAAATGCTTCCCTAAGGATGTAAATGCTTTTGCAAAGATGACAGAAGGTACCCCTCTTGGTGTCCTTTTAGAGCACCTTCATGAACTTAATGTTCATTTCCGTGGAGTAGAAGAACACATCTAATTAAAGGTCAATAGATGGTTAAGCGAGTGTTCAGGTAAATCTTATTGCAAGATTAGGGTTCGATACCCTCACTCGCTTCTATAAAAAATAAATAGATAAAGGAAGGTATAGGAATGTGGCAACAGCTTTTGGAGTTGGTACTAAATTGAGAGTTAGCAATATCTTTTGTTATAATAAAATTCTTTGCCAAGTATTTCATGTACTTTTTTCGACATTTTTGGCTGCTTTTCTGGAGAAACTGATAAAATTCTCCATTTCATAGGGAACCATCCCCTTCTGTCCAAAGATAAAGGAATCAGTCCAATCAGCAAAATCCGTATTCGTATACAACCCCAACCCGCATAGCGAAAAAACCTATCAATTATGAGTAAACAGAACATAGCCCTAATAACGGGTGTAACAGGACAAGATGGATCATACTTAGCAGAATTGCTCCTTGAAAAAGGATATGATGTACACGGCATCATTCGCCGTTCATCCGTAGACTATCGTGAGCGTATCGCACATCTCGAAGGCAAACCCCATTTCCATTTACACTATGCCGACCTTGGCGACTCCATGTCAATAGTAGGCGTAGTGTCAGAAGTGCGACCCACAGAAATCTACAACCTCGCAGCACAAAGTCATGTACAAGTAAGCTTCGATGCACCAGAGTTCACAGCCGATGTAGATGCCGTAGGCGTATTACGCATCATAGAAGCTGTACGCAAGGTAGGACTCACCCACAGTTGTAAAATCTACCAAGCATCAACCTCCGAACTCTATGGCAAAGTCGAAGAAGTGCCACAGAACGAAAACACACCCTTCCATCCATTCAGCCCCTATGCAGTAGCCAAGCTCTATGGATATTGGATCATCAAAGAATATCGCGATGCCTACAACATGTTCTGCTGCAATGGCATCCTCTTCAATCACGAGAGCGAACGTCGTGGCGAAACCTTTGTAACGCGCAAAATCACCCTTGCAGCAGCACGTATTGCACAAGGCTTACAAGACAAACTCTATCTTGGCAATCTCGACTCATTACGCGATTGGGGCTATGCCAAAGACTATGTAGAGTGCATGTGGCTCATCCTTCAAGCCCCAAAACCCGAAGATTTTGTCATCGCAACAGGCGTACAACATAGCGTACGTGAATTTGCCCAACTCGCCTTCCATCATGTAGGCATCGAACTCAAATGGGAAGGCAAGGCAGAAAACGAAAAAGGCATCTGCATAAGCGGCCCCGAACATCTAAAGGGAAAAACATTAGTAGAAGTATCCCCAGACTTCTATCGTCCCACAGATGTAGTAAACCTTTGGGGCGACCCAACCAAAGCCAAGGCAAAACTCGGTTGGAATCCCAATACCACCTCCTTCGAGCAACTCGTAAAAATCATGGTAGACCATGACATGGCAAAAGTAGCAGCAGAAGGAGCCGCAGCCAAAGTACGCACCAATTTGGCAGAATATCTTGAAAAGGGAATAGTAAAATAAAAGAGCCCCATGTTAAGAAAAGATAGTAAAATCTATATAGCAGGACATCACGGACTTGTAGGTTCAGCCATTTGGAACAACCTAAAGGCACGAGGCTATAACAATTTAGTAGGTCGCAGCCATAAAGAGTTAGACCTAACCGACCAACAAGCCGTAACACACTTCTTCGATGCAGAACGTCCCGAAGCCGTAGTTCTTGCAGCAGCCTTTGTAGGAGGCATTATGGCAAACTCCCTCTATCGTGCTGACTTCATCATGCAAAACATGAAGATGCAGTGCAATGTAATAGAAAATGCCTACAGACATGGTGTAAAAAAACTCCTCTTTTTAGGTTCAACATGCATCTATCCCAAGAATGCACCCCAACCCATGAAAGAAGACAGCCTGCTCACCTCCCCTTTAGAATATACCAACGAGGAATATGCCATAGCCAAGATAGCAGGATTAAAGATGTGCGAATCGTACAATCTGCAATACGGCACCAATTATATAGCCGTAATGCCCACCAACCTCTATGGTCCCAACGATAATTTCCATTTAGAAAATAGCCATGTCATGCCTGCCATGATGCGCAAAATCTATTTGGCAAAACTCCTACACGAAGGCGATTGGCACAGCATAGAAGTAGACATGAACAAACGTCCCATTAATCCCACAGATAAACTCCGTGCGCTCATTGGTGAAGGCAATGTAGATGGCACAAACCCTCACGACCGCATTTTAAAAGCCTTAGCCTTCTATGGCATCTACGACAATAAAGTAGTGCTTTGGGGAACAGGAACGCCACTTCGTGAATTCCTTTGGAGCGAAGACATGGCAGATGCCAGTGTACACATACTCCTAAACGTCGATTTCAAAGATATCATAGGAATAGAAAAATACAGCAGCGTATTCTATGGAGCCAAAACCGATGGCACAGTAGACCGCAACAACTCCGAAGGACGCGGAGGCGCTATACCCACGTTAGGCGAGATACGTAATTGCCACATCAACGTAGGCACAGGCAAAGAACTCACCATTCGTCAACTCTCCGAATTAGTTGCAAAAGCCGTAGGATTTGAAGGCACCATAGAGTTTGACAGCACCAAACCCGATGGCACTATGCGTAAACTCATCGACGTAAGTAAACTCCATTCATTAGGCTGGACACACAAAGTCGAGATAGAAGAAGGCGTACAACGACTTTTTAATTGGTATAAAAACTCTCTCAACAAACAATGAAATCAATCGTAACACGAAAATACCTGATACCATTTGCTCTTGTAGCCTCCCTATTCTTCTGTTGGGGATTTGCACATAGCATACTTGATGTCCTCAACAAACATTTTCAAAACCTATTAGAAATATCCAAGACCCGCTCAGCCCTTGTACAAGCAATGGTCTATGGAGGCTATTTCATAATGGCAATTCCAGCAGGCGTCATCATTCGAAAATGGGGCTATAAGGCGGGCGTCATTACAGGACTTATATTATATGGAATCGGAGCACTCCTTTTTGTACCAGGCGAACGAATGATGTCCTTTGAGTTCTTTCTACTCTGCCTGTTCATCATCGGTTGCGGACTCACCTGTTTAGAAACAGCAGCCAATCCCTATGTCACCGTACTTGGAGAACCCGAAACCGCAGCATCCCGACTCAATCTTGCCCAAAGCCTCAACGGATTAGGTTGGATCGTAGGACCCTTAGTAGGAGGACTCATCATCTTTGGCGATACAGGTTCCGTAGCCCTTCCTTATGCAGTAATCGGCATAGCCGTACTGGTCATAGCCATCATCTTCAGTCGCATGCAACTGCCAGAGATTGTAGAAAATACCACATCTCAAAAAGCAGGCATCGACAAACTCACCCAATCTGTTCCCTACCTTTTCGGACTCGTAGCCCTCTTTGCCTATGTAGCAGCCCAAACAGGCGTAAATAGCTTCTTTATAAACTATGTAACAGAAGCCTCAACCACCATCACCAATCAACAAGCAGCCCTTATGCTCTCCTTTGGAGGTATGGGACTCTTCTTAGTGGGTAGACTCCTTGGAACCTGGTTAATGAACTACCTTCCAGCCCCACACCTTTTGCTGATATGCGCTTTAGGAGCCATACTCTGCATGATAGGAGTGATATGGGGTGGAACCATCGGACTCATAGCATTAACAATCACCTATCTGTTCGAAAGCATCATGTTCCCAACCATCTTTGCCCTTGCCCTGCAAGGACTAAGCACCTCAGCCACCAAACGCGGTTCATCCTATTTAATCATGACTATTGTAGGAGGAGCCATAGCCCCCATGTTAATGGGCTATATCGGAGAAACCAACATGGCAGTAGGCTTTATCATCCCCCTCATCTGCTACATAGTCGTAGCAACTTATGCTCAAAAAATCAGAAAGACTTATGAATAAAAAAGTATTTGTTAGTGGTTGTTACGACCTCCTTCATAGCGGTCATGTAGAATTCTTCCAACAAGCTTCGCAATATGGCGATTTATACGTAGGCATCGGTTCAGACGCAACCTACCAAGAGTATAAACATCGCAAACCCATGTTCCCCCAAGAAGAACGCCTTTTTATGGTGAAGAATGTCAAAGCCGTAAAAGACGCCTATATCAACGAAGGCAGTGGCGTGCTCGACTTCATTCCCACCCTCGACCTCGTAAAACCCGACATCTTTGTAGTCAATGCCGAAGGCGGTTCAGCCGAAAAGCGTCAAATCTGCAAAGAACGTGGCATCAAATACATCGAACTCCAACGAACCCCCCATGCAGGACTGCAAGCACGTTCCTCGTCATCATTAAAAGCTGAATTGTCAAAGGCAAGCGACGCTGATGCCTCAAAGGGCGACAGCTGTGGCATACCTACACGTTTGGATTTAGCAGGCACATGGATAGACCAACCTTATGTATCAGAACATCATCCCGGTTGGGCAATCACCATCTCCCTTGAACCCACCTTCGAAGTACGCGAGCGTTGTGGTTTATCAACTTCCACACGCAACATGATCAAAAAGATATGGCCCGTCAAACTCCCCAAGATGGATCCCGAGATGTTAGCTCGTCTTGTATTCTGTTTTGAAAACAACCCCGAACGCGAAGATGGACATATCAGTGGTGCACAAGACTCCATCGGCATCTGTGTTCCAGGCCTCTGCCGTCATTATTACGACAACAACTTCTGGCCCAAGAAGATAGAAAGCACCAACGACGAAATGACCCTTCGTTTCCTTGAAGCCCATCTTGTAATGGTACCACTCGAACCTCGTCGTCCAGGTTGTTCAGTAGTCGAAGGCAAAGACATCACCCCCGTAAAAGTAAAAGCCCTTGCCGATGCAGCCGATGCCTGTTGGTCAGCCATCCAAGCTCGCAATCTCCCAGCCTTTGCTGCAGCCTTTGCAGCATCCTTCCAAGCACAAATAGCCATGTTCCCAGCCATGGTAAACCCTGTAGCCTATGGCAAACCCTGTCCCGAAGCAAGTGTAGAACCTTACATTCAAAAGTACAGCCAAATGTCAGGTGTCTTAGCATGGAAAATGCCTGGAGCAGGTGGCGGTGGCTACTTAGCATTAGTAGTAGAAGATGCCAAGGCTTTTGCGAAAGAGCATAAGGAGGCGATAGAGTTGTGTATAAGGAGGCAATAAAAAATGTAGCTTTGTCAAAATATTTTTGTTTTTTATTATGACTTTTGGGGAGTGATTTTTCTACGCAACATTTTAAAAAAACTTGCTGCCAAAAAGTTTTGTAGACAATATATTGTTATTTATGTGAAGGATAATTGACAGTATAAATATATTAGAGTGGTTTGATATCAACTACTTGTACTTAAAAATATGGAAAGTAATAGTTCAAAAAACAAGCAAATAGCAAAAAACACACTTTTTCTGTATTTCAGAATGTTGTTCATAATGTGTATATCATTATACACAAGCCGAGTTATTCTGGAAGCTTTAGGTGTATCGGATTATGGTATATATAATGTTGTTGGTGGTTTTGTGGCGATGTTTGCTCTTGTAAGTTCTTCATTAACGAGTGCCTGTACCCGTTTTTTGAATTTTGAAATGGGTAAGGGAACTGCTTCTCGATTAAGGATAGTATTCTCCACGTCTTTAACAGTACATATTATACTTGCATGTATAATAGCCGTATTGTGTGAAAGTTTTGGTGTGTGGTATGTTAATAATAAGATGGTAATACCTGAGTCACGATTAATAGCTGCTAATTGGGTTTTCCAAATATCTGTTTTTAATTTTTGTATTAATCTTATAACTGTACCATTTAATGCTGCTATAATAGCTCACGAAAAAATGTCCACTTTTGCTTATGTCAGCATATTTGAAGGAGTATCTCGTTTATTTATTTGTTTTCTTGTAATGTGGACGTCTTTTGATCATTTGATAGCATATGCCTTGCTATATATGTTGGTACAAGTTTCAGTTATGATAATGTATCAGGTTTATTGTTATCGGAATTTCAATGAATGCCATTATAGGTTTTCCGTTGACAAACAATTAACAAAGCAGATGTTCTCTTATTCTGGATGGCATATTTTTGGAAATTCAGCATCTATATTAAATAGACAAGGAGTAGACTTGGTTCTGAATTTTTTCTGTGGAACTATCTTGAATGCAGCCAAAGGTATATCAAATCAAGTTATGAATGCAGTCGCTTCATTTGCAAGCAACTTTATGATAGCGTTAAACCCCCAGATAACTAAATCGTATGCCAAGGGTGATTATGAATACATGTTAAGTCTTTTGTATAGAGGATCACGCTTTTCTTATTATTTGTTGTTTTTCCTTTCTTTTCCAATTATATTAAACACAGACTATATAATGCATATATGGCTAAAAAATGTTCCAGAATATGCTGTGCAATTAGCACAATTGTCATTAGTAGCATCAATGATAGCTTCACTGTCTAATCCATTGGTAACAGCACAAAATGCGACGGGAAATGTGAGAAATTATCAGATAGTCGTTGGTGGTCTACAATTATGTAATTTGCCATTGTGTTATATTGCATTATATATGGGATTTTCACCTATTTCTGTAATGGTGGTTGCCATTATTGTAGAAATATTAAGTCTAATAGCTCGTTTGATAATGATACCAATTTATATTAAGAGTTTTTCATCTATTGGATATATAAAGGAGGTGGTCTTAAAGATACTTATGGTGACAATTGTTGCATCTGTTATTCCTTTGTTTTTTAGTAAAATTCTCACAGAGGGATTTATTTCATTTGTTGTGGTTTCGTTAGTGTGTTGTATTTCGTCTTTACTTTCTATACTAATGATAGGATGCACAAGAACGGAGAAACAAATAATATATAATCAGCTAAATAGATTTCTTAAAATTGTTAAAATTAGAAGATAAACTTATGTCAGTTTCAATAATAATTAATGCAGATGATTTGGGTAAAAGCCATCTTGTCAATAAGGCAATAAGTGAGGCTTTGTCATTACGTGTAATAACGTCTTCAACAATTATGGCAAACTCTTCAACTTGGGAAGAGGTACATGCTATTGTAGATGAGAATCCTCAAGCGTCATTTGGTGTTCATTTGAATTTGACCGAGGGAAAAGCCTTGACAGATAGTATGGTGTTCCGTCAGATGAATATAGTTGATAATGAAAATCGTTTTACAAAAAAAATACGTAATTTAAAGAACTATACACCAGAACTTTTAAAGGCAGTTTATGAAGAATGGGATGCGCAAATCAATAAGGTGATAAATATAGAAAAAATACCTGTTACTCATTTTGATGGACATCACCATATTCATAGAGAATATGTTTTTAGAAATGTATTGGTGAGTTTGTGTGAAAAATACCATATTCATAAGGTTCGCAATCGTTATACATCTCCTTTAAATGGTTTTAAAAATGTGGTAAACGTGAATCTTGGAATAATCTCGTTAATCCCAGGGATATTGTCATTATCACGTTCATTGAGTGGCTTTGGAGAAGCTTTTTCATTTATTTATTCGACTATGGAGAGTGATAATTGGAGAAGACAAATAAAAAGAAAAGCATGCGTTACTGATTATTTTAATGCATACGAGAGTGAATGCATGCAGTTGGAAAGAGGTAGACACCAATTAAAAGACTGTACTATTGAATTGATGTGCCATCCTGGACATCCTAATTATATTAAGGAGTATGAGTTGATAAAGGCGCATACTATTGAAAAATGTTGTGCTAATTGTAAATTGATAAGTTATAAAGAATTAAAATGAAAATTGGAATACTTACGTTTCATCGTCCTGCAAATTTCGGAGCTAATCTTCAAGCGTATAGCTCGATGTGTTATTTATCCTCATTGGGGCATGATGTAAAGGTGATAGATTATGTTCGTCAGACAGATTTTGATTACAAAAATAAGGTTGATATAAAACAGTATGAAGCACATAAGCATTTTGTTGAGACCCGCTTGTCATTGACAAAGCAAGTAACAACGGATGAAGATTTGTGTCGTATAGTGAAAGAGGAGGCTTTTGATGCAATTGTGATTGGAGCAGATGCTGTATGGCGTTCTCCCAAAGACGATAATATTTACTTTGCAGAGTGGTTGTTTAAGGATAAGGATATAAAAGATGTGTCAGTAGCGTCTATATCACCAGCGCACATGGGTAATGGATATTGTAATATTACAGAGGATAAAAGACTAGCTATTCATGACTGTTTGTCAAAGTTTAAATATATAACAGTGCGTGATGCTTGGACTAAGGAAGTTGTAAATCGGGATATATTTGGAGGTGAGACATTTGTTAAAAATATTAATCCTGATCCAGTATTCACATTGTTCCGCTTTATAGACAATGAACAGTGGAATAATTGTGGTCAAAAATCCAAGGGATATTATCTTATGTCATTGCCTAAGAATTGGATTAATGTAGGAAAGTTTGCTGAAAAGAAAATAAAGTGGTTTACACAATTCAAAGCCTATGTGAATGGTGCGGGATATAAGCTGGTAGAGCTACCAATACCTGAGGGGAAAAGTGGTATGAAGTTTGATTACACCATTGGGTATCCGATAGATCCATTACAATGGTTTCTATGGATAAAGAATGCAAAAGCGTTTTGTGGCTTGCGTTTTCATGCAATAGTAAGTTCAATCTCTAATGGAACACCATTCTATAGTATTGATTCTTATGGTGATAATGGCAGAACAGCTAAAATATTAGACTTGGTTGGACTGCATAAAATGGCACGTAAAAGAGATGTAAAGAGTAAGATCTACAATTTATTGAAAGGTTCTACATTGGAAAGAAATAGATGTGGTGCTATGATAGAGTGTGAATCTCCAAAGAAAATCTTTAGTCTATTAGAATCAACAACCAGTATGGATGTTATAAAATTTAGAGATGAAAACGTGTCTGTCTTTGATAAAAACATGTCGGAAATGCTTAAAGCCGTTTTAAAATGAGTAAACGAGAAATATTAGATTTGGTCAAGACATGTACAGGATGTTTTGCTTGTGCAAATTGTTGTCCGAAAGATGCTATCAGCCTACCCGAAAACAACGAGGGATTCTACTTCCCTGTTATAGATAATGAAAAATGTATTGATTGTGGTTTGTGTGACAAAGTTTGTCCCCAAGTAACAGAACAACCAACACAAAATGCTGGTAAGGCCTATTATGGCTGGGCTACTGATGACATAATTCGTAAGACCAGTTCTTCGGGTGGTATGTTTCATTTATTGGCACAGTATGTATTAGCGGAGAATGGCATTGTTTATGGAGCAGCATTTAATTACGAAGGTCTAGTTAGATTGGAGTGTCATTCAACAGAGGAAGTGACACTCAAAGAACTGCAACGTTCGAAATATGTACAAAATTACATTGGTTATGCGTTCCGCAAAATCAAGCAGGATTTGCAAGCTAATAAAATAGTATTGTTTTGTGGTACGCCTTGTCAAGCAGCTGGGTTGAAATCCTATCTAAGAAAAGATTATGAAAAACTATTATTGGTAGATTTTGTATGTCACGGTGTGCCTTCGATGGATTTGCTACGCAAACATTTGGAATACTTGGGTATTAAGCATGTAAAGGAAATCGTTTTCAGACCAAAGAATCGTGGCTGGGTTGATGACTTTGAAATTAGTTTCTCAAAAATAGAGTCGGCAAAGCCGACAGAGGTTAAGCTTCGCCGAATTCCGTGGAGGTTTGACGAATATTATAATATTTTTCAAAAATATTATAATATTCGTCAAAGTTGTAGGAATTGCTCCTATTGTAATGGAGAAAGAGCATCGGACGTGACGTTAGCAGACTTTTGGAAAGTTAAGGATTATAAACCCACACTATGGGATAAACGTGGAGTATCTTTGATACTTGCGAACAGCGAAAGGGGTGTAAGGGTTATGTCTGAGTTGATGAAGCATGATGATAACATAATTGGAGAAATACCATTGAAGTATGCTTTGTATGTATATGAGCGTGTACGTACAGATTCTAGTTCACCTTATCAAGACGAAAAGCGCGATGTCTTTCTGCATGATGTCTACACTATTGGATATAAGCAGGCTCTTAAAAAAAATGGATTAAGAGTTCAGCGTAAAGCGATTATTGTATATAAATTGAAACAATTTGTAAAATCAATTTTGAGAAAATGAATATTAAACAGAGGTTGATTAAAGCAATATGTTTCTTGTCTCAGCCATTTAATGCTGTCTATTTAATAGTTTGGGGGGCAATTTTGTTGGGATATTGGCGTGGAATAAACAATCATATTCCTATATTAGGAACAATGACAGATGAATTGGAGTGGTGTATAGTATTAGCTCCCATTCTGTTGAGTCTACCTAAACTATTGAAACGCATAACAATGTCTGATCATATGTTTGTGTTTGCTTGTTTCATATGGTATGTGGTGAACATATTGTTATATCCGCAGAATGAAGATTTTTTATTAGAACGTTTATTCAGTTTTAGTATACTTACACTTCCTTATTATTATATAGGTGTATCCCTTGATGTAAAGAGGTTTTATAAAGCTTTTTATTATATTTCTGTTATTGCGATATATATTTGTGCATTCTATGAATTATTATATGCACAGAGTGCGTCTTATACAGGAGATACTTCGGAATATAATATGGGATTGGCTTACGACATATTGCCTCATGTGTTGATGGTCTCATGGTGGGCATTGAAGAAATTAGGGCTATTTAATATAGTATCAATGCTTTTAGGACTAATGTTGCTTTTGTCGTTGGGAACACGAGGTCCAGTAATATGTGCCATAGTGTTTATAGCAGTTTATCTTTTATTTATTCGTCCTTCTAAATATCAAAAGACGATGAGAATAGCGACAATTTCTTTAACTATAGTTGCTGTTTCATTTTTGGACCAGTTTATGATGTTTATGCAGATGCTGACCTTTCAATTAGGTATGAGTACTCGAATTTTTGATAAATATTTTGAAGGTGAGATGGAAACATCTGAGGGTAGAGATTATATTAGGAATACTTTATTAAGCGAGTTGACTACTGATAATTCTTTGTTTGGACACGGAATCTTAGGCTCATATCCTTATGTTGGTACTTATCCACATAATATTGTTCTGGATTTCCTGTTTTCTTTTGGATGGATATTCGGAATTGCATCTGTCTCTTATACACATCTCCGAGCCCACGAGACTACGCTGCATCTCG